>FTJU01001475.1_pt1 | contig 16791 bp, 16 predicted proteins | sample 1658961 | NCBI WGS metagenome assembly FTJU01 (sample SAMEA3914878, study PRJEB12502) | metagenome | biome: forest; material: soil | place: USA | collected 2012-03-12 | depth 0.3 m | reverse complement strand
GGTCAGCCGGTGAACGCCACGGGCCAGCCGGAGACCTCGGGGGAACCTGCAGCCCCTGCCTCGCGCGCCGGCCGCAATCTGCCCGCCGCCTTGGCCGTCGGCCTCGGCCTCGGTCTATCGCTCATCGCCATCCTGCTGTTCGTGCCGAAGGTATTCATCGGTGTCGCGGCCGCCGGGGTCGGCGTCGCCACCTGGGAGGTCGCAAAACGGCTGCGGGAGGCGGATGTCCTCGTCCCCCGCATTCCACTCATTGTGGGCGGTCAGGCGGTGTTCTGGCTCGGTTGGCCATGGGGTGCCAGCGGTGTGGCGGGCACCTTCGCCGCGACCACGCTGATCTGCATGGTGTGGCGCCTTTTCGATCACGGTTTGCAGACCGCGCCGCGGAACTTCCTGCGCGATACCGCGATCGCGATCTTCACGCTTGCCTGGATTCCGCTGCTCGCCTCGTTCGCGACGCTGCTGCTGCTCGAGCCCAACGGCAATCTGCGGGTGCTGACCTTCATGATCCTGGTGGTCTGCTCCGATGTCGGTGGTTACGTCGCGGGTGTGCTGTTCGGCCGGCATCCGATGGTGCCCTCCATCAGCCCGAAGAAGTCCTGGGAGGGCTTCTGCGGTTCGCTGGTGTTCAGCGTGATCGGCGGTCTGCTGACGGTCACCCTGCTGCTGGATGCCAATTCGATGATCGGCGTCGTGCTCGGGGTCGGGCTGGTATTGGTCGCGACGGTCGGCGATCTGATCGAATCCCAGGTCAAGCGGGAATTGGGCATCAAGGATATGGGCACCCTGCTGCCCGGCCACGGTGGCATCATGGACCGGCTCGACTCGATGCTGCCCTCGGCCTTCGTGTCCTGGTTGGTGCTTTCCACACTGATCTGATCGTCTCGACGCGATGGGATCGACCGCCGGTCCGGTATCGCACAGGGGGCAGGTCGGCCGAGCGTTTCGCGGCGATCCGGCACACCATCGCTGTTGTTGGCGGTTGTTGGCGGCGATGAGGTCGATGCCCCCGAAGAAACGGGTGCTAGCGCTTCACGGCACGACGGAGTTGGACGATGCGCACCCCGCCTACCAGCGCCATCACCAATGCGCCCGCGATTGCCGACAGCAGGACCATGATTCCGACGGGCAGCGAGAAGTTCCAGAAGAACAAATCCACTCGCTGCTGTTCCAGGTTCTGCAGGATAAAGATCAGCACCACGATCCCGATCAGCGTCGCGATGGTCAACCCGACCCAGGTCTGGCCGATCCGGGTCTTCGTAACCGTCTTGCGGCCGGTCGGCGTCGAGGGTGCGACCTCCCCGCTGCGCTCGGGCTCGGGCGACTCGGCGTGCCTGGTCATGCTCCGATCATTGCTGATCGCTATGGTTGGCGCACGCGTTTCGGCGCTGGGACGTCGTGCTTGGTCACCTGCGGTCCGGTCCGCACGCGCGAGATGGGACACTGGAAGCACTATGACCGCCTCCCTGCCCCTCGTCTTCGATGCTCCGCGCCGTGGTATGCCCCCACGGCACCTCGCCGACCTCGATGCCGACGGGCGCAAGTCCGCGGTCGAGGAGCTCGGTCTGCCGAAATTCCGCGCCGACCAGATCGCGCGCCAGTACTACGGCCGCCTACAGGCGGATCCGGACCAGATGACCGATCTGCCCGCCGCGGTGCGCGACAAGATCGGCGAGGCACTGTTTCCGCCGCTGATGTCGGTGGTCAAGCACGTTGCCTGTGACGGCGGTCAGACCCGAAAGACCTTGTGGCGCGCGGGCGATGGCACCTTGCTCGAGTCCGTGCTGATGCGGTATCCGGACCGCGCGACCCTCTGTATTTCCAGTCAGGCGGGCTGCGGCATGGCCTGCCCGTTCTGCGCCACCGGTCAGGGCGGGCTCAACCGCAATCTGTCGACCGCCGAAATCGTCGACCAGGTTCGTGCCGCTGCCGCCGCCATGCGTGATGGCGAGGTTTCGGGCGGTCCTGGCCGCCTGTCCAATATCGTTTTCATGGGTATGGGCGAGCCCCTGGCCAACTACAAGCGGGTGGTGGCCGCCGTTCACCGCATCACCTCACCCGCACCGGACGGGTTCGGTATTTCCCAGCGCAACGTTGTCGTGTCCACTGTTGGGCTGGCGCCAGCGATTCGCAAACTGGCCGACGAGGATCTCTCGGTCACCCTCGCGGTATCGCTGCACACCCCCGATGACGAACTGCGCGACACCCTGGTGCCGGTCAACAACCGGTGGCCGGTCGCCGAGGTCCTCGACGCCGCCCGCTACTACGCCGATAAGAGCGGTCGGCGAGTATCCATCGAATACGCGCTGATCCGCGATATCAACGACCAGCCGTGGCGCGCGGATATGCTCGGTGCCAAGCTGCACAAGGCTCTCGGTTCGCGCGTGCACGTGAACGTCATCCCGCTGAATCCGACGCCGGGCAGCAAGTGGGATGCCAGCCCGAAACCTGTCGAGGCCGAATTCGTTCGGCGCGTCAACGCACAGGGCGTGCCGTGTACGGTGCGCGATACGCGGGGCCAGGAAATCGCCGCCGCCTGCGGACAATTGGCCGCGGAGGGCTAAGACTCCGGCGGAGTCGGTTTGCTGCGCGTCCCGCCGGTTGTCGCGGGTGCGTCCTTGTCAGTGACCGCCGGGCTCGAGGAGTTTGCGGCCTTTGTCGGTCTCGACTCGGCGCCGTTCGGCGACGATGAGTCCGCCGCCGCAGACCAGGCACCGGACACCGCCAACGAGAGCGCGATGCTTGCCGATATCGTGCGGGTTGCCGAGGCCGTCGCCCCGACCCGACCGCATCCGGCGGCGGGTGAGTCGGCGCTGGAATATCGTTGCCGGACCGCCACTTGCGCATTCGTGATGCGTTACGCGATTGGCGCCCGTCAGGCCGAGGGGTGAGTGGTATGACCGACGCAGCGAACAAGGACGGTGCATCGAATGAGAAACAGCGCCAGCTGGATCGGTATCGGGTGGATCGCGAACAGGGGCAGCTGACCACACAGCAGGGCGTACGGATAGACAGCACCGACAATGCCTTGACGGTAGCGCAGCGCGGACCGATGCTGCTCCGTGGCCGAGGACTTCATCGAGGCATTCGCGAATGCGCTTGCCCGGCACCGGGTCTGGCACCGATCGACCGTCGCGGTACCGACCTGATATTCAGCTCAGGGCGGGCTGGATCTCCTTCTCCCACGCCGTAAAGAAGCCATCCAAATCGGGACCGATCTGCTGGACGTACAGTTCGTCGACACCGGCGTCGAGATACTGCCGTAGTTGACGGATATGACGTTCCGGATCGGGCCCGGTGGCGAAGTGATTACGGGTGGATTCGCGATCGACCAGGCTCATCGCGTCCTCGAAATCGCGTGGCCGCGGCAGCGTTTGGGACAGTTGGCCCGGCAGCAGCTCATTGGCCCAGAGCCGATGTGCGGCATCCAGACCCGACTCCTCGTCGCGGGACCAGCTGACTTTTGCGCCCGCTTGCACCGGCTTCGCGCCGCCGCCCTCGGTACGGAAGGCGTCGACCGCATCGGCATCGGGCAGTACGGTGCAGAAGCCGTCGCCGATGCGGGCCGCCAGTTGCGTTGCCCGCGGCGCGAATCCGGAGATATAGATCGGCACCGGCGCATCGGGCAGGGTGTAGATCCTGGCGTCCTGCACGGTGTAGTACTGGCCGCGGTGGTTGATCGTGCCGCCGCGGTGCAGCCGCCGAATCAGCTGGATCGCCTCCTCCAGCATTTCCAGTCGGACCGCGGGCGATGGCCATGGGTTGCCGAGAATGTGCTCGTTGAGTGCCTCACCGCTGCCGACGCCGAGAATGAACTTACCGTCGAGTTGGACGGCGGCGGTTGCGGCGGCCTGCGCGATGATCACCGGGTGGATGCGGACGGTAGGACAGGTAACCGCGGTGGTGACCGGCAGGTCCGTGGCCTCCGAGAGCGCGCCGATGGTGCCCCAGACGAAGGGGCTTTGGCCTTCGGCGTCATTCCACGGATGGAAATGATCGGAGATCCACAGCCGCTCGAAACCCGCCTGTTCGGCGCGTTTGGCCTGTTCGACGAGTTCTTTCGGCCCGTACTGTTCGCTGGCTAAGAAATATCCGAAGTTGACCATGTCGGGCGCATACCCAGGTTCGCGTGTGATATTCGATGCACGGGAACGGGCCACGGATCCAACCGAGGCCGTTCGACGAGACGCTAGCTGACGCCGTGGCTGTGCTGGCCGCCCTTCTGCTCGGCCGCCGTCGGCTGTGCCCGTGCATCCCTTGCGGCCTGCCTCGTGCGGGTCCGCGGCGTTCGGCCGGCCGAAGCTGCCGGTACTGGCCCTTCCGCCCTTGCTGGCCTGCTCCAGGGTGTCCTTGCGATTGCCGAACTGCCCGGGGTTCTTCGGATCTGCCATGACGGCGCTCCTTTTCGGTAGCTGGAACTATCTGCGGCCCCGGTTCGGACCCCATATGCGACCTACCCTGGATCCGGTGGGCTGATCGAGTGGATTTCGCGCGGAGGTATGGCTGTTCACAGCCTGAAAAATCGTGTTTGCCAGTGGCATTCGCGGGTAGCTCCAAAAACGGGGTATGGCCGATTTCCGACATCACGGAGGCTGAATGAGCAGCGTTATCGATCCGACTTCGGTATGGCTGACCGGTACGGTGGCCTGGTTCGACGAACAGCGTGGGTTCGGCTTCATCGACCCTGACGGTGCCCGGCAGTTGCCGGTATTCGTCGAATACAGCCGCATCGATGTGCCGGGCTACCGCGCGTTGGCGGAAGGTCAGTCGGTGCGTTACCGATGTGATCCGTGGGCACGCGGCCGCGCCGCCGCGGTCGTGCGCCCCCAAGCGCCCGTTATGCTCACGGAACATGAACTGCCGCAAGCAGATTGAGCTACCGGATCATCCGGCGATCGACTTCATCCAGTCGATGACGGCGGCCTGATATTGCGCGGTATTTCGTGCGAGATTCACCGAATGCCCGCTGCCGGGCAGCACGAAGGTGCGCAACCGCGCGGCCGGATCGAAGAACGCCGCCTCGGCGGCCTGCAGCGTCGCGGCGTCGGTGCAGATCGAATAGGCGGGTCCGCACGACAACCGGTCCAAGCTGCCGTTGACCACCATGACCGGGGCGGTGATCGAGTTCGACATTCCGGGAAGAGTAGAGGTGAGCCCGTCGGGATATTCGGTGAGCGAGAAGGTTTCCTTGGTCGCCTCATCGATCGCGACCACCTGTGGATCGACATTGTCCGGCCCGAAAAAATCGTCGGCCCGGGTACCAGGCCGGGTGACCAGATAGCCCGAATCGTATCCGCGGCTGCCGAATACAGGATCCTGCACGGCCTGGTGGTAGGTGCCGATCACACCGAGGACGTCCGGCACGCTCAGGGTGTGCGAGTACCCGGTGAGCAGCACGCCGTCGACGTCGTGGTAGGTAGTTGCCTCCATGACCGAGGTGCCGGAACTCAGCGAATGACCACCGGTGACCACTTTGCCGAACGGTTGCGCGCCCGCGAGTCCGTGGCGCAGGGCCTGCACGATATCGTGCAGGGCTTCTGCGGTGGCGGTCGCGGTCAGTGACATGCTCGGCGGCCGGGTGCTCGCGCCGTTACCGAGTCGGTCGGCCACCAGGGTCGCGTAGCCTGCGGCGTTCATCGCGCGCCGAAAGTTGTAAGTCTCTGGGGCGTAAGGGAAATCCCAGTAGGTGTGGTTGTAGTTGGAGCCCGCCATCAAGACCATGACGGTATCGGTCGGCCGGTCCGGCAGGCATAGAGTAGCGCCCAAGGTTCCCTGCGGTACTGGGAAGGTGATCTGCTGACACCGCTCGGGCGAGGTAGCCGGATCGGCATCGGCCAGGCCCGGTACCACACCGAACATCGCCGCCGCCGCGGTGGCGGCCACCAGCATCCGGGCGTAAAGCTTTTTCGTCACCGCGTTCCCTCCGAACGGGAATATCGTGCGCCGCGCCATCCTTCGGCGAATCACCATACCGCACAGGCAGATCCGTAGCTACGGGGTTGCGTGCCCACGACACGATCTAGGATGCACGGCATGGGTTCGCGTGGTGTGCATTTCGTCGGCAGCTATCCGGGTACGAGCACGGACGACGCGATGTGCGCCATGCTCGATGCCGCGGGGCCGCGGCTACGCACGCTCCCGACGGGCGAGACACACCGCTACGAGTTCTACATCCAGCCGATCATCGAGGATCTGGTGGCGCAGGGCGCATTGGAGGTGAAGAAGTCGGGTACGTGGCGATCGAGTCGGGAGCGGACCATCCATCGCGTCCCAGAAGGTCGGGAGCTGACCGGCGACATGATGGATCTCGGTTATCTGGCCGAGGCCCAGGAGGCGCTCCCGATATTCCGGGATTTGCGCGCGGCGCGCGGGTTGTCCGAACTGGCCCTCCAGATCGGCATGCCGACCGATTTCACCCTGGCCTTCATCGCGATGGGCATCTCCGGTGTCCATTCGCACCGCAAGGCCTTCCGTGACGCGACCGTGCGCGATATCGCCGCCATCAACGAACTGGTCGGTGCCGATGGGGTCGTGCAATTGGAGGCCACTGCGGAAATGGTGCTCATGGCGAAGTCGCAGCCAGTGCACCGACGGGTGAATGCGGCCCTGCACCTCGGCGCGGGGATTGCCGCGCTCGCCGCAGCCGCGCCTGCGGGAACCAGATTCGGCGTGCACCTGTGCGTCGGCAGCATGCGCAACAAGTCCCGGGTCAGGATGCGCGATCTGCGCCCGTTCGTGGAACTGGCCAATTCCGTTGTGCGGCGGTGGCCTTCGGATCGCCCATTGACCTATCTGCATGGTCCACTCGCGGCCGGCAATATCCCGCCGTCGGCGAATCCCGCGTTCTACGCCCCCCTCGCCGACCTGTCACTCGGCGAAAGCACCGATTTCTATGCGGGATTCGTCCACGACACACCTACGTTGACAGAGCAGGCCGAGACCTTACGGATGATCGAGAACGCACTCGGTAGACCGATGGACGGCGTCGCGAGCGCATGTGGCCTCGGTCGCCGTCCGCGTCCGATCGCCGACCGACTCGCGGACCGCGCCGATATGCTCGCCGCGACCTAAGGTTTGCGACCGACGCCGCCCAGGATCACCAACTTGGTGCGCGGCAGGTCGTCGTCGAGCCATTCCTGCACCGGTACCAGACCGGGTTCGACCACCTCGAATCCGTCCAGGTAGGTGGCCACCATTTCCGGGGTCCGGAATCGCACCTGTGCCGAGCTGCCGTCGGTGTCTCCGGTCGACCGCTCGACGAAGGCCGGTTGCGTGTCGACGGATCCGTGGGTGAAGGCCAGGATGCTTCCCGGCGCCATTTCATCGCGTAAGCGCGCGATGATATCGGCCGGATGTTCATCGTCCATCACGAAGTGCAGCACGCCGACGATCAGGATCGCGACCGGTTGGTCGAAGTCGATGTGTCCCTTGGACCTCGTCTTCTCGATGATCTCGTCCGTACGGCGGATATCACCGAGTATCGATGTGACACCGGACGCGCCGGACAACAGTGCGTGCGTATGCACGTGCACGACCGGGTCGTAGTCGATCATCACCACGCGGGCCGTGGGGTCGATCTTCTGCGCTATCTCGTGCACATTGGGCGAGATGGGGATACCGGCACCGATGTCGATGAACTGCCGAATTCCGGCCTCGGCCGCGTCTTCCACGGCTTTGAGCAGGAACTTGCGACTGAACCACGCCGTCGTCTTGGTGTCGGGCGCGACCGCGAGCATGCGCTCGGCGACCCGCTGGTCCACCGTGTAGTTGTCTTTGCCGCCGAGCAGGTAGTTGTATACCCGAGCTGCGTTCGGCTTGGATGGATCGACGCTCGCCGCGTGCCCGATCGGCGTCAGCCACCGCACCTCCCTTGATGTTCTTCGACACATCGTAACAACGTGTGGTTGATTGTCCGCATGGATCGAACCGCGCTGGATCGCGGTGAATCCTTTGTGCGGGTTTACCCCTCTCATACTTGTGTCGGCAACACGGTCGGCACGAGAGCGGGAGGTTCGTCGTGATCATTGTCGCGATTGTTGTTGGAGCACTGCTCATTTGCGCGTGCAGCATCACCGTACTGCGGCGGTGGAGCCGGACGCGGTGACCGAGATGTGCTGGCCCGACGAACATCTCGTCGCCGCGGCGCGGGCGGGCGATATCAATTCGCCAGTGCGTCGTTATCACGCCACTTGGCCCGTGGCGCAATCGGATTCGGCGCGGCAATCGGTTCGTTCGCGCTGCTGCCCGTGCTCGGGCCGGTAAGCCTGCTGCTCCTGCCGGTCGGTCTCGCCGCGCTGCGCGGCTGCCCGACCTGCTGGGCGATCGGCTTGCTGCAGACCCTCTCGCGTGGGCGATTGCGGCGTCGTGCACCGACGGAACCTGCCAACGGGTCGCCACGAAAATCGTTGCGACATAACCGCTTCCATCGTTTCCGCAAAACGCAGCCGCACACCGAATGGGCGCGGCTGTGCTAGGTGCGGTTCTTCGCGGGGCGGTTGGAGGCGGCGCGGCGTTCGGCCTGTTGAGTTTTGACGCGCTCGTTTTCCTTCCGCACCGCGGCGTAGTTCTCGCGTTCGCGGAGGAGCCATTCGGGCGGGTCGGCGATCAGGGCGGCGATTTCCTCGGCATTCAGCGCGTCGGAGACCTCGGCGCGGGCCAGGCCGGTATTGGAAACTCCGAGTTTGCGGGCGACGATATCGCGGGGGAAGGGGCCGGTCTTGCGGAGTTCGGTCAGCCAGGCCGGGGGATTGGTGCGCAGTTCTTCGAGCTCGGCGCGGGAGATCGGGGAGCTGCGGAATTCCTCGGGCGTCGCCGGAAGGTAGATGCCGAGCTTGTTCGCCGCGGTCAGCGGCTTCATGGTCTGCGGTTTCTTATCCGGGCTCACCGGTACAGACTATCCGGCCCCACGGTGGCTCCCGACCACCCACCTCGCGAGTCCCCGGCCTTGATGGCAATACCCTTATACGAATGAACCCCGAATCCATCGACGTGACCCGCCTGCGCTGGTTCGTCGCGGTTGCCGAGGAACTGCATTTCGCCCGCGCAGCGAAATCGCTGCATATTTCACGGCAGAAGTTGAGTCATACGGTGATCGACTTGGAGCACGAACTCGGGACCGAACTCTTCGTGCCCGGGGCACAGCCGACCCAGCTGACCGAGGCCGGGCAGGAATTGCTGCGCGCCGCCAGGGATATCATCGCGCGCACCGAGGAGCCCGAGCCTGTGGCCGCGGAGGGTGTCGTGCTGCGGGTCGGCTTCGTACCGGGCGTCACGGTCTCCAAATGGACGCGGATCTGGGGTGAGCGGTTCCCGGACACCGCGCTGGAGGTGATTCCGATCCCGATGGCCGAACAACTCGCCGCACTGCGTGACGGGCGCGTAGCTGCCTGCTTCGTCCGCCTACCCATCGATCGTGCGGGCCTGAGTGCGATTCCGCTCTACCGTGAGTTGCCCGTCGTCGTGCTGCCCAAGGACCACACCCTATCGCTGTTCGAACAGGTGGGTATGGGCGATCTGGAGGGGGAACGGATCCAGGACGCGAGCGATATCGATGCGATCGCGGGCACTATCGAACTGGTCGCCGCGGGTGTCGGCGTCGCCATCGTCCCGCATTCCATCGCCCGTCTGCACGCCCGTCGCGACCTCGTCTACCGGACGATGATGGGCGTCCCGGATACCGAAATCGCCCTGGCCTGGCCCGCCGCTCAGACCACCGAGCTGATCGAGGAGTTCGTCGGCATCGTGCGCGGCCGCTCGGAACGCAGTTCGCGCACCCAGGCGCAGCGCACGAAAACCGAGCCGAAGCAGACCGCCGCGAAGCGCTCGACGCGAGGTGCGGCCAAGAGCGTCGTCAAGAACACCGGAGCCAAGAAGAAGCCCGCCAAGCGACGAGGGCGTTAGGCGGGCGAATCCCTAACCGAGTCAATGCCTTTCGGTCTGTACTACCGAGGCTTACGGCGCAGGATCGAGTCGCGGATCATGACGGCAGCGATAACGATGGCGAAGCCGACCAGGAACACGTCCTCGATATGGCCCTTGTGGTTGCCGATCGTCATGGCTACCAGAATGAAGCAAACGATCCAGCCCGCGACGCGGAAGGTGCGGCGCGATTCCCCGCTCCAGCCCCATTCGGCGGACGGAACTTCGGCGGTATCCACGTGGGTGACGATTGCGCGGTCACTGGTGGGTTCGAGTTCCGTGGCGGCCACGATCGCTCCTTAGCTCGGTGTGGGCTTTGCTGCCGATATCGTGGCATACGACCGCTCGTCGTAGCCAGCAGGGCTGTGTTTGCTCGGCGGTGCCAGTGGCGCCCGACGTGGTTACGCCGGCTACCGCCTCTGGGCGCGTCGCCGGCCCCGCTGCCACAATGGGCCCGTGTCCGACATCGTGAGAGTCCTTCTGCTCGGCAGCACCGGTTCCATCGGTACCCAGGCGCTCGAGGTGATTGCCGCCAATCCCGACAAGTTCGAGGTGGTCGGCCTGGCCGCGCGCGGCGGCAATACCGAGCTGCTCGCGGCACAGATGGCAGCCACCGGGACCAGCAATGTCGCGGTCGCCGATCCGGCTGCGGGCACCCGGCTCGACCTCGCGCTGCGCGGTCCCGGAGCGGTCACCGAACTGGTGCGCCGTACCGAGGCCGATGTCGTACTCAACGCGTTGGTGGGTTCGCTCGGCCTGGAGCCGACCCTGGCAACCCTGCAGTCGGGTACCCGACTGGCGCTGGCGAATAAGGAATCCCTCGTCGCGGGTGGCTCCCTGGTGACCCGCGCCGCTGCACCCGGGCAGATCGTGCCGGTCGACTCCGAACATTCCGCCCTCGCCCAATGCCTGCGCGGCGGCCGAGCCGAGGAGGTGGATCGGCTGGTGCTGACCGCATCGGGCGGCCCGTTCCGCGGCTGGACCACCGAAATGCTGGAGTCGGTGAATCCGTCCGAGGCGAAGGCACATCCGACCTGGTCGATGGGACTGATGAATACGCTGAATTCGGCATCGCTGGTGAACAAGGGCCTCGAGCTGATCGAGACGCATCTGCTGTTCGGGGTGCCCTACGACCGCATCGATGTCACCGTGCATCCGCAGTCGATCGTGCATTCCATGGTCACCTTCACCGACGGCTCCACCCTGGCCCAGGCCAGCCCGCCCGATATGAAGCTGCCGATCGCACTGGCCCTCGGCTGGCCCGATCGCGTGCCGGGCGCGGCCGCCGCATGCGACTTCAGCACCGCGTCGACCTGGGAATTCGAGCCGGTGGACAGTGCGGTATTCCCGGCGGTCGAGTTGGCCAGGCAGGCGGGCACCGCGGGGGGCAGCGTCACCGCGGTCTACAACGCGGCGAATGAGATTGCGGTGCAAGCCTTCCTGGACGGGATCATCCGTTTCCCGGATATCGTGCGCACCGTCGCCCGCGCTGTCGAGGCGGCCGATCAGTGGCGTGCCGAACCGGAGACCCTGCAGGACGTACTCGCTGCCGATACCTGGGCCCGCGACTACGCGCGGACACTCGTCAACCGCTGATCGAGCGGTACAGGGCGCGCCGCAGAACGGCGGCCTGGCAGACTTACCGGAGAGGGTTGGCCGGATCGGGTTACTGTGGTCGGGGTGCTCGCGGCGCGGATGGACGCGCCGGTGCGGGTAATCGCGGCCGCTGCGGGCGGCCGCACTTCATTCGAGGCGAGCTGCGCAACGCAGGAGGGCTGTACAGCAAATGGTGTTCGCGTTGGGGTTCGTACTGTTCGCCCTCGGCATCACGATTTCGATCGCGCTGCACGAATGCGGGCATATGTGGGCCGCCCAGTCCACCGGGATGAAGGTGCGGCGCTATTTCATCGGCTTCGGTCCCAAGATTTTCTCGTTCCGGCGCGGTGAAACCGAATACGGCCTCAAGGCGCTGCCGCTGGGTGGTTTCTGCGATATCGCGGGCATGACCGCATTGGACGAACTCGCGCCCGAGGATCTCGACCGCGCCATGTACCGCCAGGCCACCTGGAAGCGCCTGGTGGTGATGTTCGGCGGAATCGCGATGAACTTCCTGCTCGGCTTCCTGCTGCTGGTCGTACTCGCGATCGGCTGGGGCTTGCCGCGCTTCGATCAGCCGCCCGCCACCACCATCGGCGCGATGAAATGCGTCGCCCAGCAGAATCCGGATAAATCGCTGGCCGACTGCCAGGGCACTGGCCCGGCGCAGCGGGCCGGTATGCAACGCGGTGACGTGGTCAAGGCTGTCAACGGTGTGAAGGTGACGACCTGGCAGCAGTTCACCGCCGAAACCCAGAAGCAGTCGGGTCCGTTCACCTACACCATCGAGCGCGACGGTCGTACCTCGACCATCGAGGTCACCCCGGAACGCGTCACGCGCTATCCCGAGGACGGCGGACCAGGCCGTGAGGTCAGCGCGGTCGGTGTCGGTTCGGAGTACTACGAACCCCTGAAGTACAACGCGCTGGCCGCGATTCCGGCCGCGGGCGCGTACACCGGGCAGATGTTCGTGCGCACCGTGCAATCGCTGGCCCAGCTGCCGCAGAAGGTTTCGGCGCTGTGGACCGCGGTGACCGGTGGCGAGCGCGATCCGGAAACCCCGGTCAGCGTCTACGGTGCGAGCAAGATCGGCGGCGAGACCGCTGAGCGCGGGCTGTGGGGCGTGTTCATCCTGGTCCTGGCCAGCCTGAATTTCTTCCTCGGCGCGTTCAATCTGTTGCCGCTGCTGCCACTGGACGGTGGGCATATCGCGGTGGTGCTCTACGAGAAGATCCGCAATACCGTTCGTGGCTGGAAGGGGCTGGCGCCGAGCGGTCCGGTCGACTATCTGAAGCTGCTTCCGGTGACCTACGTCGCAGTCGTGATCGGCGGTGCGTATATGGTGCTCACGCTGGTCGCCGACATCGTGAATCCGATCCAGTTGTTCCGCTGACACGCTGACCTGTCGCGATTGTGCCGCGATAAACCACCGCGAAGGCCGGGTCGCTGGCATTTCGGGGCATGTGTAGGTCATGACTCATGTCATGACCGTCACACGGTGAGCAGCCGCAACGCGCGGCTAAGCTCGATAGGCGAACGGCCCGAAAAAGTACGCACGAAAGTAGGCAGCCGAAAGTGACCAGCACAATCGGATTGGGGATGCCGACCGCGCCAGCGGCCGTTCTCGCGCCTCGCCGCAAGACCCGCCAATTGAGGGTGGGCAATGTGGGCGTCGGCAGCGATCACCCGATTTCCGTGCAGTCGATGACCACCACCAAGACCCACGACATCAACGCCACCCTGCAGCAGATCGCCGAACTGACGGCCTCGGGCTGCGATATCGTGCGCGTTGCCTGCCCGCGCCAGGAGGACGCCGACGCATTGGCGACCATCGCGCGCAAGAGCCAGATCCCGGTGATCGCGGATATCCATTTCCAGCCGCGCTATATCTTCGCCGCCATCGATGCGGGTTGTGCCGCAGTGCGCGTGAATCCGGGCAACATCAAGGAATTCGACGGCCGGGTCGGTGAGGTGGCCAAGGCCGCCGGCGCGGCGGGCATCCCGATCCGTATCGGCGTGAACGCCGGTTCGCTGGATAAGCGGATGTTGGAGAAGTACGGCAAAGCCACCCCGGAGGCGCTGGTCGAATCGGCGCTGTGGGAGGCGAGCCTGTTCGAGGAACACGGCTTCGGCGATATCAAGATCTCGGTCAAGCACAACGATCCGGTGGTCATGGTCGAGGCATACCGCCAGCTGGCCGCGCAGTCCGATTACCCGCTGCACCTCGGTGTGACCGAGGCCGGTCCCGCGTTCCAGGGCACGATCAAATCCGCCGTCGCGTTCGGTGCGCTGCTGTCCGAGGGCATCGGCGACACGATTCGGGTGTCGTTGTCGGCGCCGCCGGCCGAGGAGGTCAAGGTCGGCGGGCAGATCCTGCAGTCGCTGAATCTGCGCCCGCGCAAGCTCGAGATCGTCTCCTGTCCGTCCTGCGGTCGCGCCCAGGTCGATGTGTACACCTTGGCCAATGAGGTGAGTGCCGGCCTGGAGGGCATGGAGGTGCCGCTGCGGGTGGCCGTGATGGGCTGCGTGGTGAACGGTCCGGGTGAGGCGCGTGAGGCCGATCTCGGTGTCGCCTCGGGCAATGGCAAGGGTCAGATCTTCGTCAAGGGGCAGGTCATCAAGACTGTGCCGGAGGCGCAGATCGTGGAGACCCTGATCGAGGAGGCCATGCGCATCGCCGAGGATATGGGCGAGACAGCTGGAGCCGGCGAACCCGTGGTCACGGTCGGCTGACCGCTTCGAGCGATCCGCACGTGATCGCGGGTTCCGGAGTAGCCGTACCACACCCGTGCGATTCGTGGCAGGCTGTCGATGTGCGGAGTCTGCTGGAGCCGGCGCGACGGGCCAAGGATGCCCCCGCGCGTCAGCTTGCGAATCGGGATCTGGCACAGGTGTTGCGGGTGCTGGATAGTGATCCGATCGCCTCGTGCATGGTGGCGGCGCGGCTACAGGAATTCGGCTTGGATACCGGCGTCGGTCACGGTGAACTGTGGAGTCGGGGTGGTCCGGCCGAATCGCTGTGCTTCTCGGGTGCGAATCTGGTGCCCCTGCGTGGCGGCGAGGACGCGTTGCGCGCCTTCGCCGCGCGGGCGGTCCGTTGGCCGCGGGTGTGTTCGTCGGTGGTCGGGCGTCAGGAATTGACGCTGCCGCTGTGGGAAATGTTGTCCGCGCATTGGGGACCGGAACGAGAGCTACGCGGGGCGCAGCCGCTACTGGCCCTCGGCCAGCCCGCGCTGGCGACCGCCGATGCGCAGGTCCGCCGGGTTCGGCCGGATGAGTTGGAGCGCTATCTCACTGCGGCGATCGCCATGTTCATCGAAGAGGTCGGGGTCGATCCGCGCGCGGGTGATGGTGGCCGCGGCTATCGGCGCCGGATCCAGAGCCTGATCGGATCCGGCCGCGCGTGGGCGCGTTTCGAGGACGGCGAAGTGGTATTCAAGGCCGAGGTCGGCTCGCTGTCCCGGCGTACCGGGCAGATCCAGGGCGTTTGGGTACATCCTGAACGGCGTGGCAATGGCCTGGGCACGCGCGGCACGGCTGCCGTGGCGAATGCGGTGGTGGCATCCGGCCGCACCGCGAGTTTGTACGTCAACGACTACAACAACATCGCCCGCCGGGCCTACAGCCGGGTCGGATTCCGGCAGATCGCCACCTTCGCGACCGTCCTGCTCGACTGATCGCGGCGCCGAACGTCGGTGTGCCACAGCCGTTTGCTCGCTGATGGCTATACGATCTGTCCCGATGTCGATTCGCATGTTCATCACGCTGGCCGTCGCGGCGTTCGCGGCGGCGGGATCCGGCTGCTCGGCCAACCCGCAGGGTCCGGTGCCCGCGGCCGATGCGTTTCTTGCCGCCTTCGCCGGCCATGACATCGAGGCTGCGGCCGAACACACCAGTCAGCCCGAGAAGGCAACCGCCGCACTGCGTTCGGCATGGAACGAGTTGCAGGCCGAGAAGTTGACCGTGCACACCGGCGCGGCCAGGGTCACCGGCGATACCGCGACCGTCGACTACACCTACGAATGGCACCTGCCCAAGGACCGCATCTGGAAATACACCGGACAATTGCAGATGGGCCGCAGTGACGGCCGCTGGATGGTGCGCTGGACCTCCTCGGATATCCACCCGAAACTCGGTGCCACCCAGACCATGGCGCTGCGCGCCAACCCGGCCCCGCGTGCCAGGGTGAACGAGCAGTCCGGTAGCAATGTACTGGTGCCGGGCAAGGTATCTCGGGTCGCGTTCACCGTGGACTCCGCACCGGATCCGGGTTATACGGCGACCTCGCTGGCGGCGGCGCTGAACCGCTTCGACGACCGGCTCACCCCCGAGGCGATCCTGAGCGCGGCGTACGCCGCGAAGGGCGAGTACACCGTCGCACTGTTGAGTGAGTACGAATTCGACCAGGTCAGTGGAGATCTCATCGGTCTGCCCGGGGTAACACTGACCCAGCAGTGGGATATGGTCCCCACCGACCGGGATTTCGCACCCGATCTGCTCGCCCAGGTGCGTAAGACGGTGATCGCCGAGGTGGATGGTAAGGCCGGCTGGAGCGTTGTCACCATGAACGCCAATGGCGCCGATACCGATGTGCTGACCGAGGTGCCGGCACAACCTGCCCCGTCGTTCTCGCTCAGTATCGACCGCAATGTCCAGAACTCCGCACAGCGTGCCGTCGGCGGCCGCACGGAGCAGACCATGATGGTCGTGCTGCGGCCATCGACCGGCGCGATTCTCGCTGTTGCACAGAACAAGGCGGCCGACCGTGACGGTCCGCTGGCGACCATCGGCCAGTATCCGCCGGGTTCGGTCTTCAAGACGGTGACCGCAGCAGCCGCCATGTCACTCGGAAAGGCCACTCCCGAAACGGTTTTGCCGTGTCCGAGTCGAATTGTCATCGGGGAGCGGACAATTCCGAACTACAACCTTTTCCAGCTCGGTGACGTACCGATGGCCACCGCCTACGAGCGATCCTGCAATACCGCATTCGCGAAACTGGCCAGTGAGCTGCCGAGTGACGCATTGCACGATGCCGCCGCGAAACTCGGTGTGGGACCGGTTTATCCGGTTCCCGGCCTGCCGACCGAATCCGGTTCGGTGCCACCGGCCGACGATATGATCGAGCGCACCGAAGACGGTATCGGGCAGGGCAAGGTGGTGGTGAGTCCGTTCGGTATGGCGGTGCTCGCCGCGACCGTCGCGCACGGGTCGGCGCCGGTGCCGTATCTGATCGCCGGACGGACCACCGAAATCAAGGGTGACCGTCCGGCGATCAGATAC
>FTJU01000265.1_pt1 | contig 16897 bp, 14 predicted proteins | sample 1658961 | NCBI WGS metagenome assembly FTJU01 (sample SAMEA3914878, study PRJEB12502) | metagenome | biome: forest; material: soil | place: USA | collected 2012-03-12 | depth 0.3 m | reverse complement strand
CTCCCGCACCGGAGACGGCCGCGACGGGGCCGATCACGGCGGCCAAGGTCTCCCGCAATGCCTGTGCGCAGGCAGGGCCGAGCGCGACGTCGGACTCATGTGTGCCGTTATCGCCCGGACCGGTACCCGGTACGGCGTGAAAGCGGACTCGTTCTATGCCGCCGTCCGGACGAACCGCACAGTCGATGCGGTCCAAGTACGGTTCCGGTGCCGTCTCCTCGTTCGCGTAGGCGCGCGCCAACTGTTCGACCAGTGCCGATGCGACCATGCACCACCAGAGGGTGCCAGAGACGCGCGGTTGGGTGGTGCCCCAGGCGCGACCCATTTCCGTGATGCGCGCGGACAGCCAGTCCGGCTCGGTAAGGGTGCGACCGGGGACGGTGTTCACCGGGTGAGGGGACTGCGCAACCACTGCCATTCGACTCCGATCCAGCCGCCGACCAACCCGAATGTTCCCAATACCCACAGTGTCGCGAGAACCAGTGCAAAGGTAGCCACCGCCGCGAACACCCGCATGGCCGGGCCTCGTGCGGAGTACCACGCCATACCCTGGCGGTGCCGGTCACGCAGCCACCCCAGCGCCGAGCGCGCCCAGGCGAATTCGGTGGCGAGAATGCCGAGTCCGGCGAATACGATCGCCCAGCCTGGTCCGGGATAGGGAATAGCCAGGATCCCGATGACCAGCACCACGATGCCGACCGCCGTGACCCCGATCCGGTAGCCGAGGTTCACCGCGGGCCGCGCGGCCAGGCGGGCGCGGAAGGCGCGCCAACCCGACCGTGTGGGTTCGGATTCAAACTCGACACTCATCTCCACCAGCGTACGAGCGACAGGAACGGACCCGCCCGAGCGCGGTTGGACGAGTCCGACTGTCATTCGGCTCAGACAAGTTCCGGCGCAATCCGCGCGCCGTTGTCGTCGATATGGGCGAGTCCGTCCACGGTCACTTCGACCACGCGGGCGCTGGCGATATCGAAGAACAGGCCCGACACCGTCACTCCACGCTCGGCCACCGCGGCACGCACCGCAGGATGCCGGTGCAGCGTCTCCAACTGCACGGCTACGTTGACCATGCTCAACTGGTCGACCTCACCGAATCCGGCGGCCGCGGCCGCCCGCACCACCGGATGCCCGAGCCGGAACCGCTCCAGGCTCGGATGCGCATGCGTGAGCCACGGCCCGATTCCGGGTCCGCCATCGGTGCCGGAATGCAGTGCCGTCATGGCGCCACAGGACGAGTGCCCGCACACCACGATGGACCGCACATTCAACTCGTTGAGCGCGAAGACCAGCGCCGCCTCCACCGACGGGTCACCGCTGTCTGGCACCAGATTGCCCACATTGCGCACCGTGAACATGTCGCCGGGACCGCTGTTGGTGATGACGTTCGGAACCACCCGGGAGTCCGCGCAGGTCAGGAAGAAGGTGTCGGGATCCTGACGGTGACGCAGTTCGTCCAGATGTGGCCGCACGACATGGGCGTGGCTGCGGTGATAAGCGGCGACACCCGAGGTCACGGGGTCGGCATTCGCGTCGTTGCCGCGCCACGGGCCGAGGACTTCGTCGAGCGCCGCGCGCCCGAACCCACGGGCGGGCGGACCCGCGGGCGCGTGTGCCATCCGCGCGCTGCCGATTTCCACGAAATCTACTGCTCCGCCGCTACTTTCCTGCTGACGGACCCAGTCCTCGATGGCTTCGAAAGCGGCGTGGTCGAGGAAGTCGACCGTCATCTCGACGGTAACGTCTACGCCCGCAGGCACTTTCGCGAATTTCGCCGATAGCTTCGGCAGCGCGAGGAAGGTGCACGAACCATCGATGGTCAGCTGCCAGCGCTGCGAACCGGGAACCTGCTCGGCCGCCACGGCGACTCGCACGACGCGCCACAGAAGCAACCCGAAAGCCAATGCCAGCCCGATGATTACGCCTTCCAAAAGATTCAGGAAGACCACGCCGACCACGGTGACGGCGTAGCTGATCAGATCACCGGTACGCCTGGCCATCTTGATGTGGGCCAGCTTGACCAGCTGGATACCGATGACGATCAGCAGACCCGCCAGCGCGGACTTCGGAATCTGCTGCACCACCGCGACCAGCGCGACCGAGAACACCAGAATCCAGCAGCTGTGCAGAACCGCCGAAGCGCGGCTGCGCGCACCCGCCTGCACATTGGTCGCACTGCGCACGATCACGCCCGTGACCGGCAGACCGCCCAGTAGACCGGAAAGCACATTCGCCGAACCCTGACCGATGAGCTCGCGGTCGAAATTGGTGCGCTTACCGGTGTGCATCTTATCCACGGCCACCGCCGACAGCAGGCTCTCGATGCTGGCGATGAGCGCGATGGTCAGGATCATCAGCGCCACGGCGGACCAGTTGTCACTCGGGATCCGCGGCAGTCCGATCGCGTCGAACAGCGAGCCGTTCAATACGATTCGCTCGGCCTCGAATGGCAACGCAAGCGACAACACGGTGCCGATCAAGACCGCGACCAGCGGTCCCGGCACGACCCGCACCTTCTCGGGGATCCGGCGCCAGCCGAGCATGATCGCGATGACGACGACACCGACGATCGCGTCATCGCCGTGCAGCGACAACAACTGCGACGGCAATCGGGTGAGGTTGTTCCAGGCGGAACTGCGCGATGCCCCGCCTAATAGGACGTGAATCTGTTGCAGCGCAATGGTTATGCCGATACCGGCGAGCATCGCGTGCACCACCACCGGCGCGACGGCCAACGCGGCCCGCGCAATCCGACTGAGCCCGAACAGAATTTGCAGCACCCCGGCCGCGAGGACAATGAACGTGGTTGTCCGCCAACCGAATTGATTGATGGACTCGGCAACGACCACGGTCAGTCCCGCCGCGGGCCCGCTGACCTGCAGCGGCGAACCGCCGAGTGTGCCGACCACGATGCCACCGATGACGGCGGCTATGAGTCCGGCGGCGACCGGCGCGCCGGAGGCGACGGCGATGCCGAGGGACAGCGGCAACGCGACCAGAAAGACCACGATAGAGGACGGCAGATCGTGGCGCAGAATGGATGCCAGACGATCCGACAGAGGTTCGGAACCGCAATGGCGCTTGCCCTGCCCAGCGGGCGGTAACGGGGGTGCGGCTTTAGCGCTGTCGATAGCCATTCGACTTCTCCTTCACCGACTCGACGCGAACGCCGAGGTCGGTTGACGATCAAAATGTCCAGCAGGGCATAGACCGCGAACCGGCATCTCGCGGTGAAGCAGTTCCCGACACGGCGATGGGTCGAGATGTAAAGCATGTCAACGCTATTGGTAAAGCCTTAGCAAAGGCTGAGAAGTCGCCGACAAACGCCCGAATCCATACCTCCGAATCGATGTGAAACGCGACACATCCATGCCGAGTTCGCCTGTCGGACCGAATCATTCGCCCCGACAGGCCACGACTAGGCGGGTTCGGCAGCCACGCCGTGCACATCGACCAACTCGTCGAATGATTCGACTGTCAGCTCGTCGTCGAACTCGGCAATACCATCCATGGTCACCTCGATGACCCGGGCGGTCGCGAGATCGAAGAACAGTCCGGATACCGCCACTCCGCGCTCCTCCATCCCGCGCCGGACCACGGGGTGGGCATGCATCCGCTCCAGTTGCATTGCCACATTCACCATGCCGAGCTGGTCGATCGGGCCGAATCCGGCGAATGCCGCGGCATCGGCCACCGGATGTCCGAGCCGGAACCGGTCCAGGCTCGGCCGGGCGTAGGCGAGCCAGTCACCGAGCCCCGGCCCCGTGCGCACCTCCCGATGCAGTGCCTCCATCGCTCCGCAACCCGAGTGCCCACAGACCACCACCGCACGGACGTCCAGCTTCTCCAGCGCGTAGACCAGCGCGGCCTCCACCGAGACATCGCTACCGCCGACGGGAACCAGATTGCCCACATTGCGAACGGTGAACAGATCCCCCGGCCCGCTATTAGTGATGACATTCGGCACGATGCGAGCGTCGGCGCAGGTCAGGAAGAACGTGTCGGCGTCGGGCCGGTCGCGCAAGCCATGAAGATGCGGACGCATCAGATGGGCGTGGCGGCGGTGATAGGCGGCGATACCCGCCGCAATCGGATCCACCCGATTACCCGTGCGCCGCCACGGCCCGATGACCTCATCGATGACCTGACGCGAGCGCCCACGCTTCGGGGGGCCCGCCACCGCGGTCGCTATCCGCGCACTGCCGATCTCGACGAAATCGACTGTGCCACCGCCGGCCTCGCGCAGACCGGCCCAGTCGGTGATCAACTCACAGGACGCGTGGTCGAGGAAGTCGACTGTCATCTCGATAGTCACATCCACATCGGCGGGAACCTTCGTCAGTTCGGCCGTCAGCTTGGGCAAGGCGAGGAAGGTGCAACTGCCGTCGATGGTGACCAGCCAGCGGTGGGCGCCGACCACCGGTTCGGCGTGGATCGTCACCCGGACCACCCGCCACAGCAGCAGGCCGAAGGCGAGTCCGAGCCCGATCACCATGCCTTGCAACAGGTTCAGGAATACCACGCCCAGCACCGTGGCCACATAGACGAACAGGTCGCCGTTGCGACGGGCCAACCGGATATGGGCCAGCTTCACCAATTGCACGCCGATGAGGATAAGCAGCCCCGCTAGCGCCGCCTTGGGAATCTGTTGCACCAGCCCGGCCAGCGCGACCGCGAACAACAGGATCCACACGCCGTGCAGTACGGTCGCGGCCCTGGTACGCGCCCCCGCATGAGCGTTGGTGATGCTGCGGACGATCACGGCCGCGATCGGCAATCCACCGAGCAGACCCGACACCACATTGGCCGAGCCCTGCCCGATCAGCTCCCGATCGAAATTGGTTCGATGGTCGGGCCGCGCCTTGTCCACCGCGACGGCCGAGAGCAGGCTCTCCACACTGGCGATCAACGCGACCGTCACCATTGCCATCGCGACGGCGAACCAGCTGCCGGACGGGATCGCGGGCAAACCGATGGAATCGAGCAGCGACCCGTTCAGTACCACCCGCTCGACATGGGTCGGCAGTACCAGCGACAGGATCGTGGCGATCACCACCGCGACCAGTGGCCCCGGCACGACGCGGATCGGGCGTGGGAGAAACTTCCAGCTGATCAGGATGACGATCACCACCAGGCCGACGAACAGATCGCCGTGGTGCACCGACATCAACTGATGTGGTAGCTGGGTGAGGCTGGCGAACGACGAACTCAGCGAGTTGCCGCCGAGCAGAATATGGACCTGTTGTAGCGCGATGATGACGCCGATACCGGCGAGCAGCGCATGGACCACCACCGGCGCGATGGCGAGCGCGCCGCGCGCAACGCGACTGAGCCCGAACAGAATCTGTAATACACCTGCTCCTATGGTGATGAAACAGGTAGCGGCCCAACCGAATTGGTGCACGCTCTCGGCGACGACGACGGTGAGACTGGCCGTCGGTCCGCTGACCTGCACGGACGAACCACCCAGTAGCCCGGCTACGACACCGCCGACGACGGCGGCGATGAGCCCAGCGGCCACCGGGGCGCCGGAGGCGACCGCGACGCCGAGTGAAAGTGGTAGTGCGACAAGGAAAACCACGACGGAGGCAGGTAGGTCGTGGCGGCCGACGGCGGCGAGACTTGCTGGAAGACTTGCGCGAAGCGGCGACGTCCGTGGTGCGGGATCGGTGTCGTTGGACATTATTCTCCTTCGCCGAAACGGCGTGGAGCCGATCGGTTCATCGGTCGAACAAGTACTGGCATCGAAAGCGAGCGGCGGGCGAAGCTCTGTGGAGCACGCGGTGCTACATGTGCTGTGCGTGAAGTGGCTTCGTGGAGCCCGACCTCCATGGCGCGGAGATCAGACATAATAGTAAAGACTTCGCAAAGCGTATGGAAAGATTTATGATGCCGATGTGGCAAATCGCTATCAAACTGTGATCTAAATCACATACCGCCGCCGAATGGCACCGCTTCGCGACCGTCACGACCGGGTCGAGCGGATACGGCGCCGGGCAGCGCGCAACTCGGCCGACTCATTGCGCGTCGTTCCCGCTTGTTCCCGTCGTCAACGTCGGGTTGGCGCATCCATTTCGACAACGTCACCGGGTGAACACCCGAAATCAGCGGCGGCTCTGTTCCAGCGTCACCCCGTCCTCACGGTTATGAGCGACCTGTACCACGTCATCGCGGAACTCGTGCGGATACGGCTCGGGCACAGTGACACCCCGACAGCCGGCCACTCGGCCAGCCATCTCAGTTGTCACCTATCCATACGCCAGCCTCGACCTCGGCCACGCGACACCAGCCCTATCCGCATCCGCACGGCCCGGACGCATGTTCATCGATGCCTGCCGAAGGTGCTGTGCGCCAACGCGTTCCACGCGCTCGGACTCGGAACATCCGGCCCACCGTTCACCCCGAACGATGTTCTCGTGCCCGGAATCATCGAAAGTCACGGGCCGAGGAACAGCCGCTCGTTCGGCAAACGTCGTTCGGGCAGGCATTTTTCGATCGTGTCAAGGACGAACTCGATTGCACACCAGCGCTTTCTGTGCCAATCCTGGACCAGGTGATTTGCGGCGGTTATGGTCGCCCGATAGTCGAAAGCCGAACCTCCCAGCCAAATGCGCACATGCACATCGCCATGCATCTGGTGCCGCGCTCCTTCGGTATCGGTCAGCAACGCGCCGAGGCCGGAACTGGCGTTTCGCCGACTCACCATGCCGAACTCAATGCGTCCAACAACGTCTGCTTCAGCCATCGCGCTTCCCGGTCGTCGGTGCGACGGGACCGCAAACCTTCCTTGAACATCTCCACGAAGCGCGTCCGGCCGACACCGAATGCGACCAGGAGGTCACCGGGGTCGGCCCCACCGAACGGTGCCCAGCGGATCGCGAATTCGATCACGGCGCCGGCGTCCACATCGACCGATCGAATGGCACGGAGAAACTCCAACTGGCTCAGCGACGACCGGACCCAGGACGCGCCGTACCGTGTTCCTGTTCTCGCCTTCACGTCCCCGGTACGCCCACGGGACGACCTACCCGCCGACGACCGCGCATGGCGCACGGCACCTGAACCACCCTGCCGTCGATTCTGTGAATTCATGGGCGCGTCCTCGAGCAAGAGTGTCTCGTCTGTCGCCTAGAGCCTTCTTTCTTGGAGGTGGGTCGACCAGCAGAGAACTACCTGCTCGCATACCTGTCTTCCGATATCGGCCCCCGTCGTCGGCACATCTCCGGACGCATGTCCTGGTCGATTCTCGCGAGGGGTGCGCACAACCAGAGTCCATACACGCAGCGTCTTCGGCTACTCCTGTTCGACCCGGTCCTGTTCGACTATCCAAGCCGCCACCTGCGAGCGAGAAGTAAAGCCGAGCTTGGACAGAACGTGATTGACGTGCCCGTCCACAGTCCGCTCCGAGAGCACCAGCTGGGTAGCAATTGCCTTGTTGGTCATCCCCTTGGCGACCAGTTCGGCGATCTGACGCTCACGTTTGGTCAGTTTCGTGACTGTGTGTGCAGTGGAGGGCTTTTCGACGGGTTGCTCGCCGAGCGCGAAAGCTGTCGCCGCGTCCCCATCCATCGCGCGGCCCTGCCGGTAGGCGGCCTCGAACGACCGATCACCGAGCGCACGACGGGCATCACGTTCGAATTGCTCGGCGTAGGCCTCCAGATTGGGGAACACCGACGGGCGGCTCAGGACATCGCTCAGCCCATCGGCCGTACCCGCCATGATCACGGCTCGCCGTTGCTCGTCGTGCTCGATAGTCACCCATGCCAGCGCCTGCAGACACGCCGCGGTCATGATCGGAGGGCCCGCAATCCTGGTCAGCCGTAGGGCTTCCTGGAACAGATGTACTGCTCGTTCGGTATCGCCCTGACGCCAGACAGTGATTCCCATGGACCACAGTGCATACGACTGGTACATCGACTCACCATGCGATTGCGTGATGGCCAGCACCTGTTCGTGATACCTGAGGGCGTTGTCGTTGTGTCCTTGCGATTGGTAGGTCCATCCGAGTAGGCCCAGCACATCGATTTGCAGCGTGAGATCGGTATCCGCGCCGAACGACTCGATCGCCTGCTCCAGCCGTGCCCGCGCGTAGTCGAGATCACCACCGACGAATGCGGCGAAACCTTCGGCCGCCGCGACGTAGGCGTAGGCAGTCGGATCGGAGGGCGACACATCCAGCGCGCGCGCTTCATCGACTCGCGCGGTCGCCGCCACCACGTCACCCTGGAGCAGGGCCAATTGGATCGCAGCATGAAAAGCCTTGGCTTGATCGGCAACCGATTGGGGCCGCGGTCGGGCCAACGCTCGATCCAGCCAACGCCGGCCCTCACTGAAAAGACCACGTGAAATCCAGAACTGGAGCTGAGCCGCGGCGATCGCGAGCCCGACGCCGTCGCTCTCGGACAAGCTGAATTCGAGTGCCTCCCGCAGATTCGGCAACTCCTGTTCGAGCCGTGCCACCCATTCGGGCTGTCGAGGACTGATCCACTCACGCACGCTGTCCAATGTCAGCTGAAAGTACCAGTCTCGGTGCCTCTTCCGAAGATCCGTATCCAAGCTGGTGGATTCGAGGTTCGAGCGTCCATACTCCCTGACTGTATCGAGCATTCGGAACCGGACCGCACCGGCCGACTCCTCTCGAATCAGGATGGACTTGTCGACGAGCGATGACAGGGTATCGAGGACGTCCGGCTGTCTGTTGTCCACGCGTTCATCGCACACGCCCTCAGCACCATCGAGGTCGAAGCTACCCGCGAAGACCGAAAGCCGGTCCCACAACTGTCGTTCCGCAGGTGTACACAGGTCATAGCTCCAGCCGATGCTCCATCGCAGAGTCTGCTGCCGGGCAGGAGCACTTCTGCTGCCGCGGGTCAGCAACGCGTACCGGTCGGTGAGGCGCTGCAGGATCTGCTCGGGCGAGAGGGTGCGCAGCCGCGCGGCCGCCAGCTCGATAGCCAACGGCAGCCCGTCCAGACGAGCACAAATCTGGCTGACGACCCGCTTGGTCTCCACCGTGAGTTCGAACCCTGGCAACGCCGCAGCGGCTCGCTCCGTAAACAGCGCCACCGCGTCGAACCTGGACACGGTCCGTAAGGTCGGAGTTCGATCCGGCTCGGGGGTTGCGAGCGGGGACACCCGAAGCAGCGATTCGCCGCCAATGCCGATCGGCTCTCGACTGGTGGCAAGTATGCGCAAATTCGGACACCTCGGCAACAGGGCACGCGCCAGCTCTGCAACGCCGGCAATCACCTGTTCGCAGTTGTCGATCACCAATAGAACGGTGCGCGACCCGAGAAAATCGTGGAGCGCCTCGAGAAGCGGTCTGGCCGATTGGTCCCGCATCCTGAGCGAGGCAGCCACCAAGTCGGTCACCAGCGCCGGATCGCGAAGGTCACCGAGTTCGACCAGCCATACCCCGTCGGTGAAGCCACGTTGCACTGTCGCGGCCGCTCGCAGCGCGAGCCGTGTCTTGCCGATACCGCCGACACCGGTCAACGTAACGAGGCGGGCAACTGACAGTGCGTTGCGTACCTCGGACAGATCTGCCCGCCGCCCTACGAAACTCGTCATCTCGAGCGGGAGGTTTCCCGGGGTTGGTGACGTATCCAGTCGTTCATCTGCAGTCGAGACTTCCGCAATTGCGGACACCGACGACCTCACACGTTCTCCTCCAGCGTCCGGCGCCGATTCCTCGAGTGCCTTGTCCCGGCGGCGTTGGAGGCTTCGAAGTCGAACCTCCAACGCTGCCGCGGAAGGGCGATGCCGGGGCTGGCGGCTCATCGCGGTCTCGATGGCCGCACTGACGTCGTCCGGAAATCCGCTCTCGCGCAGATCCGGAAGCGGCTGGGTGGTGATTCGCAGGAACTGCGCCACCACTTGTTCACCACTTCCACGCTCGAACGCGGCGTGCCCTGTCAGAGCACAGAACAGGGTGGACCCCAGTTCATAGATGTCGGCGGCGAATGTGGGTCGGTCACCAGCCAGAACTTCCGGGGCGGCGAAGGCGGGCGAGCCGGTGACCGTGCCTGCGGCGGTCTGGAATCCTCCGGCGAAGTGCGCGATACCGAAGTCGGACAGCGCCGGCTCGCCATAATCGGTGAACAGAATATTCGCAGGTTTCACATCACGATGCACGATGCCGGCCCGATGCGCTGTGTCGAGAGCCCCCGCCAGCTTCGTTCCCAGTCGCAACACCTCCCCGACCGAGAGGGGGCCGTCGTCGCGAATCCGATTGTCGAGAGATCCGCGGGCGTGGTACTGCATCACCAGGTACGGACGCCCGGTTTCGGTCTGCCCAACCTCCAGCACTCCGACAATGTTCGGGTGTCCCGTCAGGCGGCCCATGGCGCGTTGCTCACGGAGAAATCGCGCCCTGTTGTCGTCATCCAGTTCCTGGGCGAGCACCTTCACAGCGACTGTGCGGTCGAGGCCTACCTGATGGCAGCGGTACACCTCGGCGAACCCGCCCCGGCCGACCAATTCGGCCGCATCGAACCCCGCGAGACTCAGTTCGGCGATCAGGCGGGGCTCTGTATCACGCTGTGTCTCGAAGGGGTCGTTGTCGACCATTCTCTCACCTACGATTACACCATCGGACGGCAGTCGATCATCCGAACGAGATGTACCAGATGCGTCCAAGCACGGATTCGAATACCCGACTCAGCATATCCCTTGCAACACATAAGCAAACTGGTTTCCGACGCATACGAACTTTCTACGTTCGAATTCGAAGAGACCCGTTCTACCAGATTCGTGCTTCGGCGGATACCACTTCTCTGCCTCGACGGTGTGCGAATCCAGATGCCCGGCTGGGTGGCGCGTAGGCGGGACCGCTCGGAACAACTGATGAGCTGGTCGCGGCTCCGCGGCCAGTCGCGGGCACCCCCGGTCGCCCGTACTGGTCCCCGGGACGCCGCCTCGGCGGACATCGGACGGGCAGACCCCGCAATCGAAATAGGGACACCCCAATACAAATATCGCAGAGCTTCTCGGGAATCAGCTGCCAGTCGCATCGAGCGGCTGACATGCGGTGCCAGCGCTGATATTCGACAGGCTGCCGACCAATTCTCTCGCACTGCGGAAACCGAAGACATGTGCGACCGTCTCCAGGTCGCCCATCGTGATCGGGACTGCATATTCGAGTGGACTGTTCATATTTTCCTGAATGTCCAAATCTATTTCCCACAGTCTTTGTCTATACGGTCGGCGCACTCACTCAGCGACACAGCGACCGCCGACCACGTAACATACCGACGAGCGATTCAGTCACCTGGTCGGCGGCCATTCGAGGGACGCCCCGACCCCCTGGATTCCGACTGATACAGCGTCGGCCGGGAGCTCATCGATCTCTGCCGTGCAGCAGAATTCGGCGATTACGATTCAACAAGCTCGAAAACTGTTGCGTTCGCCTGACCACCACCCTCGCACATCGTCTGAAGCCCATAGCGGATGCCGCGGTCCCTCATGTGGTTGATCAAGGTCGTGGCGATACGCGCACCGGATCCCCCGAGCGGGTGCCCCAACGCGATCGCGCCGCCGAGTGGATTCAGCTTCTCCTCGGGAACCTGGTATTCGGCCTGCCACGCCATCGGCACCGAAGCGAAGGCTTCATTCACCTCGAACGCGCCGATGTCGGCGAGACTCAGGTTCGCCCGTGACAGTGCTTTCGCGGTTGCCGGGATCGGACCGGTCAGCATGATGGTGGGCTCGCTGCCGACCACCACGGCGGTATGGATCCGCACCAGAGGAGTCCAGCCGTACTTTCTGGCGACGTCCGATGTCGTGATGAGCACGGCAGCCGAGCCATCGCTGATCTGCGAACTGTTTCCGGCACTGATCACACCACCGTCGAGGAAGGGGGTGCGCAGCTTGGCCAGGGCATCGGCAGAGCAATCCGGCCGCACACCCTCGTCGGCGCGCACGACCCCGTCGGGGGTGTCGATCCCGATTATCTGCGAGTCGAACGCTCCCCTGGCCACTGCCGCCGCGGCGCGATGGTGCGAACGCTCGGAATAGGCGTCGAGCCGGTCGCGGGTGAACGACCATTCCCGAGCGATCTGCTCGGCGCCGAGCCCCTGGTTCGGCACAGTGTCGCCGTATCGTTTCGCGTACAACTCGCCGATCGGCGACTGATCACCCATCGCCGAACCCATCGGCACGCGCGACATCGATTCGACGCCGCCGGCAACCACCACATCGTAGTGACCCGCGATGACGCCTGCCGCCGCGAAGTGAATAGCCTGCTGCGACGAACCGCACTGACGGTCGACGGTGGTGCCCGGAACCGACTCGGGCCATCCAGCCGACAGAACAGCACTGCGTGCGATATCGAAGGTCTGCTCGCCGACCTGGCTGACACACCCCCAGATCACGTCCTCGACCACTGCGGGGTCCAATGACGCACGGGCGGCGAGCCCCGACAAGACCTGCGCGGACAAGTCCACCGGGTGAACCTTCGACAGCGCTCCTGCCCGCTTTCCGATGGGGGAACGAACGGCCGCGACAATGACGGCATCTCGCATAGCTTCTCCTTCTGATATCGGCTGGATTTCTGCCGCGAGGCGGCAGTCTGGCCCCGATCGGGGCTGTGAGTTCGACCGGCTCGCTATTTCCGGTACGGAAATGCCCAGGGCCGCAAAGGCGATCCGGTCGCACCGCGCAGTCGCAGACACGCTGCGAAGAACCCGAATTCGTAGACATTGGCCGCCGCGAGGTCCTCCAGATACAGGACCTCGATCAACGGAGCGCCTGCTTCAGCGAGCAGATAGGTGTGTACCGGGGTGTAGTTGTCCGGATCGGTCGACGGGCCCTGCTCGACACACATGGTGTCGGAGCCGACGATCATCGCGCCCTTCTCGACGAGGTGTGCGGCGGAGGCGCGGGTCAACCCGGGCGGGTTCTCCCCCCATTTCACCGCGTCGGGCCAGTCCCGCATCCGGCCGGTGCGCACCAGCACGACGTCGCCGAGCTGGATTTCGATACCCTGGCTGGCAAGGCACTCGTCGACGTCGTCGACGGAAATCCCGTAGCGATCCGGGAGCATGTCCACACCGCGGAGACGGGCGAAATCCAGCAGGACGCCGCGTGCGACGATCGGTGGCATCTTCTCTGCCCCCGAAACCTGCCAGCCCCGGCTCGCCAGATGCTCCTTTTCGGTGAAGTTGTTGTAGATGCTGCCGTGGTAGCCGTAGTGATTGAGGGTGTCGATGTGGGTACCGGTGTGGGTGTACATCATCATCGCGTCACCGGAGTAACTGATGTACTCGGTCATTTCCTTCGACAGGGTCGGCAACCCTTCGACCACGTTGCCGTGCGGCGTATGCGTCATCCAGATCTGATACGCGGGGTCTCCGATCGCCTGCCACGACGGCATTCCGATGAAGTAGTCCACCGATAGGTCGAAGTACGCGGCGGCATCGATCTTGCTGATGACCGCGGCCCGGGACTCAGGGGTCATCAGATTGAGTCGGCCGATCTGATCGTCGGGCCCGTACGGGCTGGTCGCTACTCGACGATTGGCGCCGGAGGCAGGATTGTCAGCCATGTCATGAACTCCTTTGTTAGACACTGCTGGATTGGGATCGCCGTACTCGGGTCGAGTCAGGCGCCGGTGGGAAGAGTCGAGTCCCGGTCGTCCGGAGGATCCGGAAGCGCCAGGTGGAAATCGGTGAGCCGCTGATAGGCATCGGCGACCCGCAGGACTGTGAGCTCGTCGAAGGGCCTGCCGATGACCTGCATCGAGACGGGCATTCCGAAGCCGTCACAGCCGACAGGCACGGCACAGGACGGAAAACCCGACAGGTTCCACTGCGCCATGAACGAGGCGCTCGACCAGCGATCCATCATCGTCGGATCGGTCTCGTTGAGCAGTCGTGCACCCGTCGGCATCGTGGGCACGATGAGGACGTCGCAGTCGCGCATCACCTCGGAAACCTCGCGGCGAAGCATCGCACCGATCTTCATTGCCTGGACGTAGTCGGCGGCGGAATAGATCACACCGCGGGCGAGCAGGCCACGGGTGTAGACACCGTAATCGGCGCCATGGGAGGCCAGTGCGTCGCGATGGTAGGCCAGTGCCTCTGCCAGCAGGACGACTATGCTGGCCGTTCTGGCCATGTCGGCATGGGAGATCTCGACCTCCGACACCGTCGCGCCGGCGTCGCGCAGCCGCTCGATCGCGGCGATCACGCCGAGCCTGACCGGGTCGGACACATTGGCTTCGTCGAAGAAGTAGCGTTTCGGCCAGCCGATCCGCACTCCGTGCGCCACACCGTCCATCGCGTCGAGGTACGAAGGAACCGCAAGCCGGCTCGATTCGGGATCGGCCGCATCGAAACCCGCCATGACCTGTAATAGCAGCGCGCAGTCGCGCGCGGACCGGGCGATCGGCCCGACCGTGTCCTGAGATGGGGACAGTGGGATCACGCCACTTGTCGGGACACGGCCGCTCGTCACTTTGAGGCCTGTGACGCCGTTGAGCGCGGAAGGGTGCCTGATCGAGCCCGAGGTGTCGGTTGCGACCGCCCCCAGTGCCATTCCGGATGCGACCGCGATCGCCGCACCCGAACTCGACCCGCCGGCGTAGCGGTCGGCAGACCACGCATTGCGCGGCATCGGGAAGCCTTTCACCGGGTCGTTGGGCCCCAGCGCGAACTCGTTGGTCGTCGTTTTGCCGATGATGACGGCCCCGGCCTCCCGCAGCCGGGCCACCACCGCCGCGTCTCGATCTCCATGCCACTGTGGGGGTTCGACCAGGCTGTTCGCCCGCGTGGGCCCCTCGACTGTCGATATCACGTCCTTGATATTGAGCGGGATCCCGTGCAGCGGGCCGCGGTCGTCACCGGCGGCCAGCTCGCGGTCGGCATGTTCGGCCGCCTCCAGCGCTGTCTGCCGGAACGTGCTCACGTAGGCGCCCAGGGTCGAGTCGAGACGATCGATGCGCGCGAAGACATCGGTTACCAAGCCCAGCGCTGAAACGGTGCCGTCCCGAAGCGCGGCGGCGGCGGCCTCGATGGTCAGCGCGGTTCCCCGCGGGCTCGGCATGTTCGCTGAGCCGGCCGAGAAACGTCTCGGCACCGAGACATCGCGCGCGAGACCGTCGAATGCGGTCCGATGCATCTCGTCGACCTGAGCTCGCATCAGGGGGTAGTCGTTCGCGAGGGACGTCAGCTCGACGTTGTCGTCCAATCGCAGGCCCAGAAGCTCCAGCAGCGTCTGTATGCGCTGTTCATCCGATGTCATCACACACCTTGAATCATCGATCGAGCAGACCCTTGTAGCTGCCACGGAGCATGTCGCGACTGATGATCATTTTCTGGGTCTCGGTCGTTCCCTCACCGATACGCCGGATTCTCAGCTCTCGATACCAGCGCTCCAGCGGCAGGTCCTTGGTCACCCCGTAGCCACCGTGAATCTGGATGGCACGGTCGACGACTCGACCGGCCGCCTCGGTCGCGACGATCTTGGCGATCGCCACTTCGGTACGGAAGGGCCGTCCGCTGTCGGCACGCTGTGCGGCGTCGAGGACGATGAGCGCGGCCGAACGCAGCTCGATCTCGCTGTCGACCAGCATCCACTGGATTCCCTCGTGGTCGGCGAGTTTCGAGCCGAAGACCGAACGGGTACCGGCGTACTCGACAGCCATGCGCTGTGCCGCCATCGCCACACCGAGGCAGCCCGCCGCGTACGGGATGCGGTTCCTGGTCAGCCGCTCATTGGCCAAGGCGAAACCTCGTCCGACCTCCCCGAGCACATTCTCGGCGGGCACCCGCGCGTCCTCGAACGACAGCTCGGTCGGGTAGTGGCCCGAGCGCAGGGTATGGATGACCCGCCGAACCGAGAAACCTGGCGTGTCGGCATCCATGATGAAGCAGGTGATGCCGTCGCGACCCGATCCGGGGTCGCCGGTCCGGGCGAAGACCAACCCGAAGTCGGCGGTGTCGGCGCCGCTGATGAAGACCTTGCTGCCGTTGAGGATCCAGTCCGAGCCGTCACGCTTCGCTCGGGTCTGGATCGACCGTGCCGGATCACTGCCGCCCGACGGTTCGGTCAGCGCGAAGAACGAGCTCTTCTCACCGCGCAGAATCGGGTACAGGTACTTCTCTTTCTGCGCATCGGTGCCCTCGTAGAGCTGACCCATATCCGGCTGGCCGAAAGCCGCATAGCACGGTGCATACAGGCCGGCCCGATGCTGTGCCATCTCCATGGCCAGCAGAGTTCGCGTCATGGTGTCGGCGCCCGCGCCGCCGTACTCCTCCGGCACATCGAGGTTGTACAGGCCCATCTGCTTGGTCTTGGCAGTCAGCCGAGCCAGGGTCGCAGTGTCCACCGCAGATTCATCCGGGTCCAGCTCCAGCTCCAACGGCAGAATTTCGGTGCGGACGAACCGTCTCACATTCTCGATTAGTTCCTGCTGCACATCGGTGATCGCGAAAGTCATGGTTGCTCCCTTAATTCTAATTCCGTCGGATATGCCCGGTCGGAGCTTCTGCGCCTTGCAGATTCTGCGGAGGCACACCGAATTCATTCGTGTGTACCTGCACGAGTTCGCGATACCGAGAAAGGTAGGAATTGGTCCGTTCGTACCGGAACAACAGGCCGGGCTGCTTTCCGATCCATGTTTCGAGCGCGCCCCGGAGCCCGAACAGACTCCTGCCGCCCGCATAGTCAATGGCGATGACGTCCTTACCGTCGGACACCTCGAACACGCCAACCGATCCGGGCAATCGCGCAATATTTTCCGCTGTCAACGGCGTCCACGGTTTATCCATGAAAATACTCATCGGGCTGATTTCTCCTTGGCCGCGGCATTGGACACATAGCCATCGGGCAGAAGTGACCGCGGAATTTCCACGAAGCGCGAACGCACGAACTCGCCCAATCCCTTGGCCTGAGGATC
>FTJU01000485.1_pt2 | contig 16911 bp, 14 predicted proteins | sample 1658961 | NCBI WGS metagenome assembly FTJU01 (sample SAMEA3914878, study PRJEB12502) | metagenome | biome: forest; material: soil | place: USA | collected 2012-03-12 | depth 0.3 m | reverse complement strand
CCGGACTCACCGTCGCGACCATCGTGGGCGTGCCGATGGGCACCCTGCTCGGCCAGCAGTTCGGTTGGCGGCTCACCTTCCTGCTCGTCGCAGTGGTCGGACTGGCCGGTCTACTCGGCGTCGCCGCACTGGTGCCCCACCAGCCCGCGCCACACGACGCGCGCCTGCGTCACGAACTCGCCGTCCTCACCAACCCGCAGGTGCTGCTCGCCATGGCCATGACCGTGCTCGGCTTCGGCGGCGTCTTCGCGGCTATCACCTACCTCGCGCCGATGATGACCGAGGTCACCGGCTATGCGGAGAGTTCGGTCACCTGGCTGCTTGTCCTGTTCGGCATCGGCTTCTTCCTCGGCAACCTGATCGGCGGCAAATTCGCCGACCGGCACCTCATGCCGATGCTCTACACCACTCTCGGCGGTCTCGCACTGGTACTCGCGCTGTTCACGCTCACCGCACACAACAAGATCGCGGCCGCTATCACCGTCGTACTCATCGGCGCCCTCGGCTTCGCGACGGTCCCGCCGCTACAGAAGCGCGTCCTCGACCAGGCAGGCAACGCACCAACCCTGGCCTCGGCCCTCAATATCGGCGCATTCAACCTCGGTAACGCGATCTCCGCCTGGCTCGGTGGCATCGTCATCGCCGCAGGCTACGGGTATACCTCGCCCAACCGGGTCGGGGTCATCTTGGTCGTCAGCGCGCTGGGTCTGGCGATCCTGTCCGGCAGTCTCGAACGTCGTGGTGCCGAAATGTCGAGCGAGACAACCGAAACCCCGGTCACGGCCGGGCAGGCCTGAGGACCTCGTAACGACACCGAGTATCCGCCCGCCGCCGATTACGGCTGTCCATCCGGGATCCGCTCGCCGCCATCCTGCTGCCACGTGGGCCCCACCGATCCGGTGTCGTTCTCATCCGCACGCGGGCATTACCGACAACCCGGTTCAGCCATCGCGCACTCCAGAGTCCGAGCAGCCGGTCGCGATCATCCGTGCCGAATCGCCGCGGCCGCTGAGAGACGGCACACGACCGCGTGACGTTATCACTTGCCGCCGAGCGAACGAGTCCAGCACTATTCGACGGTGACGGACTTCGCCAGGTTGCGCGGCTTGTCGATGTCGTACCCGCGGGCCCGAGCGATTTCGGCGGCGAAGATCTGCAGCGGAACCGTCGAGAGAAGGGGCTGGAAAAGCGTTGGCGCCGAAGGGATCTCGATGAGATCGTCGGCGAACGGGCGCACCGTGTCGTCGCCCTCCTCGGCGATCACGATGGTGCGGGCGCCGCGGGCCTGGATCTCGCGGATATTGCTGAGCAGCTTCGAATGCAGTACCGCGCGTCCCTTGGGGGAGGGCATGACCACGATCACCGGCAGCCCCTGCTCGATCAGCGCGATCGGACCGTGCTTGAGCTCACCCGCCGCGAAGCCCTCGGCGTGCATGTACGCAAGTTCCTTGAGCTTGAGCGCACCTTCCAGCGCCACCGGATAGCCGACGTGGCGGCCGAGGAACAGCACGGTCGGCACGTGCGCCAGTTCTCTGGCGATCGCGCGCACCTGCGGGGCGGTCTCCAGCACTTGCTGCACCAACTGCGGCATCGCCTCGAGTTCGGCGAATTCGCGCGCCACCTCATCCGGATACTTGGTGCCGCGGGCCTGCGCCAGGGCCAGCCCGACCAGGTAGTTCGCGGCCACCTGTGCCAGGAACGCCTTGGTGGAGGCGACACCGATCTCCGGTCCGGTCCTGGTGTAGAGCACCGCATCGGACTCGCGCGGAATCTGCGCGCCATTGGTATTGCAGATGGCCAGCACGCGCGCCTTCTGCTCCTTCGCGTGCCGCACCGCCTCTAGCGTATCGGCGGTTTCGCCCGACTGCGAAATCGCCACCACCAGCGTGGAGCGGTCCAAAACCGGGTCACGGTAGCGGAATTCGCTGGCCAGCTCGACCTCGACGGGCAGCCGGGTCCAGTGCTCGATCGCGTACTTGGCCAACAGTCCGGCGTGATAGGAGCTGCCGCAGGCGACGACGAATACCTTGTCGAAGTCGCGCAGTTCCTGATCGGCGAGGCGCTGCTCGTCCAGCACGATCCGGCCACCGGCCTTGTCGTGGGTGAAATGTCCGATCAGCGTGTCGGCGACACCGGCGGGCTGCTCCTCGATCTCCTTCAGCATGAAGAAGTCGTGCCCGCCCTTCTCGGCGGCGGCCAGATCCCAGTCGATGGTGAACGGGCGGGTCCGCGCCAGTCCATCGTGGCCCGCGAAATCGGTGACCGTGTAACTGTCGGCGGTGATCACCACGGCCTGATCCTGGCCGAGTTCGACAGCCTCGCGGGTGTGCTCGATGAATGCGGTGACATCGGAGGCGATGAACATCTCGCCCTTGCCGACCCCGACGACCAGTGGCGTCGAGCGGCGTGCGGCGACAATGATGCCCGGGTGGTCGGCGTGGGTGAAGACCAGCGTGAACGCACCCTCGAGCCGACGCAGCACGGCCAGTGCACTGGCCGTGAAATCACCCGCGGTCGGACCTTCGGCGTATGCGCGCGCCACCAAGTGCACCGCGACCTCGGTGTCGGTATCGCTGCTGAGTTCGACGCCTGCGTCTTCGAGCTCCCGGCGCAGCGGGGCGAAGTTCTCGATGATGCCGTTGTGCACGACGGCCACCCTGTTGGTGGCGTCGCGGTGCGGATGGGCGTTGCGGTCGGTCGGCGCGCCGTGAGTCGCCCAGCGGGTGTGCCCCATGCCGGTAGTACCAACAAAGTGGTCGGTCCCGATTTCGGTGAGCTCGGCCTCGAGATTGGCCAGCTTGCCGGCCTTGCGTTCCACCGCCAACGCGCCCGCGCCATCCAGGATCGCGACACCCGCCGAGTCGTATCCTCGATATTCCATGCGGCGCAATGCGTCGACGACGACGCCGAGCGCGTCCCGGTACCCGACGTACCCCACGATTCCGCACATGGCTCACCACAGTACTTATCGGATAACGTTCACGTCGTGTCGGCGTCTGTGAAATCACTTCTGAGCACCCTGACCAGCCGGGGGCCCCACCGCGTACTGCGCGGCAATCTCGCGATCGCCGGTCAGCCCGGGGTGGTGTTCACCCCGGAGTCCGGACTGAATCTACCCGCGGTCGCCTTCGGCCACGGCTGGCTGACCAGCGCCGCCAATTATCGCGCCACCCTCGAGCATCTGGCGTCCTGGGGTTTTGTGGCCGCGGCCCCTGATACCGAGCGCGGACCGATTCCGTCACACCTCGGCTTGGCCACCGATCTGCTCACCACGCTGGATATCTGCACCGACGTCCGGCTCGGTGACGGTGCGATCAGCGTGCACCCGGACCGACTGGCACTGGCCGGGCACGGTATGGGCGCGGGCGCCGCGGTGATCGCCGCCGGACAACGTCGCGTTACTGCGGTCGCCGCCCTTTATCCGGCGCCGACCGCACCGTCCGCCGAAACTATCGCGCCCGATATCGACACGCCAGCATTGGTATTGGCGGGGGCGGCCGATATCGAATCGGTCAGCTCGAATGCGATCCCGCTTGCGGCCGCGTGGGCCGGGCCCGCGGTGTTGCGGGCGGTCGACGGGGCATCACACAACGACGTTATCGAAGGACGTCGCGCGCTGGCCGCCCTGGGTGCCGGGAAGCACGGGGCCAAGACCGCGCGGACGACACGGGCGCTGCTCACCGGATATCTGCTACACAAACTGTTGGGCGACAAGAACTATGCGGCGTTTTCCGATCCAGAGGCGGTTATCCCGCACACCACTGTTGTCGATCCGGAAGCGCCGCGCGAGGAGGACCGGCCGAAGCTCTCGGTCCTGCAACTCGCGCAACTGTTGCGCAAGTAATCGCGCACGGTCAGGGCCGCAATCCAGCCAGCGCGAGTTCGAAGAACCGTCGCCAATCGCCGAATCCGTCGCGGCTGATCGTGGCGACCGCGCCGACGAGGATGGCGAGATCGGCGACGGTGGCATCCGCGCGAATGCTGCCCTCAGCCCGGCCTCTGGCCAGTAGTTCGGCACCGAGTTCAGCCAAGTCGTCGCGCACGGTGCCGTGCGGTTCGGTGTCGCCGAATACCGATTCGATGGTGCCGGACAGCGCACGCCCCTTCTCGAGCACTTGCGCGACATGACTCAGGAAACCGGCCAGCGCCTGCCGCGTATCCGGATTCGGCAGACAGGTGCGGCGCACATGCTCGAGAATTCCGGCGAAACGCTGCTCCGCGGTCGCGTCGGGAGGACGGTTGACTGCGGACTGTCAACGGGCCGTTCGAATCCCTCCGCACGGAGAGAACGTATTCCGTTGGGAACGCACCGAAATCGAGGAAGCGTTCAAGCCGCTGGATCCGAAAAATACCCAGGGTGCGGCCATGACCTACTCGAACGTGGCCACCCAATGGGACCAGGGCCTCGAGACTTTCGCCCGGTCCGTCCAGGGCTCGATCGCCGAGGCTTGGGAGGGCTCGGCCGCCGACAAAGGCCAAAGATGCGATCAATCGCAACGTCACCAGCGCCCACGAGCTGACTCCACTGATCACCCAGATGTCCAATGACATCGAAGCCGCAGCCGACGGAGTCCGCAACGTTGCCAACGGAATTCCGGAAGTCAATCATCACTCTTGGACCGCGAACGTCTGGCCACCCCGCGCCCGATGAGGAAGAAAACACCAAGAACGAGGCGACCGCCGGCGCCCGCAATGCCATGCTCACCAACTACGTGAACAAATTCGCCGAATTCGACAGCCGAGTCCCGGTGTCGCCTACCGCCATCGACCCGACCAATCCACTGGACATCGCCGGACCGATCAAATCCGGAGGCGACGACCTGGGCTCGTTCGACCCCGGCGGAACCGCCAGCACTTCCGGCGGCCCGACAACTCCGAGCCCCGACCAACCTGACCACGCACTTCACCGCCTGGATCGACCGCACAACCCAACGCCTGCGCGAAGCCGAGGAAGACCGCTGGTAGCCGCACGCGCGGTCAGCGAGCCACCCCCACTGTTGCATCTACCGCGAACCCACAGCCTGTCCGCTGTTCATCAGACAAGCCAACTCTTGCGGCGGTAATATTCGGACTCCGGATCGTCATCCTCGTCGATGGGTGTAACGACACCGTTGGCCTTGCGGGCCGCGATCGACCGCGCTATCGCTTCGCGCTGCTCGCGTGCCTCCGCGACGACGCGCTCCTGCTCGGCACGAGCCTCGACCTCACACCGTTCCCGCTCCTCGGCCTCTGCTTGCGCCTTCTCCAGTTCCTCAGCGTGTTCTTCCCAGAAGGCGCGCATTTCTATGTTCATTTGTTCAACGAATTCGCGACCACGCTCCGCGCTGCGCTGTTCGATTTCCACGAGCTCCTCGCGCAGTATCCGAGACCGGCGGTCGTGCTCTTCGAATATCCGCTCGATCTCTTCCGAGTAATTCGTCATTTTGCACCTCTATCAGTCGCGTCCTTTACTACAGCGGGCCGGCCTCGGCGAGTTGTGCCCCACTGTCGAACGGTTCCTGGGGTTTGTCTTCCTCGGTGCCGGTAAGCGCCGGGTCGGGCGTGTGCTCGCCGTCCCCTTCCCGCTTGGTGCCCGTACCCGCCGGCACGCCGGAGGTCGTGCCCGGACTTCCCGTGCTCTCCTCCTGCTGCGAGTTGTCGGAGGAAGTACCCCCGGGCTCTTCGCTGTCCTTCTTGGCCTGGGTGTCCGAGATGACCGGTGCACCGTTCTCGTCCAGCTTCAGGATGTACTCATGCGACTTTCCGTCGGCATCGGTCGAGACGAGCTTCAGCTGTCCGTCCTGGCCCATCTCGAACTTCAAATGCTTACCGGCCAAATCGAACTCGGCACCCGATTTACCGTTGTCATCCGGTTTGCCGTCGCCATCCTTGTCGTCGGCGCCCGTCGGATCGAGGGTCTTTTCGATCTCCTTCACCGCGTTATCGATCCCGTCCTTGATCGAAGTGCCCAGCGAGGTAAGTCCTTGACCGACGGTTTGACCGAGCGAGGTCAGTTGCGATGCCGCGGAGGTGAACGATGAAAGCCCGGACAACGGATTGCTCGCCGTTGTGGCAGTGGAGGGCGTCGTCGCGGTAGTGGTAGTCGGTGTCGTGGTAGTGGTCGTCGGTGTCGTGGTAGTGGTCGTCGGTGTCGAGGCGGTCGTGCTGGGGGTCGTACCGGAAGTCGATGAAGTCGTGGTGGTGGTGGTATTGCTATTGCTATTCGTGACCTTATCCGTGGCGGCCCCTTTCGGTCGGGGATAAGGATTGCTATCCAGATCCTCCATAGCCTTGACCAGCAACGGATATGCCTCTTTGATCGCCGTATCGGTCGAATTGCACTTGTCCACAAAGTTGGTCAGCGTATCCTCGAATTTCTTCTTGAAGATATCATCGAGCCACTTGCGACTGACCTTCTTTGTCGATTCCCTATCGAGGGCCGTCGCACCGCCTGCGACCAAACCACCCACACCGAACGTAGGCACGCCAGCTACGGTAGCAATTCCCGCATCATTCCAGGAAAAGTCCGACCATCCCGTATCGGCGCCCTCGATTATGTCGTCGATATCCGAGGGCGACTTACCGTCGACTTTTACCTCACCAGAGCTGCTTGCCAGTTCATGGACATGATCCGCCTTCGATTGAACCGCCGACCGCAGTTTCGGCACCACCACGGTAATCGCATCGAGAGCGGCCCTGGCCTTGCGGCGATCCTCCTCGGCCATAGCGAGCTGCTGCGCGAACATGTACTTCGCGGCTCCGGCCGCCTGCCCTGTCCATATCGTTTCCAACTTCTGCGACAATGCGTACTGGGTACTCCACTGGGTATCAGCCTCATTGAGCGATGAGCGAAGAGCGGTCGCGGTGTCGGCCAACTTTTCCAGGTTCATGCCGCGCTGTTCGTCATACCTGGCGTAGATTTGATTCAACGTCAGACCGGGGTCGTGCCCGAACGCCTTCTTATACCGCTCGATCAACTGAGCAAAGAACTGGAGCCCCGACGATCCGGTGTCCAGAATTGCATCAACATTCTTACCGCTCAGGTTCGGTGACGTGGCATCCGCCATGCTATGACTCCTTCGAACCCACCTGCTCCGGCATATGATCAAGCATTTTTGGTCTTGTCGGCATTCTCTTTGTCGGTATCGGAATAGACGATGCTGGCAGCACCGGCGGTATCACCGATAGCCGCGCCCGCCGAACCCCAGGCTTTCAGCCATTTCACGACATTTTCCACCCCGCCATGGATTGCTTTCCCGTGGGAAGCGTAGTTACGCCCGGCATCCCCAGCGCCGAACATATTGTCGGATACCCGCTTGGCACTGTTCGTCACAATCGCCGCCGACAGCTGCAGATCGCTGCCGAACTGACCGAGTTCCCCGGTCTTGACGCCCAACATCTGGCTCGAATCGGTCATCGGTAAGGCCCCTCCAGTCCTGTCGTCCGATCTTCCGGCAGCGATCCAACTCGCGCCGAGTACTTGCCCTACTTCCTTCGACGCGTGCGGGCGGGATCCGGTTCCATCGGATCGCTCGGCCCAGATCGTACGAGCAGAAATCTACTGGGTGGGTCTATCGGCGACAACCAGCCGTCAACGCGTCGCAGAAGAACCGGTGGGCTCGTATATCGCCGACACCGAGGTCAGTTGCTCAGGTTCCAATGATCCGCACATGAGGCGCGCGGATCTCCCCAGCCTCCGGCCGAGTGGACCCATGAGGGGTCCGGATTGTGGGGGCCGTTGTCGGACAGCGCAATTGGAGTCGGCCGGACGGCGAAAACGTCGTGGCACCACGACATCACGGCTCGATGTGCCGAGCGGAAATCGAAGCCGTCAGCGGCTAGTGCCCGATCTTCCCCTGATCGGTCCGCACCCACTCGGACGTTCCATCCGAATGCCGATGGAATTCCCAAGCGGAGTAATCACCGTCCTTCTCGACCACGGTGACCTGGTCGGCGATGCCGTCGTGGTCCCAGTCGGTCCACACCTGCATGGCCTCGGGGCCGGTGGTGGTGACCGTGTCGAGGGTGTCGTCGCCGTCGATGTCCTGGGTCGGGTGGTGGAGTTCGACCTCACCGAGGCCGTCCAGAGAGGAGGATGCGTCGATGCCGGGTAGATCCATGCCCGGGAATTCACCTGAGGTGATCATGACTCCTCCTGGTCGGGACTCGCGTGGGTGATACGGCGGTCGATCGGTCGGTACCGGTCCATGGTGTCATCCGCGAGTCCCGGGCGCAGTCGCTGCCCCTAATTTTCGGGGACAGTCACTTTTTCGGAATGATCAGCCACAGCACCAGATACACGACGAACTGCGGTCCCGGGAGCAGGCAGGACAGGACGAAGAGCAACCGGACGACATTGGCGTTCCAGCCGAAGTATTCGGCGATGCCGCCACAGACACCGGCGATCCACTTGTCGTTGAAGGAGCGGGTGAGTCGGCGGGTGGGCGCGGGGGCGGTCATTGTGTTCCCTCTCTGGTGATGTTCGGTACGACATCAACTCTGCCCGGCAAAACCGCGCCGCACATCGGCCGCATGACCTATCCCGACCCTGATTTCCGCAGGCTGTGGGCTCAGGGTGCAACCCCGAGGACCGGGTGTCGGCGCGGGCCACGGACACGGCAGACTCATGCTGGTGAGCACCACTCTGCATGCGCGCGGACTGTCCGCGGGCCACGGCGAACGCACCCTTTTCGACGATCTCGATTTCACCCTGGCGCCGGGTGATGTGATCGGTCTGGTCGGCATGAACGGTGCGGGCAAATCGACGCTGCTGCGCATGCTCGCGAATCGATCGACGCCCACCGGCAGCATCACACTGTCTCCGCCCGACGCCACCGTCGGATACCTGGCGCAGGAGCCCGAGCGGATCTCTGGAGAGACAGTGCTCGAATTCCTCTGCCGCCGAACAGGTGTCGCGGAAGCACAGCGGACGATGGATACCGCGGCAGCGCGGTTGGCCGACGGAGGCGAGGACGAATACTCGCCGGCCCTGGAGCGCTGGCTCGCACTCGGCGGTGCCGATCTGGACCAGCGGGCGGAGGAGGTCGCGGCCGATCTCGGTCTCACGGAGAGCCTGCCGAATGGCCTCGATACCGCGATGACCGGACTGTCCGGCGGCCAAGCCGCCCGCGCCGGACTCGCCTCGGTTCTGTTGTCCCGCTTCGACATCCTGTTGCTCGACGAGCCGACCAACGATCTGGACCTCGACGGCCTCGCCAGGCTGGAACAGTTCGTGACCGGCGTACGGGTGCCACTGATGGTGATCAGTCACGATCGAGAGTTCCTGGCGCGCACCGTGAATCGCATTGTCGAACTCGATCTCGCGCAACAGCGGGTCGGGATATATGACGGTGGTTACGAATCGTATCTGATGGAGCGCGAAATCGCCCGCCAGCACGCCCGTGAGACCTACGAGGAGTACGCCGACACCAAGGCCGGGCTCGAGGCACGCGCTCAGATGCAGCGCAATTGGCTCGAGCATGGCGTTCGCAGTGCTCGGCGCAAAGCCCGCGACCCCAGGAAGCTCGACTCCGACAAGGCGGGCCGCAAGATGCGCGCCGAATCCACGGAGAAGCAGGCCGCCAAGGCTCGCCAGACCCAACGGCGCATCGAGCGTCTCGAAGTGGTTGAGGAGCCCCGTAAGGAGTGGGAGCTGCGCATGTCCATTGCGGCTGCCCCGCGCAGTGGTTCGGTCGTCGCCACGTTGTCGAATGCCAGTGTCACCCGAGGGGATTTCGAGCTCGGCCCGATTACCACCCAGGTCGACTGGGCTGACCGCATTGTCCTGACCGGGGCGAACGGTTCGGGGAAATCCACACTCCTTGCGCTGCTGCTCGGAAAGATCCAGCCGGACGACGGATCCGCCACACTGGGCGCGGGAGTCGAAATCGGCGAGGTGGACCAGGCGCGCGGGCTTTTCCGCGGAAGCGCCGCCCTCGCAGACACTTTCAGCGCCGAAATGCCCGACTGGCCCGACGCCGATGTCCGCACGCTCCTGGCCAAATTCGGTCTGCGCGGCCCACATGTCCTGCGCCCCTGCGAAACCCTCTCCCCCGGCGAGCGCACCCGCGCCGCCCTCGCACTACTGCAATCCCGCGGCGTCAACCTGCTGGTCCTCGACGAGCCGACCAACCACCTCGACCTACCGGCCATCGAACAGCTCGAACAGGCCATCGAATCATTCGAGGGCACAATGCTTCTGGTCACCCACGACCGCCGGATGCTCGACTCGATCACGGCGACCCGCCGCTGGCATATGGACAACGGCCAACTCACCGAAAGCTAGGTGTCGCGTTCGGGCAGGGGCGCTGGGATCGAGGGCGTGCTCGGGCGATTTCCAGGAGTTCTGCGGCTTGGGTATAGCCGCGGCGTCTGTGGTGGCGTTGGAGTTCGAGGGTCAGGGCGGAACGTGGGGTACCCCGGCGCAGAGCGGCATTCAAGGTCGCCAAAGCATCCGGTCGGCTGACGGTTCTTGCCACGTCGATTGCGGTTCGGGCAGCGTTGGTGGTGAAGATGCCCTGGATCAGTTCGAGTTCGGCTTTGTCCACTTGGTCGCGGTGGACGATCAGGCGGCCGATGCGGGAATCCTGTAGGCCGAGGACGTGGGTCGGGTGATTGCGTTGTACGGCGAAGCCATGAAGTTCGGCGGCGGTGTTGTAGGCGGCGGCGAGGGCGGGCACACCCATGGATAGGCGGGCCGCCTCCACACGTAGTCGGGCCGATGGTGCGGTGCTGGCCTCACGGAAGACTCCACGGAAGACGCGCAACCACTCACCTTCGTCGAGTAAGGCTCGCATCTCCGCGCGGGTGTATTCGCACAGCACCTGCCATGAGGTGAATGCCCCGAATTGCTTCTCGCGTACTTCTTCCAGACCTGGTCGCATGCGCCAACTATCGGTGAAGCGGCACGGCGACCTCGGCACCCGACCAGCGCGAACAGAAAGTCTGTGGATAACCGGTTTCCTGTGGACAACTCACCGTGCCGAACTACACCGCGGCGACGCGTTTGGCCAGATCGTCGGCCAGTTGCTGGGCCTGTACGGGATCGGTCGCCTCGACCATCACTCGAACCAGTTGCTCGGTTCCACTGGGGCGCAACAGGATTCGCCCGGAGTCGCCGAGGACACGTTCGGCTTCCGCTACCGCGTCGCGGATTTCGGGGGCAGCGGCGACTGTGGCCTTATCGGTGACCGGGACGTTCACCAGCACCTGGGGCACGGTCTGCAGCACCGAAGCCAGATCGGCCAGGGATCGGCGGGTTCGGGCCATGCGCGCCATGAGTTTCAATCCGGTGAGGATGCCGTCGCCGGTGGTGCCGTAGTCGGGGAACACGACGTGGCCGGACTGTTCGCCGCCGAGGTTGTAACCGCCGCGGCGCAATTCCTCGAGGACGTACCGGTCGCCGACGGCGGTGGTGCGCAAGGTGATTCCGGCTTCGCGCATCGCGATGTGCAGGCCGAGGTTGCTCATGACGGTGGCGACCAAGGTGTTCTGGGCCAGCGAGCCGGTCTCGTGCATGGCCACCGCGAGGATGGCCAGGATCGCGTCACCGTCGACGACCGAACCGTTGGCGTCGACGGCCAGGGTGCGATCGGCATCGCCGTCGTGTGCGATGCCGAGGTCCGCGCCGTGCTCACACACCGCACGCTGGAGCTGGTCGAGATGCGTCGATCCGCAACCATCGTTGATATTCAGGCCGTCCGGCTCGGCATTGATCGCGACAACGGTAGCTCCGGCCGCACGGTACGCGGCTGGGCCGACCTCGGCGGCCGCGCCGTGCGCGCAGTCGACCACGACGGTCAGCCCGGACAGATCCTGACCGGTCGCCTCGACCAGATGCTGGACGTAGCGCTCGTGCGTTCCGGCCAGGCTGTATTGATCAGGGATGACCAGCCCGTGGTCCCTGGCGCCGGAGGCGTTCAATACCCGACCGATCCCCGCGCCGACCGGGCGTAGCGGCGCGCCCTCGGCGATCACCGCTTCGATCCGGTCCTCGACCGAGTCCTCGAGCTTGTGCCCGCCCGCCGCGAAGATCTTGATCCCGTTGTCCGGCATGGGATTGTGTGAAGCCGAGATCATTATGCCGAGACAGGCATCGTACAAACCGGTCAGATATGCCACGGCGGGTGTCGGGAGTACCCCTACCGAAAGCACATTCACACCCGCGGCGGTCAGGCCGGCGGTCACCGCGGCCTCCAACATCTCGCCGCTGGCGCGTGGATCGCGACCGACCACTGCGAGCGCGCGCTTCTTGTCGCGACTCAAGATCTGTGCCGCCGCCCCGGAAACCTGTAGTGCCAGTTCCGGACTCAGTGAGCCATTGGCAAGCCCGCGGACTCCATCGGTGCCGAACAAACGTCCCATACCCTCGCCCATCATCGGTGGATCCGCGGCGTGCCCGAAGGCAGCGGCCGGTGCGACCGGTAAGTGCCTTGCGAACGCCTCACGTTCATACAGCACGAGAGCAGGCGCCCAGCGGTGCTGGGAGCCTGCTCTCGTGCAGGTGCCCCGCCGACCGTACCGTCTCGTTGCCATCCCTCGCAGGGGCGGTGAGGACACGGATGATCCGATCTCCCACACCTCCAGGGTGACGGAAGACGGTGGCCGACGCAGCCAAAATCAGCGCTTCGAGTACTGAGGCGCCTTGCGGGCCTTCTTGAGGCCGTACTTCTTACGCTCGGTGGCACGCGGGTCACGGGTCAGGAAGCCGGCCCGCTTGAGGGCGGGGCGGTCATCCGGGGTGACCTCGATGAGCGCGCGGGCGATGGCCAGACGCAGTGCACCGGCCTGGCCCGAGGGGCCACCGCCGACGAGACGCGCGTGGATGTCGAAGGACTCGGTCCGCTCGACGGTCACCAGCGGCGACTTCACCAACTGCTGGTGCACCTTGTTCGGGAAGTAGTCCTCGATGGTGCGGCCGTTCAGCACGAAGTTGCCGGTGCCGGGCAGCAGGCGCACGCGAACCACGGCCTCCTTGCGACGACCGACGGTCTGCACCGGGCGATCGATCACGATCGGGGCGTAGCTGGCGGGCTCTGCCTCGTAGCCGTAGTCCTCGTCGACGACCTCGACGTTGGCGTCCTCGGCTGCGTATTCGTCGGACTCGTTGAATTCCTCAGGAGCGGTCACTGGGCCACCTGCTTGATCTCGAACGGAATGGGCTGCTGAGCGGCGTGCGGATGCGTCGGGCCCGCGTAGACCTTCAGCTTGCCCGCGATGGCGTTGCCGAGCTTGTTCTTCGGGATCATGCCCTTGACGGCCTTCTCCACCAGACGATCGGGGCGCGACTCCAACACCTGACCGACAGTGCGCGACTTGAGGCCGCCCGGATGTCCGCTGTGGTGGTGGATCAGCTTGTCCGACTTCTTGTTGCCGGAGATGGCAACCTTGTCGGCGTTGATGATGATGACGAAGTCGCCACCATCGAAGTTCGGGGCGTAGGTCGGCTTGGTCTTGCCGCGCAGCAGATTCGCTGCCTGGACGGCGAGACGGCCGAGCACTACGTCAGTGGCGTCGATGACGTACCACTTACGGGTCACGTCACCCGCCTTGGGGCTGTACGTAGGCACAGTGGTTCCCTGTCTGTAGTCGGTGTTGCCAGCCACGGCGTGCAATCGAGCGGTTCCCGGCGGCCGGTGGAGACCCGGGCCTCGATGTACTTCCACACGCCAGCGGGCAACGATACCAGCCATGCCCCAGCGGTATGAAACCGGTCAGGTCTCGATCGGCGGCCCGTGGTCGATGGCGCCGGGCGGGCCCGGGACCACATAGCGGGGGACGTCGATGCTCGGCTGTGCGCACTCCGCGCCCGCGGCGTCGAATCCGGAGTCGCTGTGTTCCGAGACCAGGCCAGGGTCGTATCCGCGCGCCGCGACGATGCCTGCACGCTGCTCATTGGTGACGTACGGGGTCAATGGACAGGAGACGGGTGTCTCGGTGCCCGAAGCGACCAGTTCGACCTCGTCACCGCCGGATGTCATGCCCATCGCGGCCAAGGCGGCGGCACCGACCACCGCCTGCGCGCCGAACAACTTGCCCCAACGCATGCCCTTGCGCGGTTTGTCCGCGTCCTCGTCCGATTCGCGCTGCTGCCATTGCGAACCGGTCTGCGATGGTTGGTCCTGCTGCGGTTGGTGGGGACCGCGCGGACCCGGCGGCGGCACCTGTCCCTGCGGAGCGGGGGGCGCCGGCAGACGACCGATAATGGTTGGTCGCGGCTCTTCCTGGTACTGCCCAGGCGGGCGGGTAAACCTGCTACCCAGCTCGGCGAGGTTCGGCGGCAAGGACTCCCGGCTGACCCGGATGGTCGGCTCCTCACCCGCCGGCTCGGTCGACGGCTGCACGGTCGGATATCCAGGCCCGTATTGCACCACCGGCGGATGCGACTGCGCGGCCTCGCGAAGGCCCGGCCCCTGCACCGCCTCCGCCTGCGCCGATAGTGCCTGCGTGGCCTCGGCGCGTCGCTGCGCCGAAAGCGCGTGCTGCTGTGCCGATTCGGCCTGAGAGTGCGCGGACTCCACCTGCCGCGCCTGCGGCGCCGCCGGCTCGACGTGTCGGCCAGCCGACTCCGGCGCACCGTTTTCGTTATCGGTGACCAGCAGGTGCGAGGCTCCGAGCACCAGCGCGTGCATCGGGTGATCGGCCACGTGCAAACGGTGCCCGAGATGGTTCTGGAACGCCAGCCGTAGCGCGTCGTTGAAGCAGACATTTCCGGACAGCAGAACCGTGGAGGTATCCGCACCGATCGAGCGGGCCGCGGCCATCACCTCGATCACCACATTGTCGGCCGAACGCGCATCGCGCATGGCCTCCGCGGTGACCGGCACGTCGACCGATTCGGTTGGCTGCTCATCGTCGCCGTGCACCGCGACGACCAGCATGGTCCGCCCGTCGGAGTACACCCCGGTCGCACCGATGCCGTGCGGATTGCGATCGTCCGGCGACCGCACCAGCCCGAGCGCGCGCACATATCCGGACAGCGCAATACTTTCCGGCAGCGGTTCGACCATGACGTCCAGCCGTTCGACCAGGTCGACGTACACATCGACCTTCGCGTCGGGCCAGCCGTCCGGGAAGGGCAGGGCGACCAGATCCGGCTTACCACGCAAATATTTGCCGACGGCCGCGAGCGGGTTGTACATGCGGGCACGGAAGACCAGTTCGGCGGGCCAGGTCGCACCGGCCACCACGATCTGCGGATGGCCGAGGATGTCGCGCACGTCGGCGATCGCCATCCCCAGGTCCGCCCGCTGACGCTCCGTTCCGGCGGTATGCAGCCCGCCAGACGAATCCGCCAGCAAATATGCCGGCGGCGTATATGTACCTTCTACTTGCACGGGGCGGATCGGTGTCCCGCCGCCGCCCGCGGCAACGGACACCACATCCCACCCGAGATGTACTGCCCCAACTCGCACCGTCACAGGCATAAGTGTGCCTGCTGTACCGGCGACATGCTCACCGCACCGGTAATAGCCCGCCTGAACAGGTCCCCGCCGACGCCACCTCGCCGATGCTCGGTTCCGTCGCACGGCTCGCCGTGCCGTGACCCGGTTGTCTCGCTGTGCTCGCTCATGACTCCGCCATGACCGAGCGATGCTCGGCCGTGTCGATGGTTCGCTCGCCCACTCACACCGCGTTCGATTTCCGCAACCGCAACCGACGCCAGGTGATGATCGCCAACACCACGGTTATCGCGACGAGCAGGCCGATATCGAGATACCAGATACTCGGCTCGTGCTTCCACGATGTGTCGGGTTGCGCGTTGGCGAACAGAGTTCGGATATCCACCGTCGACGCTCCGGCCGCATAGCCCCAGCGCGACGGGAAAAGCCACGAGGTCTGCTCGAGTACCACCCGATGCGTCACCGGAATCAGACCACCCGCCATGACCAACTGGACCATGATCATCACCACGAGCATCGGCATGACCTGCTCGTTGGACCTCGCCAGGCTGGACAGCAATAAGCCGAAGACCACACAGCACACGGCGGTCAAAGCGATGTCGAGGTACAGCTCGGCGGGCCCGTTCGGGATTACCGAACCCTTCAGCGGCGGCTTCTTTCCGACCAGCGTGATGCCGACCAGCACCGCCGCTTGCAGGAACGCGGTAATGCTGAACACCGCGATCTTTGCGAGCAGATACGCCGAGGGCAGCAGCCCGACCGCGCGCTCGCGATAGAAGATCGTGCGCTCTCCGACCAGATCGCGCACGGTCAGCGTCGAGCCCATGAAGCAGGCGCCCAGAATCAATACGACGAGCAGCTGCTGGGTCTCGCTGCCGCCGGACGGGACGAAGAGCGTCTCGTTGCCACTCTGCACTTGTTCGAGCGGACCGCTCTGGAAACCGTTACTACCGGGCACGACCAGCGACAGCGCACCGAGGATGAAGGGCAGGATCACCAGGAACGCCAGGTAACCCCGGTCGGCGAAGATCAACCGCACCTGCCGTCGCGCCAAGGTGGAGAACTGTTTGGCCCGCCCTGATTGCGGCGGACTGCCTGCCGATCCCTGCCGCGGCGGCGCGGGCGGTGGCGGCGGTGGCGCGAAGGCCAGCCGGGACCTGTACGCGGCGAATGCCTGATCCGGATTGGTGGCGACCCGCCCGAAGATTTCCGCCCAGTCGCTGGTGCCCATGGCTGTGCCGACGCCGGCCGGATGGCCGCAGAAGGCGGTCTTTCCGCCGGGCGCGAGCAAGAGCACCTGATCACACATGTCCAGGCAGGCCACCGAGTGGGTGACCACGATGACGGTGCGCCCGGCATCGGCCAGTTCGCGCAGCATCACCATCACCTGACGGTCGAGCGCCGGATCCAGACCCGAGGTCGGTTCGTCCAGGATCAGCAGCGACGGACCGGTCAGCAGTTCCAGCGCCACCGACGCCCGCTTGCGCTGACCGCCGGAGAGCCGGTCCACCCGGGTGTCGGCATGTTCGGT
>FTJU01000225.1_pt3 | contig 16924 bp, 16 predicted proteins | sample 1658961 | NCBI WGS metagenome assembly FTJU01 (sample SAMEA3914878, study PRJEB12502) | metagenome | biome: forest; material: soil | place: USA | collected 2012-03-12 | depth 0.3 m | reverse complement strand
CCTTCGACATCGACGCCAACGGCATCGTGCACGTGACCGCGAAGGACAAGGGCACCGGCAAGGAGAACACGATCAAGATCCAGGACGGCTCCGGTCTGTCCAAGGAGGAGATCGACCGGATGGTCAAGGACGCCGAGGCGCACGCGGCCGAGGACAAGGCACGCCGCGAGGAGGCCGAGACCCGCAACCAGGCCGAGTCGCTGGTGCACCAGACCGAGAAGTTCATCAAGGAGAACGAGGACAAGGTCCCCGCGGACGTCAAGACCAAGGTCGAGGCGGCCATCGCCGAGGCCAACGAGGCGCTCAAGGGCACCGATATCGCGGCCGTGAAGTCCGCGGTGGAGAAGCTCGCGACCGAATCGCAGGCGTTGGGTCAGGCGATTTACGAGGCATCGGCCGCCGAGCAGGCCGCGTCCGGCAACGGCGCGTCGAGCTCCGCGAGCGATGACCAGGTCGTGGATGCCGAGGTTGTGGACGAGCCGGTCGACACGGAGAAGAAGTGAGCGAGGGAAACTCCGAGCAGGAGCCGATGACCTTCGTCGACAATCGCAAGATCGATCCGCGGGAGCGGAGCCTGCGGAGCGACCAGACGGTTCAGACAGGTGAAATCCGGGAACCGGCGGCGGCACCCGCCGCCGGGCCCGGCCCGGAAGCCGGGAACGGCACCGAACCCGGCATCGGCAACGATGTGGGCGCCGAGGTCCTGGCCGAGACCATCACCAAGGAACTGGCCGAGCGCACCGCCGACCTGCAGCGGCTGACCGCCGAATACGCCAACTACCGGCGTCGGGTCGAGCGGGACCGGCAGGCCACCATCGATACGGCCAAGGCCGCGGTGGTCTCCGAATTGCTCGGTGTCCTCGACGATCTCGATCGTGCGCGGGCGCACGGCGATCTGGAATCCGGACCGCTCAAGTCGGTTGCGGACAAGCTCGCCGACGCGCTGCTCAAGCAGGGTCTGCAGGAATTCGGTGCGGAGGGTGAGCCTTTCGACCCGACCCTGCACGAGGCCGTGCAGCATGAGGGCTCCGGCCACGATCCGGTGATCGGCCTTGTCATGCGCAAGGGCTATCGCTTCGGCGATCGAGTGCTTCGGCACGCGCTCGTCGGGGTAACCGATGGCGTGGCCGATCTGGTCGAAGAAGAGGCATCGGATGCTGATGCCAATGCGAACAACCAATAGGAACCCGAGAGGAGGAGATACCCGGTGAGCCAACGGGAGTGGATCGAAAAGGACTTCTACAAGGAGCTGGGTGTCTCCTCCAGCGCCTCGCAGGACGAGATCAAGAAGGCGTACCGCAAGCTCGCTCGTGACCTGCACCCGGATGCCAATCCCGGCGATACCAAGGCCGAGGAGCGGTTCAAATCCGTCAGCGAGGCACATGCCGTGCTGTCGGATCCGGCCAAGCGCAAGGAATACGACGAGACCCGAAAGCTGTTCGCCGGTGGCGGATACGGGCGCGGTGGATTCACTCCCGGTGCGGGTGGCGGCTTCTCGCAGGACTTCAATATCGGGGACATCTTCGGCCAGACGAATGCCGGCGACGGTGGCCTCGGTGACCTGCTCGGTGGCCTGTTCAACCGGGGCGGTACGCGCACCGCGAGCCGCCCACGCCGGGGTGCCGATGTGGAGACCGAGACGACGCTCGGCTTCCGCGAGGCCGCACAGGGTGTCACGGTTCCGCTGCGGATGACGAGTCCGTCGCCGTGTACGACCTGTCACGGCAGCGGCGCCAAGCCGGGGACCAGTCCGCGTGTCTGCCCCGTCTGCAATGGCAACGGTGTGATCAGCCGCAACCAAGGCGCGTTCGGCTTCAGCGAGCCGTGCGACGAATGCCGTGGTACCGGTTCGATCATCGACAATCCGTGCGTCGACTGCCACGGCAACGGCATCCAGAATCGGACTCGCACCATCACGGTGCGGATTCCCCCGGGTGTCAGCGATGGACAGAAGATCCGGCTGGCCGGACAGGGCGAGGCCGGACTGCGTGGTGCGCCATCGGGTGACCTCTATGTGACCGTGCATGTCAGCCAGGACAAGGTCTTCGGCCGCAACGGCGACGACCTGACCCTGGTACTGCCGGTCAGTTACAGTGAATTGGTGCTGGGCACAACGGTTTCCGTGCCGACGCTGGAAGGGCGCGTCGGCGTCAAGGTGCCGCCGGGTACTGCGGACGGTCGCATCCTGCGGGTGCGCGGCCGTGGCGTGCCCAAGCGCGGTCCCGGCGGCGGTGCGGGCGATCTGCTCGTCACCGTCAAGGTGGCCGTACCGCAGCAGCTGGACGACAATGCCGCCCAAGCACTCGAGCGCTATGCGGAGGCGGAGAAGACCAGCGGGTTCGATCCACGTGCGGGATGGGCAGGTGCCTGATGTCCGATAGTCCGAAGCAGGCGGGGTCGTCGCGAGCGGAGTTCTTCATGATCTCCGTGGCGGCCCAGTTGGCGGGTATGCACGCGCAGACACTGCGCACGTATGACCGCCTCGGACTGGTTACGCCGCAACGGACTTCGGGTGGCGGTCGACGTTATTCGACACGGGACGTCGAACTGCTCCGCGAGGTGCAGCGGCTATCCCAGGACGAGGGCGTCAACCTGGCGGGCATCAAGCGCATCATCGAACTCACCAATCAGGTCGAGGAGCTGCAACAGCGCGTCGCCGAGATGTCGGTCGAGCTGGACCGGCTGCGCGCGGGGTATCGCCCCGATCTCGCTCCGCCGCAACGCAGTACTGCACTGGTCGTGTGGCAGCCGCGCAATAGACGCCGATAGGCGCGGCGGTAGCACGAAGGCTCCGGGAATCGGTTTTCGGCCGAACCCGGGGCCTTTGTCATTCCGCGCAGATAAACCGAATGCGTCAGGGCGCAGCATCGTATCGGGTTGTGGTCGCGAATAACTGCCGCCAGTGCTCGGGCAACTCCTGATCTCGGTTTCGTTACCCGACAATCGGTTCGGTCGCCCGTGTGCTTGGCCATACCATTCGATACGGTTGCCGATGATGTGCCGAGCTGCGAAGTTTGCTATATCTCGCGGGCTGGCAAACTGTCAGCTGGATCGCGCCGACGACTCTGTCGGTCGCCACTCCACCCTGATGCCTGTGGTTGCCCGGCCCGATGGTGGTCTCGAATTACGGGTTGCCGCAAGATCGCTCAGATGGTTCGAATGGAATGAATCTTGCAAACCGGGCCATGCGAATTCCGTGAGTATGCGGCGGATTTCGCCGTCGTGTTCGTTCTTTCGGTTTGTTTTCAAAAGCTTTCGTGGTGTGCTCCCTTGTTTCGGGAGAATTACATGCGTGATGTTTATGAGAGTGATTCCGTAGCCGGCAAACCTCACCTACACTCGTCGCATTGACTGCTGTCGAGTGTCCCGCAGCACTTCACTCGGCGGCACAGGTTTGTGTTCGAGTGCAAAAGGGGTTGTGACACAAATGGATTCGCGGACCGTCGCTTTGATAAGAACAACGTTCAAGGCGGTTGCTGCGGAGGAGGATGGTCCGGCCGAGCTAGCCCGTTCGTTCTATGCGATCTTGTTCACGGACTACCCTGCCATCCGGGATTTCTTCCCAGCAGCCATGGATTCCCAGCGTGACCGATTGGTCAAGGCAATCTCCTATGCGCTGGATCGGCTGGAGGAGCCGAATAAGCTACTGCCATTCCTCGCCCAACTCGGGCGCGATCACCGCAAGTACGGGGTGCAGGCCGCGCATTACACCGCCGTGGCCAACTCGCTGAAGACCGCGATGCGGCTGTTCGCGGGCACCGAGATGTGGACCGACGAGGTCGACCGGGCCTGGGATGAGGGCCTGAAGATCATCGGCGAGACCATGATCGGCGCGGCCGAACAGGAATCGACACCGCCGGTCTGGTCCGGAACCGTCATCGAGCGCCGCGAGGTGCTGCGCAACCTCGCCGTCGTGCGGCTGCAATTGAATCAGCCGATGCAGTACGCCGCGGGCCAGTACATCAGCGTGCAGATCCCGGCCCGGCCGCGCATGTGGCGCTATCTGTCCCCGGCGGCGCCCGCGAATGCGAACGGGGAGATCGAATTCCACATCCGCGGGGTGCTCGGCGGCTGGGTCAGCCCGGCCATTGTCGGCCATACCGATATCGGTGACCAGTGGCTGCTCGGCTCACCGCTGGGCGGACTCGGCGTGCCGCGCGATGTGAAACGCACAATGCTGATGGTCGGCTGTGGTACCGGCATCGCACCGCTGCGCGCGCAGCTCATGGCGATGGCACAGCGGCGCGTCAATCCACAGGTGCATCTGTTCGTCGGCGGCCACCACCCCTGCGACCTCTACGATCTCGAGATCCTGAGCCACCTGGCCACCACCAACAAATGGCTCACCGTCACGCCGGTCACCGAGAGCGATGAAAACCCGTGGTGGTATCTGGATTCCGGCCAACCGGAGCGCATCTGGCCGGGCCTGCAAGCTCGCATGACCGGCCAGATCGGCAAGGTCGTCGCGAGCTACGGCTCGTGGGCCGACCGGGATGTGCAGATCGTCGGATCACCCTCGATGGTGCAGGCCACCAAGTTCCGTCTCATGGCGGCCGGAACACCGACCAAGGACATTCGTCACGACCCGCTCTTCTGAATTGTTGGCAGCGCCTTCGGCGCTGCGTGTTCGCGGCCCCCTGGTGGCTCGCGTCCGACCGATCGAGACTCGCGACTTCGTCGCATGCGCTTCGATCGGTCGGCCGCGAACGGGTCGCTCGTAAGAATCGCTCTGTGGTGGTCGAGCCGGGCCGCGAACGGGTCGTTCGTAAGAATCGCTCCGTGGTGGTCGAGCCGGGTGGCGAACGGGTTGCTTGTGGGGCTCGTTTCGTTGTGTGCGTGTCGGGTGGCGAACTGGTCGACCGAAAGTCTCGCTTCGTGGTGGTCGAGTCTGCTGGTTATAGCCCTTCGAATTGGATTTGCGCAGGGGGGGTTCCGGTTTCGACGAGCCGGTTCAATGTCACGCGGACCATATTGGGTGAACCGCAGACCAGCACCTGATGGTGGTCGAATGCGCCGTGTGAACCGAGGACATCGGCGAGCGTGCCGAAGAGCATATCATCTAGTGGGAAGCCGATGTCCACGCGCGATTGCTCATACCATTCGTCGATCCAGCCTGGATCCTCCGGGCTCTCGACCACGGGAATCACCGTGAGCCAAGGCAATTCGTTCGACAAGAGGAACAGCATGTCATCGGCGTACAGGTCGCGCGGGGAGCGGCCGCCGACGAACAGGTAGGTGGGTGGCGGATCCTCGTGCCGGGCGAGATCGAGAATCTGGGAACGCATCGGGGCCAGTCCGGTGCCCCCCGCGATCATCACCACCTCGTCGCCGTACGGATCGACCGCGAAAGTGCCTAGGGGAGCGCTGATCTGCCATTCGTCGCCGGGGCGGGTGTCGGCGACGATGCTGCCACTGCACCAGCCGCCCGGCACCGTGCGCACGTGGAATTCCAACTTGCCGTCCAGCGATGGCGGCAGCGCGGGGGAGAGCCGACGGCGCATACCCGGATGCTGCGGCACCCGGATTTCGACCGATTGACCCGCGAGAAACGGGACGTACTCGCCGACGAGGCGGATCACCGCGATGTCGTGGCGCAGCCGGTGGTGACCGACCACCGTCGCCTTCCACAGCGGTGGCGTGCCATTGCCGACGGTGCTCGGATCTATTGTCATCCGTGGTGTAGCGCGAATACTCCCTCGTTCAAGGGGGAATGCAAGCGCCATCCTCCTTTCAGGGGTTGGGGAAGCGTTAAACAGGGTCTGAGCTGATTACCGACTCGGGGGTACCCACCGCCATGAGGGCGCGGCGGGTGTCGGCGATCATGCGTGCCGAACCGGCGATCTGGATCTGCCGGTCGGCCCATGAGCCGAAGCTGGCGACGACCGCGCCCAGATTTCCGATCAGGCGGCGGTGCATGCCGTACGGCTCGTCCTGTGGTGGATGCGGATACCACCACGGGTTGGTCTTCTGCTCGCAGACCGGCACCACGGTGAGCCACGGATTGCTCTGCGAGAGCTGCCACATATTGTCCACGTCGTACAGATCGCAGGGGTAGCGTCCGCCGATGAAGAAGTGCACCCGCGGATTGATGCCGCGCTGCCCCATTTCGATCAGCTGGGCGCGCAGCGGGGCGATGCCGGTGCCCGCGCCGATCAGCAGCACGTCACGGCCGCTGTCGCGGTCGATGTGCAGACCACCGAGCGGACCCGCGATCATCCACCGGTCGCCGACCCTGGTCTCGTTGACGATGGCCGGGCTCACCCAACCGCCACGGATCTTGCGGACGTGGAATTCGATCTCGCCATACGGATTTGCGGGAATCGCGGGCGAGAGATAGCGCCACAGCTTCGGGCGCTGCGGCAGCGAGACCGGCACATACTGTCCGGCCTGATATGGAATCGGGCCGTCGGACTGCAGCCGCACAATGGCCAGATCCTCGAGCACCCGGCGATGGCCGACTACCGTCGCGTCCCAGTAGGCCGGCGATTTGTCGGAATTGGCGCCGATGGCCATGGAAGCGGAGATGAGGATGCTGATATCGCGCCAGCCCTCCTCGAGCGCGCGATTCCACATCGGACCGTTGAAGACCCGGAAGGCGGTCAGCAGCGCCCGGCCCGCGATGTCGTAGTGCGAGGCGATGACGCCGTATTTGCGGTGATCGCGCGCCAGTTGTTCCAGGAACTTCTGGGCCCGACCCCAGTCCTCGAGATGGTCGAGCACGTAATGAATGGCCGTCACCAGGCGCTTCGCCTGCATATCCATCGCCGGCGGGAACAATTCTCGCAGCTGTGGCTGCTCCGCAAACAGGTGACCATAGAACGCGCTGATCAACCGCTCGGGTCCGTTCGGCGACTCGATCACCGAGCGGAAGTTGGCGCGGACCAGCGCTGCCGAACGCGCATCCACGACGTGGAGCTTCCTTTCCCTCAAACTCTGCCCAGGGACATATCCGTAACCGGCGGTCCTCCGCCGACAAGTCTCCCTGAAAATCACGTGGTCGTGTGGGTACGGCCGATCACGCCGGCGCCAACGGTAATCCGTGGGCTGCCGGGCTGCTGCGGGCCTGACACGCAGGATATCGTGACCTCGGTTGCTCCGGGTTACCCGCCGGGGTCAACTCGCGACGTTCGCGCGCACCCCGGGTGCGACCAATTCGGCGTAGCGATGTACCTGGTCGACAGGGTCGCCCTCGGTCGGCCAGAAGATGAAGCCGTCGATGCGCTGGTCGCGATACAGGGCGGACAGATCGTCCACCCAGCGCTGGGGCGGGCCCTCCAGGAAGCCGTAGTCCGTACCATCGCCGGTGATGGTGCCGGAGAGGTTGTAGAGCCGGCGGATGGCGCGCGGATCGCGGTGCGCCGCGGCGGCCGCGTCGTCGATGCGCTTGCCCGCCTCGGTCAGGTATTCGGGCGGAGCCCAGGCCGCCGAGGGCAGCCAGCCGTCGGCGCTCTGTCCGGTCAGGGTGAGCATGCGCGGTCCCTTCGCGCCGAGCCAGATGCCCGGATCGTGTTGCGGTCGCGGGCCGGGATGGGCACCGACCAGCAGATGGTAGGTGCCGGGCACCCGAACCGAACGTTCGTCGCTCCACATGGCCCGAATGACGGCGATGCCCTCGGCCAGTGCCTGGACCGATTCGCCCGGGCGCAGGTGGTAGCCGCCCATGGCGGCGATGGCCGCCCAGAAGGCACCGGCGCCGAGTCCGAGGTGGATCCGGCCGCCGGTCATGATGTCGAGGGAGGCAACGGATTTCGCGAGGACGGCGGGATTGCGCAGCGGCAGATTGGCGACATCGGGGAAGAAGGTGAGGCGCTCGGTCCGCATGGCCAGGCCGGTGATCAGGGTCCAGGTGTCGAGGAAGCGTCGCTGGTAGGGATGGTCCTGGACGCCGATCAGGTCGAGTCCCGCGCTTTCGGCGTAGGCCGTCAACTCGGTGAGCTGCTGGTAGTTGTCCGCCTCCGGAGTCAGGAAGAGGCCGAATTCAGGTGGGCGAGAAGCCATTTGCTCAGATGGTTAGTACCGTTTTGCCGCGCGCGCCGTGCGCGCCGATGACCGAAGTTCCCTCGGCCAGTGGGACGGTCGCGTCGATCGGCACGACCACATCGCCGGTGGCGACCCGATCGAGCAGGCGGGTCAATTCCGGTCCACGCCCGGAGGATTCGATATTGCCGCCTCGGATGCCGCGATCGCGTAGCGCGTCCGGATCGGCGGAGAAGATGGTGGAGTAGACCGTGCCGCCGTCGCGGACCAGCGCGGTCAGTTCGGCCAGCACCTCGGGTGGACTCACCAGATCGAACAGCGCGTCGACGCCGTCGGGATGTGCGGCGCCGACCTGTTCGACGATCGGTCCCCGGGTGTAATCGACGGTCTCGGCCGCACCGAGCCTGGTCATCTGGTCCGCCGCCGCTCCGCGCGCTGTCGCGATGACATGCGCCCCGGCGATATTCGCCAATTGCACCAGGAAGGAGCCGACACCGCCGGTGGCGCCGACGATCAATACCGTCTGGTCCGGTTCGATCTTGGCGGCGTCCACGATGTCCTGCGCGGTCATACCCGCGGTCGGCAGGGCCGCCGCCGCGATGGTCGGCACCCGGTCCGGGATCGGGACCAGGGTGGCGTCCTCGGGCAGTACCGAGTACTCAGCGAAGCTACCGTGGCCGACGGGCGGGACCAGGAACTTCCCGACGACGCGGTCGCCGACGCTGAATTTGGTGACCCCCGGGCCGACCGAGACCACGGTGCCCGCACCGTCGACGCCGAGGATCATCGGAAAATCGTGCGGCAGCTTGCCATCCAGAATGCCGTCGGCCAGCTTCTGGTCGAAGGGATTGACACCGGCCGCCTCGACCTGGACCCGGACCGCGCCCGCGCCGGGTTCGGGGGCCGGCATCTCGGCCAGTTCGGGTCTTGCTCCGAAGCTTCGTACCACGATCGCGCGCATCCATCGCTCCTCGAGTCGGGCTGGATTGTGCTGCATCAACCAACGGCCATGGCCATCGTAGGCACCGCGGTGCCATAGACCCGGCGATTGATGCCATTCGGCAGTGTCGCGGCGTAGCGTTCGAGCCGAGTCTGGTCACGTGCCGAAGAAATCAAAGTTGAGCGGAACAGACTCAATCTTTCGGGCGTTGGATAGTGCGAATCGACTAGTAGGAAGGTGACTTGTGGACTCGTTCAATCCCACCACCAAGACCCAGGCGGCCCTGACCGCCGCCCTGCAGGCCGCCTCGGCCGCGGGCAATCCGGAAATTCGTCCGGCGCACTTGCTGGTGGCGTTGCTGGATCAAACCGACGGCATCGCCGCCCCCTTGCTCAAGGCCGTCGGGGTAGATCCGGCGACGATTCGCGGCGAGGCACAGGACATGGTGGACAAACTGCCACGAGCGACCGGTGCGACCACCACACCCCAGCTCGGGCGGGAGGCCTTGGCCGCGATCACCGCCGCCCAGCGCCTGGCCACCGAACTCGGCGACGAATATGTCTCGACCGAACACGTCATGGTCGGCTTGGCCGAGGGCGATTCCGATGTGACCATGCTGCTGAAGAAGTACGGCGCAACCCCCGAGGCGCTGCGCGAGGCATTCACCGCCGTGCGCGGCAGCGCGCGCGTCACCAGCCCGGATCCGGAGGGCAGTTACCAGGCGCTGGAGAAGTATTCAACCGATCTCACCGCGGCGGCCCGCTCCGGCAAACTCGACCCGGTCATCGGGCGCGATACCGAAATCCGCCGTGTCGTACAGGTTTTGAGTCGGCGCACCAAGAACAATCCGGTGCTCATCGGTGAACCCGGTGTCGGCAAGACCGCGATCGTCGAGGGCTTGGCCCAGCGCATCGTGGCCGGTGACGTGCCGGAATCATTGCGCGGCAAGTCCGTTGTCTCGCTCGACCTGGGCGCGATGGTGGCGGGTGCGAAGTACCGCGGCGAATTCGAGGAGCGACTCAAGGCTGTGCTCGAGGAGATCAAAAGCAGTGCGGGACAGATCATCACCTTCATCGACGAGCTGCACACCATCGTCGGCGCCGGTGCGACCGGCGAATCGGCGATGGATGCCGGCAATATGATCAAGCCGATGCTCGCCCGCGGTGAGCTGCGCCTGGTCGGCGCCACCACGCTGGAGGAATACCGCAAATTCATCGAGAAGGATGCCGCCCTGGAGCGCCGCTTCCAGCAGGTACTGGTCGGCGAGCCGTCAGTGGAGGACACCATCGGCATCCTGCGAGGTATCAAGGAGCGCTACGAAGTGCACCACGGTGTGCGCATCACCGACTCCGCACTGGTCGCCGCCGCAACTCTGAGTGACCGCTACATCACTTCCCGGTTCCTGCCGGATAAGGCGATCGACCTGGTCGACGAGTCGGCGTCGCGGCTGCGCATGGAAATCGATTCGCGCCCAGTAGAAATCGATGAGGTCGAGCGCGCGGTGCGCCGGCTCGAGATCGAAGAGGTCGCGCTGGAGAAGGAGACCGACGCGGCATCCAAGCAGCGCCTGGACAAGTTGCGCCAGGAACTCGCCGACGACCGCGAGAAGCTCAACCAGTTGATGACCCGCTGGCAGAACGAGAAGAGCGCCATTGATCAGGTTCGGGTCCTCAAGGAGGAGTTGGAATCGCTGCGCGGTGCATCCGAACGTGCCGAGCGTGACGGTGATCTCGGCAAGGCCGCCGAACTGCGCTACGGGCGCATTCCGGCGCTGGAAAAGCAACTCGACGAGGCCGAAAAGGCCTCCGCGACAGCCGGTGACGGCGAAGTGATGCTCAAAGAGGAGGTCGGCCCCGACGATATCGCCGAAGTGGTCTCGTCCTGGACCGGTATTCCGGTCGGCCGGATGATGGAGGGCGAGACCCAGAAGCTGCTGCGGATGGAGCAGGAGCTGGGTAAGCGCGTGGTCGGTCAGACCGAGGCGGTGCAGGCGGTTTCCGATGCGGTGCGCCGGGCGCGCGCCGGTGTCGCGGATCCGAACCGCCCAACGGGTTCGTTCATGTTCGTCGGCCCGACCGGTGTCGGTAAGACCGAACTGGCAAAGGCATTGGCGGACTTCCTGTTCGACGACGAACGCGCCATGGTTCGCATCGATATGAGCGAGTACAGCGAAAAGCACTCCGTCGCACGGCTCGTCGGTGCCCCTCCCGGCTATGTCGGTTACGACCAGGGCGGACAGCTGACCGAGGCGGTGCGGCGCAGGCCGTACACGGTCGTGCTGTTCGACGAGATCGAAAAGGCGCATCCGGATGTCTTCGACATTCTGCTCGCCGTACTCGACGAGGGCCGCCTCACCGACGGCCAGGGCCGCACGGTCGACTTCCGCAACACCATCCTCATCCTGACCTCGAATCTGGGTGCGGGTGGCGACCGGGACGTCGTCATGAACGCGGTGCGCTCGGCCTTCAAACCGGAATTCCTGAACCGCCTCGACGATGTGGTCATGTTCCATGCCCTCGACGAGGAGCAGTTGGAATCCATCGTCGATATCCAGCTCGACCAGCTGCAGAAGCGGCTGTCGCAGCGCAGGCTGAAGCTGGACGTCAGCGATTCGGCCCGGTTCTGGCTCGCCGTGCGCGGCTACGACCCGCTCTACGGCGCCCGCCCGCTGCGCAGGCTGATCCAGCAGTCCATCGGCGACCCCCTCGCCAAGGAGCTGCTCGCGGGCGAGGTCACCGATGGCGATACCGTCGCGGTCAATGTGACCCCGAACGGTGAAGGCCTCATCGTCGGGCGTGCCTGACCTCGGCGGCCCAGCGCATTCCTCACGCGGCCCGTCTCGCGATTGATTCGCGGCCGGGCCGCTCAGGGCGATTACAACGGAGCCAGCCATCAGGGCGACGTTCGCAGCCGTCTCGACTCCGCGCGAACGCACGGCCACCGACTTCATTCCAGCCGTCGGCGCGCAGATCTCACCCCGTGTCCCCAAGGTGCTGAACCATGCGCCCATTGCCGACCACCACGGAGCGAGTCTTATGTGCGATTGTTGGGGGCTTGTCTCGGGTTCGGGTCGTCGAGGTGTATGCGCCGTGGGTCTCGCCCGTCTGGCGCGTATGCATCAGGTGCCGAACGTTCCCGCCATCGGCGACCCCAACGGAGCGAGTCTTACGAGACAGAAGGGGGCCGCGAACACGCCGCGCCGCAGGCGCGGCCAAAGTTGCAGAGCCTACCCTGGAAGCCATGACTAATCCCAACGATCCCTGGGCACAGCGACCGGAGGATGCGCCGACGGAACATATCGGTCCGCCGGGTAAGTCGGGATTTCAGCAGCCCTCGCATACGGTGGAATACACCGATGTCTATGGCCACGGGGATGCGACCGCGGTCTATCCGTCCACCGAACAATTCGAGCCGTGGGCGCCGCCGCCGGTCAATGCCACCAAGGAGTTCCCGCCGTACGCCAGCCCGGTCCAGTGGGGCGGGCCGGAGGGTGGCACCTGGCAGGAGCCGACCCAGTTCGGTGCTTACCCTCAGCCCGGCGGGCAATATCCGCCCGGACCGCCGGGTGCGCCGCTGCCTCCGGAGCAGCAGCCACCGCGGAAGCGCAATACCGGCCTGTGGATCGCCCTCGGACTCGGGGTGCTCTTGTTGATCGGCGCGATCAGTGTGGTCGCGGGCGCAATGCTCGGTGGTATGGACAGCTCGTCCAGTTCCGCCGCGAGCGCCTCGGCCTTCCCGACCGCTGGGCGACCCACCGGCCCCCGGTCCTCGGGCGGTCCATCGTCCACGCAGGTCCTCCCGAGCATTCCGGGGCTCGGCGGCGTCGATAACCTCGGCGCGACCATGGGCACCATCACCGCGAATGCCGGTGGCCAGTTGACCATCGACACCATGGGTGGATCCCCCGTGACGGTACGCACCACCGATAAGACTCAGGTGATCTCGCTGACCGGGACCAAGACGTCCGATCTTCGGGTCGGTGACATGGTCCTGGTGCAGGGCGACAAGGCCGCGGACGGTTCGATCGACGCGAAGATCATCATCAGCACCGCACTGCCCGGGGGCACGCGGTGAAATATCAGCGGGCAGTGATGCGCAATTGCCCCGTCGGCTCTATAGGGTAGGCGACGATGACGGCAATATGGTTCGGGTTGGCGGCGGTCGCGCTCGTTGGTGCGATCGTGCTGCTGTATTTCGATCGAGTCCAGCGACAGCGGACCGGTCATGCGCGCCAGGTGTGGGCGAAGGCGCAGGGCTATACATATGTGTCGGTGGAACCGGCGCTGGCGTCTACCTGGCGTCGTGGTGCGTTGGCCAAGCTCGGCTACCTATCCGCGGTGGATGTGGTGTCCGGCGTCCGCAAGGGCGAGAAATTCGTCCTCTTCGATCTGGAGGACGCGGCGACGCTGGTCGCGGTGCGCAGGCAGATCGGCTCCGATATCGATGTGGATATGCGGCTCAAGACCGCGTCCCCACCCAAGGATGCCGATCTGGAGCTGCTCGGCGCGATCGGTGACCGGGTGGTGTTCGCGACCAATCCGGAGATCGCCAGGCACGCCGTCGACCAGCGCATGGTCGCCTTCATCGAATCGCTGTCCGATACCGTGCAGATGCTGTGGAGTGAGGGCAACTGGACACTCGGCATGCTGAATATCGGTACGGTGGCCAAGGATTGGGAGTCCGCCATCGATGTGGTGCTGCGCCTGTCCGGTTTGCTGCATGTGCTGCCGCCGGAGAGCGATGTGCGCGGGGTGGATTCCGGTGGTCACGATCCGAAGCGACCGCATCCGCGCAAGTCGCGCTCGGATGATCGCGAAGAGGCCGAGAGTCCGGTGGCCGCGCGGGTCGCGTCGTCGGATCTGGGCAAGGGTGCCGATTTCGACGACGAGGACTCCGCCTACGACGAATCGTCTTATGACGACGACGATTTCGATCGGCCGAAGTACCGGGAGTACTCCGACGACGACTATTACGAGGACGAACCGGTGGCAGACCCGGAGCCGCCGCGCCGCCCCAGTCTGGCCGTCGTCCCCGATTCCCGCTCGCGGGCCCGCGACGAGCGTTGGGCGTCGGAGCCGGAGGACGGCTGGCCGCGCGAGAACCGCGCCGCTCAGCGCGGACCCGCCAAGCCGGAGCCGTTCCGGTCCGAGCCGGATCCGGACGAGCGGCCGTCGGACGAGCACACACCGGAACCGCCCGGTGGCCCATTCCACCCGGGATTCCGCCCCTATCAGGGACCTGTGTCGCAGTGAGCGGGCACGGCGCCTCTTCGACCTGGATTGTGTCATGAATGCCGTATCGCGAAGCAATTCGATGAGCGATGGTGGGCGGGAGACGGGCGGGGCCGACAGTCCTATACGTCTGCCCGGTGCCACCCGTCCCGTCGCGCTGATCACCGGACCGACCTCCGGCATCGGGCACGGGTTCGCCGTGCGCTTGGCCGCACTCGGCTATGACCTGGTGCTCGTCGCCCGCGACAAGGACCGGCTGAACGCGCTGGCCGCGGAAATGGAGCGGAACTTCGCGACCCGTTCGGAGGTGCTCGTCGCCGATCTGGCCGAGACCGACGATCGGGATCGGGTGCTGGCACGCGCCGCCGACGGTGTCGAATTCCTGGTCAACAACGCCGGATTCGGCCAGTCGGGGGAGTTCTGGACGCAGTCGCCCGCCGCGGTCCAGGCGCAACTCGATGTCAATGTCACGGCGGTGGTGCAGCTCACCAGGGCCGCGCTGCCGTCGATGATCGCCGCCGCGAAGGGGTCGATCGTCAATGTGGCCAGCGTCGCGGGTTTGATACCCGGACGTGGATCGACCTACTCGGCGTCCAAGGCATACGTCGTATCCTTCACCGAAGGGTTGGCAGGCGGACTGGCCGGAACCGGTGTGCGGGTCCAGGCCCTGTGCCCCGGATTCGTACATACCGAATTCCATGAGCGGGCCGGCATCGAGATGTCCTCGCTGCCGAAACAGCTGTGGCTGAGCGTCGACCAGGTGGTCGCCGGTTCGCTACGTGATCTGGAGAAGGGCCGGGTGCTCAGCGTGCCCGGTGTGCAGTACAAAGTGCTCACCACCGCCGCCGGGATGATCCCGCGAGCCCTGGCGGCCCGACTCAATCGCGGCTTATTCAACGCACGCGGAAGGACTTGACAGACATGATCGACCAGGCGAACAAGGCCGCCGTTTCGACGGACGACCGCGACACATTGGCCGCACTCGTGCGCGAACTCGCCGTCGTGCACGGCCGGGTCACGCTGTCGTCGGGCAAGGAGGCCGACTACTACGTCGACCTGCGCCGCGCCACCCTGCACCACGGTGCCGGACCGCTGATCGGCAAGTTGCTGCGCGAACTCGTGGCGGACTGGGATTTCGAGGCCGTCGGCGGGCTCACCATGGGCGCGGATCCGGTCGCGATGGCCGTCATGCACGCACCCGGCCGTCCGATCGACGCCTTCGTGGTGCGTAAAGCCGCCAAGACCCACGGTATGCAGCGCCAGATCGAGGGCCCGGACATCGTCGGCAAGCGGGTGCTCGTCGTCGAGGACACCACGACCACCGGAAATTCGCCGCTGACCGCCGTGCGCGCACTGCGTGAGGCCGGCGCGACCGTGGTCGGCGTCGCGACCGTGGTGGACCGGGAGACCGGCGCCGATCAGGTGGTCGCCGCCGAGGGCCTGGAGTACCGGTCCATCCTGGGATTGAAGGATCTGGCCCTCGGCTAAGCTGCGAATGCGGTCCCGGGTCGTGATTGCTGGTGGTCGGCGCTTCGCCTTACGCTGAAACGCCGACCGCCGTGCGATTCGATAAAAGGACGCACACATCGAGCGCATCGAGCGTTCGAGGCAGTGAAGGGTCGAGTGAGTTACTTGTGGTGAGCATTGCAGTCAATAAGAGCCGTGCGAATGTCGCGATGCTCGGTATCGGTGCTTACCGTCCGAAACGCCTGGTCAGCAATGAAGAGGTGTGCGAGGTTCTCGACTCGACTCCGGAGTGGATCTACGAGCGCACCGGTGTGCGCAATCGTCGGTGGATCAGCGGTGACGAAACGCTGCAGTCGATCTCGGCGGCCGCCGGTGAGCGGGCGATCGTCAACAGTGGTATCGACCGGTCCAAGATCGGTGCGCTGATCCTGGCCACCTCGAGCTGGTTGACGCTGACCCCGCACGGCGCCCCCAAGGTCGCAAACGACCTGGGCATGAACGGGATCGCGGCCTTCGATCTGACCTCCGGCTGCGGCGGTTTCGGCTACGGTCTCGGCGTCGCCGCCGATCTGATCCGTTCCGGATCGGCCGAATATGTGCTGCTCATCGGTGCCGAAACGATGACGGTCGGACTCGATCCGACCGATCGCGGCACCGCCATGATCTTCGGCGACGGCGCGGGCGCGGTGGTGGTCGGCCCGAGCGAGGAGAACGGTATCTCCCCGACGGTGTGGGGCAGTGACGGCGAGAATGCCTCGGCGATCGCACAGGACGTCAACTTCCTCGAATACATGGAGAAGGCGCAGCGGCTGCAGGGCACCGATCCGGCCGTGGAACCCATCGGCCGGATGTCGCTGCGGATGGAGGGGCCGCGGGTATTTCGTTGGGCGGCGGTAACTTTGCCGCGCGCACTGGCCTCGGCGCTAGAGGTCTCGGGTGTCTCGAAGGACGATATCGAGGTCTTCATTCCACATCAGGCCAATGCGCGCATCAACGAGTTGATGAAGAAGAACCTCGGGCTGGCCGATGACATCCCGGTGGCCAATGACATCGAGAACACCGGCAATACCTCCGCCGCCTCCATCCCGCTGGCGATGGAGGAGATGCTGGTGACCGGTAAGGCCAAGGGCGGCCAGGTGGCCCTGCTGCTCGGCTTCGGTGCGGGTCTGAGTTTTGCCGGCCAGGTGGTCACGCTGCCGCCCATGCCGAAGGAGCCGAGTTTTTGACGGCGTCTGATTCGCGGCCCTCCCGGGGCCCTCTGTGGACGCGTATACCGTCTCGAGCACTGCGTCGGCGGCCCCGAATTCGG
>FTJU01001731.1_pt4 | contig 16987 bp, 15 predicted proteins | sample 1658961 | NCBI WGS metagenome assembly FTJU01 (sample SAMEA3914878, study PRJEB12502) | metagenome | biome: forest; material: soil | place: USA | collected 2012-03-12 | depth 0.3 m | reverse complement strand
CGCGGATCCTTGAGATTGAGCCGCAAGCTCTTCTTCCCGCCGTTGAGCAGGCCGAAGGCTGCCGTCTGCTGCTCGCCGACAACACGCCAGCGCACAGGTTCGCCACCGAACGGCTCGATCTTGATGATCTCGGCACCGAGCTGGCCCAACAACAGGGTGCAATATGGACCGTTGTAGACCTGGCTCAGGTCCAATACGACAATGCCGTCGAGAGCTCGCTGCGTTGTCACCGAAGATCCTCCCTTGGGGACCGTGCGATGACGAAACCGTTCATCGCTTTCCGCATTCTTCGATCGAAGAATTCTTTGTCAACCGACAGTTCCAATGCGGCGAGCTCGAGTGCGGCTGCCGAGAATTTGCTATCGGGAGGCGTGATGAAAACATACTACTCCGTAGGTGGTCCGTCAAGACTCACTGACTGCCCGCTATGACGGTCACAGGGACCGGGCGATCAGCTCCTTCTGTATCTCATTGGTGCCACCGTAGATTCGCTGCGCTCGCGCATCAGCGTAGAGGCGGGCGATGGGATATTCGGTCATGTAGCCATATCCACCGTGCAGTTGAAGACAGCGATCGACGACCTGCCCCTGAATTTCCGTGAGCCACAACTTGCACATCGACGAGGTCACAACGTCCAGCCCCGTCGAGAGATGTGTTCGTATGCAGTCGTTGAGGAACACACGGGCAACCTTTGCCAGAGTCGCACACTCGGCCAGTTCGAAGCGAACATGTTGCTTGTCCAGAAGCGGCCCGCCGAAGGCATTTCGCTGCTTCACATATTCGGTGGTCACCGCGACTGCCAACTCGATGGCGTTCACCGCGGTAATCGCGATCATCAGACGCTCCTGCGGGAGCTTGCCCATCATGATGGCGAATCCCCCTCCTTCCCGACCGAGCAGATTGCCTTCGGGAACGAGGACATCGTCGAAGTGGAGTTCGGTGGTATCCGCACCGTGCTGCCCGAGCTTGTCCAGCACCCGACCGCGAGTGAAGCCGATCGCGTCTTTCGTCTCGACGACGATGAGGGAAATCCCCTTCGAGCCCTTCGACGGGTCGGTGGAGCAGGCTACGAGGACGAGGTCGCAGTGACCTCCATTAGTGATGAACGTCTTGCTCCCGCTGATACGCCAGCCATTCTCGGTTCGGACCGCCCTGGTGCGGAGAGCCTTGAGGTCCGAACCACCGGAGGGTTCGGTCATCGCCAACGCGGCAAGCATCTCACCGGTGGCCATTTTCGGGAGCCAGCGCCGACGCTGCTCGTCGGTGCCGTGATCCGAAATATAGTCGGCGACGACACCGCTGTGGATATTGTTTCCCCACGAGCGGTCACCCAGCCGCGCATAGGCTTCCTGAATTGTCGCCTGGTGCAAGAAGGACCCGCCGCCGCCGCCGAATTCCGTCGGCACACTCGCGCACAGTAGCCCGAGTTCACCGCACTTGCGCCAGAAAGAACGGTCGACATGTCGTTGGGCTTCCCATTTCTCCCGGCTGGCCGGAACCTCGCGGTTGAAGAATTCGGAGGCCATTGCGAACAGATCTGCGGCCTCGTCGGTCATCCACGGCTGCGGCAAATTATCAATCATATCCTGTTTCATTTCGTGAATTCCAAGCAGCGATAGCGTCGAGTTTCTTCGATCCGTGGCATTCCACGGACTACATGTCATTCAATCGGGGCGAGGGGCGGATGTGCAGCACCTAAGACACTCGTTCGATGATCGTTCCTGTTCCGAGTCCGCCACCGCAGCACATCGTGATGAGTCCGAAGCGGCCGCCGACGCGCTCGAGTTCGTAGAGCGCTTTGGTGATCAGAATTGTGCCCGTGGCTCCGACCGGGTGCCCCAGAGCGATCGCGCCACCGTTGACGTTCACCCGGTCCATATCGGCGCCGTATTCCTGCGCCCAGGCACATACCACCGAAGCGAACGCTTCGTTGATCTCGACCACGTCGATATCGGACAGGTCCAGACCGGTCCGGGCCAGAATCTTCGCGGTCGCCGGGATCGGCCCGGTGAGCATCAGGACCGGGTCCGACCCGACGACGACCGAGTCGACGATTCGCGCACGAGGCCGCAATCCCAACCGATCCGCCTTTTCGCTGCTCATCAGAAGAATCGCGCTCGCGCCATCCGAGACCTGTGAGGAGTTGCCGGCAGTGTGGCGGCTGGCAGGGACCCGGTCGGGCTGCACCGTCCGTAACCCCGCAAGAGCTTCCATCGTGGTTTCTCGCAAACCCCCATCCCGGGTGACCGTCCTCGTACCGACGGTCACGCCGTGGTCATCGACCACCGGCGCCTCGATAGCGGTGATCTGCGACCCGAACCGGTCCTGCTTCCAGGCGAGTGCCGCCCGATCCTGAGAGGTCTTGGCGAACTGGTCGAGCACGGCGCGATCCAGGTTCCAACGCTCCGCGATGCGGTCCGCCCCCTCGAACTGGATCGTGGGTTCATAGACGGTGGCGTATCGACCATCGCGCGGATTGCCGTACGGTCCCCCAGGCGGCATGTTGCTACCCAGGGGAATCTTGCTCATCGCCTCGACACCGCAGGCGATCACGATGTCCGCGAGCCCGCTGGCGATCTGAGCGTGGGCGACCCTCAATGCCTCCTGCGACGAGCCACATTGGGCGTTGACCGTCATCGCCGGCACCTCCAACGGTAGCCCGGCGCTCAACCACGCATTTCGCGTCACGTTCGCTGCCTGCATGCCGAGTTGCAGAACACATCCGCCCACAACCTGGTCGACTTCGGCACCGGTAAGACCGTTACGTCCGAGGAGCCCGGCGAGAACATCGCCGAGCAGCTCGTTCGAATGCATTTGAGCCAGATCGCCCTTCCGCTTGCCGATAGGCGATCGGACAGCATCGACGATAACGACTTGTGACATATGAACTCGTTTCTCTTTTGCCGTGCCCTAGCTCACCCAGTGTGACATACTACTGAGTAGGTTGTCACGATGTGTTGGGCAGCTGTTCGGTGTTGCCGTGTGTCTGTGGTGGTGCCGGCCGGTGTGTGCGGGTCGGTGTCGTGTCCGAAGGAGATGGTTGTGATGGATTATTCGAGTTTGGCGCCGGTGTTGCTGGTGGAGTCGGAGGGGCCGTTGCGCATCGTGACGATGAACCGGCCTGATGATCTGAACTCTGTCGATGATGCGATGCATGTGGGGTTGCGGCGGGTGTGGGATCTGCTGATGGACGATGAGGAGGCGGGGGTGGTCGTGCTGACCGGGGCGGGTCGTGCGTTCACCGCGGGCGGGCATGTGCCCAACTTCGTGCGTAACCACAACGATCCGAGCGCGCGGCGGCGAGACATCCGCGACGGGGAACGGCTGGTACGGGCGATGCTCTCGTGTGAGCTGCCGGTCGTGTCCGCGGTCAACGGGCCCGCGGTCGGGCTGGGCTGCAGCTTGGCGACCATGTCGGACTTCGTGGTCATGGCCGAGGACACGTTCATGAGCGATCCCCACGTCGCCATCGGCCTGGCCGCCGGCGACGGTGGCGTTGTCACCTGGCCCTGGCTCACCAGCATGCTGACCACCAAGGAATTCATCCTCTTCGGCGACCGCGTGCCCGCCACCGAGGCCTACCGGCTCGGCCTGTGCAACCGCGTCGTGCCCGCCGGTGAGGTCCTCGACACCGCCAAAGCCATCGCCCACCGCTTCGCCGCACTGCCCGCCCAATCGGTCCGCGACACCAAACGCGCCCTCAACATGCACCTACTCGACTCCGCCAACACCGTCCTCAACTTCGCCCTCGCCGCCGAATACGAATCCTTCGGCACCGACGACATCAAAAACCGCGTCAACACAATCCTCACCAAAAACAACAAACCCGCATAATCCGCAACACTTCGCAAGGACTCCGATGGACACAGCGATAACCGATCATCTGCTGGCTACGACCCGTGCAGTACGGCGTCGCCTCGATCTCGACCGCCCGGTCGCGCGCGAGACCATCCTCGAATGCCTTCGACTCGCTGTGCAGGCCCCTAACGGCAGTAATAAACAGGCCTGGCGCTGGCTGGTGGTCGATGACCCCGCCGTGCGCTCACAGGTTGCCGATTTGTTCGCACGCAACACCCTGCCGGTCCTCGACCAACGGTATTCGCTTCTCCCCGACGCGCAGACCCGCCGCGTGTACGACAGCGCCCGATATCTGGTGAAGGTGCTCGGGCGAGTCCCCGTCCTCGTCATACCTTGTGTGCAGGGACGACTCGATGAACCCGGCGCGACGTATCCAGCTGCGTTCTACGGCTCGATCTTCCCAGCCATCTGGAGCTTTCAACTCGCACTGCGTTCGCGCGGTCTGGGCTCGGTGCTGACAACACCCTTCCACGGCGAATACGAACAGCAATACGCTGGGATTCTTCATCTCCCAGCCGATATGACACCAATCGCAATGGTGCCGGTCGCGTACACAATCGGAGACGAGTTCAAACCCGCCAAGCGCCCCCCGATCGAAACGATCACGCGGTGGAATCGCTGGACAGAATCCAGCGGAGACCAGACCTGACACTTTCCCGGATCGCAAAGGGAGAATTCTAGGACCGGCCGGCAAGCAACGAGCTGTCGACATGCTCAAACAGTTGATGGGCAGGTCGGAAATGGTTCGCGTGCAAGGTGGTTTGGGCTGTATCCACGTATGGCGGGCGCGGTGTACGTGGGCGGCGCTGCGGTGCGACGAGGGCTCGGGGGTGAACAAAAGAGGGTGCACCGGCACTCGGGCCGGCTGGATCGGCGTGGCGGGAGAACAGGCCCGTGTCGGTGAGTTGACGATTCCTCTTCTGCGGGTGGATCTTCCTTCTCGGAGCGGGCGGAGAAGACCGCTCCGAGAAGGAAATCCTCGAGTGTCCGTGTGCGTCGGCTATCTCTTCGACCGCGGACGACGCTTACTGCTCAGAACAGCAGCGCTCACCGCGACGAGCAATGCGAGGCCGTTGAACAGCTCCGTAACCCACAACTGGTTCCCCATCAGCTGCAGGCCCTTGACGCCGGTCGCGAGCAAAAGCAGTGCGATGACAGTGCCGCCGACGTTGAATCGACCGACCTTGATCTGGGTTGTACCGAGGAAACACGCCGCAAAACACGGCAGCATGTACGCCGGACCGAGGGTAGGCGCCACGTTGCCGATCTTCGCCGTGACGAGAACACCGGCAACCGCGGCGAGACCACCTGTCACAACGAATGATCCGAACACGTACCGGACAGTGCGTACACCCGCGAGTCGGGATGCTTCCGGATTCGCCCCCACTGCGTACGCACGGCGTCCGGTGGGGGTGTGTTCGAGCACGTACCACACGAGCAGGGCCAGGACGACCGCATAGCAGGCAATGAGCGGAATCTGCACAACCTCATGGTTCGCCACATTCTGGAACCCACTCGGCACCGGACCGATGAACTGGAAGTTCGACACAAGCTCGGTAAGAGCCAACAAAACCGAGCTCATGCCCAGTGTCGCGATGAGGCTATTGATACCGATGATTGCCACGAACACGCCGTTTATCACACCGACCAGAATCCCCGCCAGCACAGTCAAGCCCACGGCGAGGATCGGACTCACATTCTGATGAACCATCAGCGAGCTGCACAGTACTGCACACATACCGAGATTCTGGGCAGCCGACAGATCGAATTGCCCGACCGCGAGAGTCACCAGCAGCCCCAGGGCGAGGATCGCCGTCACCGACTGATCGCCCACGATGCTCTTGAAGGTCGCCGAGGTCAGAAAGATCGACGGCAGCTGGAGCGAGAAGAAGGCGATGAAGACCGCCAGCAACAGCAACCCGCCGTATCTGGTCAGCGACGTGCCCACCAGGTGTTGCAGGCTATTGAGCAGCTGCGATTTTTCACCTCGGCTGTGGCGGCCACCGCCCGGAGGCGGAGGGCTGGTCACAATCTCGGTTTGGGATTCAATGGTCATTGGTGCTTACTCCTCTGAGCGTCATCGGCAGAGTCTCGGATGGTCTCGCGCAAGATGTGCGCTACCGACAGTTGCTCTTTGGTGAGCACACTTCGAACAGCGCCGCCGCGCATGATCAAGACCCGATCACATACGGCACACAGCTCCTCCGCGTCCGACGACGAGAGCACCACTGCGCGGCCCTGGGCGGCGATCTCGGCCAACGCCGCGTAGATCGAAGCCTTCGCACCTGTATCGACACCACTGGTGGGCTCGTCCAGAAGCAGGACTTGGGCATCGACGCGCATCCAGCGGGCCAGCACGAGTTTTTGCTGATTGCCGCCACTGAGCAACGCCAACGGTCGATCGGGATCGGCCGGCATCACGTTGAGGCGCTCGATCCAAGGCAGGACCTCGCGCCGTTCCATGCGAGGGCCGAGCCAGCGCGCGGGACCGGTGGACGGCAACCGGGGAAGCGTGACATTCTCCCGTGCTGCCCATTCGGGGATGGTGGCGAGTCGCTTTCGATCGGCAGGCGCATAGGCCATACCGGCGGCGATCGACAGCTCCGGCTTGTCGGGCGGCACGAGTCGGCCCGCAAGCCGAACCTCGCCGGCGGTGCGCCGCCGCCCACCGAAGGTCAAGCCGAGTGCCTGGTCGTATCCGGAGCCGATCAGCCCCGTTACTCCGACAATCTCACCGGCTTGCACATCGATCGAGAAATCGGCAACATCGTGGCCTGCGACCCCGGCCGCGGTGAGCAGAACCTCCGACGTCACCGATGGAGTGGGCGGGGCGAATTCGATCGGCTGGCGACCGATGATCAGTTCGACAAGTTCCGCGGTATCGATACTGTCCACCGACCGGGTGGTGATCCGGCGACCGTCGCGGAGCACGGTCACTCGATCGCCGATGTCGAATACTTCCCGGAGTCGATGAGTGACGTAAAGGATTGCCGTCCCCCGCTCCCGCAGTCGACGTACGAGATCGAACAGTTGCTCGACCTGGTGCTGCGGTAACGACGCCGTCGGCTCGTCCAGCACCAGCAGGGCAGGTGCTCCGCCGGAGGCGGACATGGCGCGAACGATGGCAACCATCGTCTGTTGCCCCGGCGTCGCCTCGGCCAGCGGCCGGCTCGGATCGAGATCGACCTCGTACTCGGCCAACAATCGTGCGGCCGCGCCGCGCTCTCGGCGACCGGACAACCACCAGTGGCCCTCATACCGGCCGCCGAGGGCCAGGTTGTCCACGGCGTCGAGTTCTGCCACCAAGCCGAGGTCCTGGTGGATGAACGCGATCGATCGCGCGCTCGTCCGCGTGCTGCCCAACGTGGTTTCCGAGCCGCACAGTATGGCCGATGAACCCGGGTCAGGGGTGTGGTACCCGGCGAGGACCTTGATCAGCGTCGACTTTCCCGAGCCATTCTGCCCAAGCAGGCAGTGGACTTCGCCGGCCCGGATCTCTAGATCGACATTGTCCAGTGCCCGCTGGGCGGGAAACGTCTTGGACAGCGAGCTGATGCTCAGCACAGTGGCGGTACTCATCCCACGTGCCAAGCCGCGTAGTAGGTTTCGGCATAGTTCGGCGGCTCGGTGTCGGTTCTGTCACCGATGTTGCCTACGGTGTAGATCTGCTGCCACCCGGCCGAATCGGCCAGCCCATCGAGTGGAACGCCCATGGTCAGTCGAACCAACTGATCGACACTGCGGAATCCCATCGCGGCCAACTCGAGGCTGACCGTCGCCCACTCGGTACCGGCTTTGGTTTCCTTCATGGCCTGCGTGTTGGCAGCACGGCTGATGATCTTGACCTTGTCGCCGAGTCCGGCGGCCGCCAGCGCTGCGGTGAGGCCCGAGGTGTAATCGACCACGGCGAGACCGACATACTTGGTGTGGGGGTGGGACTGTAGGTAGCTGACGATTTGTGAGGAGATCGTCTTGCCGACATTGGCGTTCGAGACCTGCAGGACGTCGACCGAGCCGCCGGCTCCCTTCACTGCCGACTCGAAACCGTCCTTGATAGGGCCCCAACCGTCTACGTACGACGGATCCCATACGAACACCGACTCGGCAGCGCCCTTGGCGTCGGCGACGATCGCGCTACCCATCAGCTGGCCACTCAGGGCGGTGTCCTTGGGCCCGTTCACCACGCCCTGGATCGGACTGTTGTCCGACAGGACATTTCCGAGCGGAGACACCTCGACGATCTTGGTGCCGGCCGCACGCAGCTTGGCCAACTGCGGCTGGATTGCGGAGTCCGGCATTATCGGAATGAAGGACAAGGCATCCGGCGGGTTATCTGCCACCTGATTGATCAGCTCGAGGTAGCTCTCAGGCGTATTGTCGGTCTGCAGAGCTGTCACTTTCCAGTTCAACCTGCGCGCGGCGGTGGTTGCTCCATCGGTCATGGTTGCGCACACGGGAATCGGGCAACTGATGATCGTCAACCGCTTGCCCTGAGGCGGCGCGGAGGGAAGCGGCGGCACCGAGGATGCAGGTCGCAGCTGGGTATACTGGCTGTACAACGCATCGGCCTGGTCGGTCGCTGCTTTCGCCGCTTCGGGGGACACTGCCGAACTCGACTGATTATTCCCGGCACCACCACATGCGGCCACGGTCAGGATGAGCGCGGTACATACGCTCAGAACAAATGGCACGCTGCACTTACTACGCATCGCGGACTTTCTTTTTGAATCGGTGAGCAGAACGCTCGGGAATTGACGCAGACCTGCGCTTGCAGCGATCACCTTCGGGGTGTCACGACCACAAACCCAAGAGCTGAGCGGCATATATATATTTGCTATATTTGCGCTCGCCAAACCTCTCGCAGGTTGTGTAGCCGTTGAGCGGTGCGCTACATTCTACCCAGTAGGTTGTCGCCGTGTCTAGAGAACGAGCCTTCCATGCCGAATCAGGAGAAACATGCGGCACGCAGTATTTGACAGGCGGTTCGCCCACCGATCGGGAAGCGTCACGGACCCCTGCCCGAAGCCCATCCAGCCGACCGGTCCGGCATCGCGCCGCAAGCATCGACATGGGCGCAAAGGTGTCTATCCCGCAGCGATCGATGATGTCGTTCGAACACGCGTCGGCCATACAGGCGGCCGATATCGGCCAGACCCCGCTGCTCACGGCCGAGTGGCAGGACCCGGTTCCGCAACAACTGTCGATCCCGCATGCGGATCCAGCCGACAAGCGATCGACTTCGCGGCCCCCGGTCATCGCGGCGCACACCGCCCGGTCGTTGCCGACGGAGTCGAATCGATGAGCCGTGTACTGATCGGAAATCCCGACACATGTTAAGCCGATATTGCTTGCGCAACAACATAATTCGCTATGGATTGCTGACCGTGCGCAAAGGAGGCGGCATGGCCGACATCCTGTTTCGAGCCGGCCCGCGGCGCCTCGACCGGCAGGCGCCTGTACCAATTTCTGATAAGGAATATCTCAATGGCAGATCTTGAATTCTCCGTCGAAGACGGAATCGGTACGATTCTGCTCAACCGTCCCCACATGAAGAACGCATTCACGTTCGAGATGATCGACCGGTGGGCCGAGGTGCTCCGGTCGGCGCGAGCCGACGCACGTGTCCGCGTCATTGTTGTGACCGGCGCGGGTGACGCGTTCTGCTCCGGCGTCGATCTGGACGAGTTCAACGCGAAGATCAAAGAGCCCTACGACCTCAAGTCGCTACTTCACGACCGTATCCACCGTGTGGCCTACGCCCTCGAAGATCTGGACAAACCGGTGATCGCAGCCGTCAACGGCACCGCTGTCGGCGCGGGCATGGATATGGCGTTGATGTGCGATATGCGGTTCGTCGCCAGCTCGGCCCGCATGTCGGAAGGCTACATTCGGGTCGGATTGGTACCGGGCGACGGTGGCTGTTACTTTCTGCCCCGCCTCGTTGGCATGGCTCGCGCGCTCGAATTGCTGTGGACCGGCGACTTCATCGATGCCGAGACGGCCGCTCGGATCGGCATCGCCGACCACGTCTACCCCGACGAGGACTTCGAGAACGCCTGGCGCAGCTTCGCGCGACGTCTCGCCGACCAACCGCCGATCAACGTCCAGATGATCAAGCGGGCTGCCTACCAGTCGGCGCGTAGCGATATGCGCACGGCACTGGACCTGATCTCTTCGCACATGGGCGTCGTTCAAAGTACGCGAGACTCCGCCGAAGCGATGGCAGCCTTCCGTGATCGACGCACGCCGATCTTCGAGGGACGCTGAAAGGACACAGAAATGACTGCAGAACCAATGGCGGCCACCGATGCGAGCAGCTCCGTACTCGTAACTCGCGAAGGCTCGATCGCAACCGTGACGCTGAACCGTCCCGACCGCAAGAACGCGCTGGATCCTCAGGCGTGGACCACCCTGCACCACACGCTGGAATTGCTCGCCAGTGACGACACCGTGCGAATCGTGACGCTCACCGGTGCGGAGGGAAACTTCTGCGCCGGCGCCGATCTGGGAAAAAGAGCCCAAGACGAGCACCCGAACATGCGGATGCGGCGGGTCAACAATGTCGCCGTCATGTTGAACGAGTTTCCGAAGCCGACCATCGCCATGGTCGAAGGTATTGCCGTCGGTGCAGGCATGAACCTCGCCCTGTCGTGCGACTTCGTCGTGGCCGCAGAGTCTGCTCGGTTCTCCGCGATCTTCGTCCGCCGCGGCCTCTCCCTCGACTTCGGAGGGTCCTGGCTGCTGCCGCGACTCGTCGGACTGCGGCAGGCCAAACGATTGGCGATGCTCGCTGAAATGCTCAGCGCTGAGCAGGCATTGGAACTCGGCCTGGTGACCTGGGTCGAATGCGATGACAAAATCTCGGAATTCACCGCAGACCTCGCTCGCCGCCTGGCCGAGTTGCCGCCGATCGCGCTGGCCCAGACAAAGGCGTTGTTGCATCGTGGCGCCGATCAAACACTGCACGAGGCCCTAGAGAACGAGGCGCGCGCACAGGCGGTGAATCTGGCCACCGAGGACGTTCCTACGGCTTACCGCGCGTTTCTGGATAAAACCGCTACCCCGGTCTTCACCGGGCGGTGGGCGGTTCGCTGACCGGGAAGGAATGACAATGGATTTCTGGAATCTCACGCCGGTCGTACTGCCACGCCGATACGAGGCGTTGCGCAAGGACGTACGAGCGTTTCTGGGCGAGGAGGTCTCGACAGGCCAGTTCACCCCGCGTTGCGATCAGTGGCTCGGCGGCTGGGACCCCGAGTTCAGTGCGAAGCTGGGCGCACGCGGGTGGATCGGCATGGCTTTTCCGACCGAGTACGGCGGATCGGCCGCCGGTGCCCTGGCACGATTCGTCGTCACCGAGGAATTGCTGGCCGCCGGCGCACCCGTCGCCGCCCACTGGATCGCCGACAGGCAGTCCGGACCCGGACTTCTGCGTTTCGGCACATCCGAGCAGAAGCACACGTTTCTTCCTCGCATAGCCAGTGGGCAGTGCTACTTCGCCGTCGGGCTCAGCGAGCCCGACACCGGCTCGGATCTGGCGTCGGTACGCACCCGTGCGCAACGCGTCGACGGGGGCTGGCGCCTGAATGGCACCAAGGTCTGGACCAGCGGAGCACACCGTGCTCATGTATTGATCGTGTTGGCCCGTAGCGAGCCGCGGACCGACGATCGCCACGCCGGCCTGAGCCAGTTCATCATCGAGCTGCCCAACCCCGATGTGCACATCCGGCCGATCCGCTTGATCACCGGTGAACACCACTTCAACGAAGTGGTGTTGGACGATGTCTTCGTACCCGACGCCCGGGTACTGGGAGAACCCGGCTCGGGTTGGCAGCAGGTCACCAGTGAGCTGGCGATGGAGCGCAGCGGTCCCGAGCGGATCCTGTCGACCTTCCCCTTGCTCGCTGCTGCAACCGACTACCTCGCCCACAACAACACCCGTGCCGATGTACCCAGATTCGGCGCCGTGGTCGCCCGTATCTGGGCGTTGCGCCAGATGTCGCTGGCCGTGGCCGGGCAACTGGAGACCGGCGCGACGCCGGTCGTAGAAGCGGCAACGGTGAAAGACCTCGGGACGCGCTTCGAATCCGTTGTCATCGACACGGTTCGGCTGCTCACGCAACTGGAACCCGACCCGGGGGCGAACCGGGAGATTCCCCGCCTGCTCGCCGAGTCGATACTGCACAGCCCCGGCTTCACGCTGCGGGGCGGCACCAACGAAATCCTGCGCGGCATCGTCGCCAAACAATTGGGAGTGCGATGAGCGACATCATCGAAGAGCTGTTGGCCGCAGTCAGCGACGCCTGCGCCAAATACAGCGCGGCCGACGCTGTCACCGCAAACCCGGCCGGCGGGTGGAACAGCCAACTGTGGGCGGCACTGGAGCAGATCGGTGTGACCACTGTTTCGGTCGCTGAAGAGAGGGGCGGAGCGGGCGGGGACGTCGCCACCGCCGTGGCGGTGCTCGAGGTTCTGGGACAGCACTCGGCGAATGTTCCGTTGGCCGAGACCGCGCTGCTGGCCGGTTGGCTACTCGCCGACGTCGATGCGGGCCTTCCCGATGGGCCGATGACTGCTTGCCTCGCCGGCCCGGATATCCGGATCGAGCCGACCACCGGCGGGCTGGCAGTCAGCGGTGCAATTGCCCGTGTGCCGTGGGCTCGATGCGTCGATCACGTCGTGGTCCTCGACGAGCACCACGTGCTTCGGCTACAGCGCGGGGACTTCGAGGTCGACGAGGGAACCAACCTGGCCGGAGAACCTCGCGACGATGTGCTGATCGCCACGACCGTGCCATCCGATCGGATTCACCGCATACCCGCCGAATCGGGCGTATCGGTGCAAGGTTTCCACAACCGCGCGGCGCTTGCCCGTGCAGCGCTGTCCTCCGGCGCGGCCCGCCGAGCGCTCGAACTCTCGATCACATATGCCGGTGAGCGTGAGCAGTTCGGTCGGCCGATCGCGAAATTCCAGGCTATACAGCAACATCTGGCCTCGATGGCGGCCGAAACACTGCTGTCGAAGGTGGCTGTGGAAGCCGCGGCCCTCGCGATCGACGAGGGCGCAGATGCAGCCGACACCACCGTAGCGGGCGCCAAGATCGTCTCCGGTCAGGCCGCTGGTCTGGTCAGCGCATTGGCCCATCAAATCCATGGTGCGCTCGGGTATACCGATGAGCACACCCTACGACTCAGCACGACGCGATTGTGGGCGTGGCGAGATGAAGCGGGCAACGAGGAGCACTGGTCGGTCGCACTGGGACAGCGTGCACTGTCCGCGGGGTCCGCAGGGCTGTGGCAACTCGTGACCGGAACTCGGTAGTTCCCCTCCGGCCGCAGATGTCGGTTCCTCGAGATTCGTTTGGCAGGCGCACCGGGGAGCCGGCAAAAGCTGCGCGCTGGCTTCCCTGGTGTCGTTCCTGATCGCGTCTACCTCCGTCGCCGTCGTTACTGGACAAGCACAGCGCTGATCAACCGTCAGTCGATTCGTGGTGGGAGACGCTTCCTACCGCAGTTCGTCCCCGCGCACGCCGCCAAGCTGCCGACGATGATCCTGCTGGCCGGTATCTGGGCATGCTACGAGCCCGACTTCTACTCGGTCTACGTCTGGTCCTCGCACCGCATGCGGCACCTTCTTCAGCCGTCGTGCCGTTCGCCGGCGGATGGAATAGATCGCCGGAACCGTAATGCCGGGGCTCGCCGCCCGCATCGTCGTGGAAAACGGATAGACGGTCGTGGAAAGCCATTCGAGCGAAAACCGCACTGACACTCCGAAATACGATCAACGCTTCTATCGCATCCGGACGCCGCCGAACGGCGCGATTACTCCGACCAACGATTCCACCGCGTAACCGTCTCGACAGGCGGCCGCTTCGCGGGCTTGAACTCGTCCCCGATCGTGTAGGCAACCGGAACCAAGGCAATAGGGGTGACGGTCGGGGGAATCCCGAGGACCTTCATGTACAAGGCTTCCTGGTCACCGAGGAACGGGGTCGTCATCACCGAACCGAGTCCGCGGGAACGCAGAGCCAGTTGCAGACTCCAGATCGCCGGGAAGATGGATCCGTAGAAGACCGCTGGGTCCAGCGCATGCGGGCCATCGAGCCGACCGTCGACACACGGCACGATCAACACAGGAACGCGACTGAGGATCGTCGTCAGGTACAGCGCGCTGTCGTAGACACGACGAGTCTGCGGATCGTTTGTGTGGTCGCGTCGGCGTTCTATCCGCGGAGCCGTCCCGCTGGCGAACAGTTCCGCGACATCGGCACGAATATCGGGATCATCGATGACAAGCCAACGCCACGACTGCATATTGCTGGCCGTGGGCGCCTGGATCGCCAGACGCAGGCATTCGAGGATGACCGAGCGCTCGACAGGCCGTTGCAGGTCGAGGCGACGACGAACTGCACGCGTGGTGGACAACAGGTGATCGGTCTCGGCGGTGTTCATGCCTGAGCCCCACGCATCCGCACACATGCTGCCGACGGCACACTCCGGGCTGTACTACGCTTCGGCCGAATATGACGGCGCCGGACAGCATCGCCGATTCGGATGTTGTCGAGGGCGAAGACCTCGCGCATATGTATCCTCTTCTGTCGAACTCGTATCGTTGGTGCCACTCCGGATACATCGGCAGCGCGAGTCGACACCCACTCGTTCCGATCCGCGCACTAGCGGGGACCACCAGTGCCGACAACCGAATCGGCCGGCTCCGCCGCTTGGGCTTCACGTCCCAGATATGACATCCGGACGGCCGAGCCTAGTCGCTTCTCTCACCGGCGGCACACAATTCAGCGGCATTCGCCCCTACGCGTTCGCGGTGGCTTGTTCGAGATAGGCCGCGAACTTGTGCCGAGCCGCGACCGCGCGAGTGGGCACATGTTCGGTCGGAACATCCTTCGGTTCGTAATTCCGCAGAATCTGCTTCGCCACGGAGACCTTGTGCACCTCGTCGGGCCCGTCGAGTATTCGAGCACCGCGAGCAACACGGTACATGTGTTCCAAAGGCAAGTCCGCCGAGAAGCCCAGGGAACCATGGATCTGGATGGAACGATCGATCACATCGTGCAGGACCTTCGCACCCCAGTACTTGATCATGCCGATCTCCAGTCGCGCAGCGGACGGGCCGACCTGATCGATCCGCCACGCGGCATGCAAGGTCAGCAATCGTGCAGCCTGCATCTCCGCAGCCGATGTCGCGATCCAGTCCTGAACCATTTGCTTGTCCGCGAGCGCCGACCCGTGAGTGCGCCGTGAAACCGCACGCTCACACATCATGTCGAATGCCCGCTGAGACTGACCGATCCACCGCATGGCATGCTGGATCCGCCCCGGTCCCAACCGATTCTGCGCCAGTTTGAACCCATCGCCGGGCTGCCCGATCAGGTTCGCGCGTGGTACCCGAACGTCGCGATAAATGATCTCGGCGTGCCCGTTCTCGACCGGTTCACTGATCACCGAACGATCCAAGGTCGAGATGTCGCGAACTATGTCCACCCCGGGAGCATCCGCCGGAACGATGATCATGGACGCGCGGCGAGACGGTGCTGCATCGGGGTCGGTCACCACCATGACAATGAGGAAATCCGCGTTCGAGCCGTTCGACGAGAACCACTTGTGCCCGTTGATCACATAATGGTCGCCATCCAGAACAGCCCGAGTGGTGAGCAGGGTCGGATCGGCGCCGGCGCCGGGCTCCGTCATGGAGAAGCTCGATCGCAGTTCACCTCTGAGCAACGGATGCATCCACCGTTCCTGCTGCTCGGGTGTGGCACCGATGGCCAGTAGCTCGGCGTTGCCGGCATCGGGTGCTTGGTTGCCGAAGAGGGTCGGAGCGTAGCGGCATTGCCCGAGAATCTCGTGCATCAGCGCCAGGCGGACCGATCCGAAACCTTCACCACCCAATTCGCGCGGGAGGTGCGCCGCCCACAACCCCTGCTCCTTTACCTTCTCCTCGAGAGGCTGCGCGATCCGGTCGAACGTGTCACGGTCGAGATCGACGGTCTCCAGCGGGATGATTTCTTCTCGAACGAAGTCACCCATCCACTCCAGTTTCTTCTGAAACTCGGGTTCGGTTGAGAAGTCCCAGCTCATGACATGTTCTCGCTCTCTCGAAGGGCACGGCGCCACAGCCGAGCCAACCTCTGCTGAGGGTGCCGCAGATATTTCCGAACTACAACATACTCAGTAGTTTGTCCAGGTGGCCGTTAGGACAGGCCGAGCCGGGCCGCAGCCTCGGCGACATGACAGTCGACACCGTTGCGGGTGTCGTCCAGTTCCACCGCAGGCGCATCCAGCTGCGCGCGGCGCTGGTAGATCGCCTCCTTGATGATCGCCGCACGCCAGTGCTCGAACGCGATGAACACCGGCAGGTGCTCGATGCTGCGGCCAGAGATCGAGGCATAGCGATCGGCCATGTGATCCGCATCCGGGAAGCCGACCTCCGCGGCGATCCGTTGCGCGCGGTGGGAGATGATGTCGCCGGTGCCCTCCCAATACGCGAGCAGGTGCGCAAGATCGGTCATCGGATGACCGAAGGTGGACAGCTCCCAGTCCAGCACCGCCCGAATCGGACGCTGCCCACCATGCGGATCGATAACGACGTTGCCGATCCGGTAGTCACCGTGCACGAACGTGAGTTCCTGTTCTCGGGGCAAGCAGCGATGCAATTCGTCGGCGATGTGATCGATCAGCGGTATGTCGCGATGCGGCCGGCCGTTCCACCGGTCGTGCCAGCGCTGCAGATGTCGAGCCATCACACTGCGACTCCGACCCGCTTGGAATGTCGGAAAGCTCGACAGCGGGATCGCATGCAGCTCGGCCAGGATTCGCACCATCTCGTCACAGGCCTGTGCCCATACTGCGGAATGCGAGGGTTGAACGTCCTCGGCCGTCTGCACGATGACACCCTGAACGAAGTCCATGACGTAAAACGGTGCGCCGATCAGTGAGCTGTCGTCGGTGTAGCCATATACGGCGGGCACCGGAATCGGAGACGCCGCAAGCATGCGAAGGGTTTCGTACTCCCGGCGCATGTCGTGCGACTGCTCCGGAATATTCCCTACCGGGCGCCGGCGCAGCACCCATCGACGCGGGCCGCACTCCGCCAGTAGCGTCACGTTCGATAT
>FTJU01000775.1_pt4 | contig 17089 bp, 14 predicted proteins | sample 1658961 | NCBI WGS metagenome assembly FTJU01 (sample SAMEA3914878, study PRJEB12502) | metagenome | biome: forest; material: soil | place: USA | collected 2012-03-12 | depth 0.3 m | reverse complement strand
TGATCAAATGAGTTCGCCGCGCCCAGGTCTCCACAACACAACACCGCGGGTGCGGCAACCATAGATAGGCAGCGACCCCGGCTCCCTCGTTTCGGCTGATGAGGGGCCGGGGTCGCTGCCTATCTATGGTTGCCGCACCCGCGGTGTTGTGTTGTGGAGACCTGGGCGCGGCGAACTCATTTGATCACGAATCATGTTGTGCGCCAAAATTTTTGACACACGTGCCATCCAAATACGTGAAAAATACTGCCGGACAGTCGGTTTGGTGTGCCCAAAACGGGTAAACGATCATGAATCGTCTGTCCGACGAAGTTGGGGATGTGCCCTGGTAAAGGGGGATTCGCCGGTTCCGGATGCGCGGTGGGGTGGTTGGTGCTCGGCTCGACAGCCAAGCCGAGCACCAACCGATTTCATCCGCGGCCCGTACCGGCAATCTTCGCCGCGCTGCCGCGGCTGGCCGACGCGATCACCGACCGCCACGGCCGTGTCGCTGGGAACTTCGTCGTGCGTGTCGTCGCCGGTGCGATCATCGGCGTGGCGGCGGCAACCTGGAGCGCGGTCACCGATCACGTGTTCGAACGGTTTCCTCGAACGTCATCCGGCTCTCGCCGGCACCGCGCTCCAGCAGCTCGAAGACGGCCTGCCACTGTGAGTTCCGCCCGGATTGTTTGTTGTTGATGTGTGTGGGGTGGTGGTCACTCAGCCGAGATTGACCGACACCGTGCCCGCGGTGTGCTCCAGATCATGGCGTTGGGGATAGCTCTCGTCGGTCGTGTCGATCCAAGCCTGGACCCGGCCGCGTCCCGGCCCCATACCCATGCCGGTGATCACACCATCCGGCTGTTCGAGGACGCCGTTCTCATCGACACGGTCCGACTGTTCGCCGGTGATCCCGGAATCCAGGTTCCGCCACCTCACGGCGATGCGAAAGGCCCCGCAGGACTCGCCGGTGCGGGTGATCGACACCTTGACGGCGAACTCACCCGACCTCGGCTGGGGCGTGGTCGAGGCATTGATGACCGCGGAGCAGTTGGTGCCGGGAATCTTCGTCCAGGTCGGTGTGAACGGGGTGGAAGGGTCCCCGGTACCGGCCACGGCGGGCCCGGTCAACCCGATGACCGCGCCGACCGTCGCCGCCGCGATAACCCATGTCCGAACCGAAAACCGATTAATTGGAACTCTTTTCAGACTCATGCCCAAATAGTAGCTTCATCGCGAAACTCGTTGGCGGTCACATCGGTATCTATTCTGTAACCGCAATCCGAAAGTTGTTCCAGCACAGCATAGTTCGATAAGCAAGCCGCGAAATATTCCTGCGGTCACGATCGTTCCCGGTCCATGGGTCCCCACGGGCCTTGCCGGGACAACCGACCGACGCGGCTGTCCGGCGCTGCCCTTCTCGGGGTAAGCCGTTACAGACCCGGCCTGCGGAACCCGCTGCCAACCAGGGGGTCTCGCGAACGATCTCGGGGATCTTCGTCGACCTGCTCGAGACGGCATTCGCTACCGAACGATGACCTCGACCTGCGGCCCGCCCACCCACACCTGCCGGCTCGAAACCGTAGAGGCGTGCGGTGAGGCGATCGGCGCGACGGGCCCGAGGTCGGTTGGACCGCCGTCCTGTTATGCCTACTGCCCGGGGGGCTGAGTTTCGTTCCGGAGCAATCGGCTTCGGCGGATGCGCTGCCGCATCGGTCCGAACGGTACCGAAAGGTCGAGGCCGCTACCGCCGGTGTCGCGCGAATCAGGCAGATTTGACCGTGATTTGACCGTTCGAAGTGCGCATGTCGAGGTGATATTGGCCACCGGGGCTGTTAGGAACGTCAATGTTCTTGCGGCCGTTGGTGGTTTCGGCCGACACCTGGTAGCTGCCATTCGGCACGACCAGATTGATGGAACCGTTGGTGGTTTCGGCCCGCACGTCCTGTGCCGCCGCCAGGGTGAGGTCGATGCTGCCATTGCTGGTCTTCGCCTCGACCTTGCTGCCCTTGATCGCCTGTCCCTGGATCCGGCCATTGGTGGTCTCGACTTTGACCGGGCCCGCGACGGTGTCCAGCTGCACGTGGCCGTCGTGGGTGGACACATCGACGCTGCCCACATTCGACAGTGTGATCGCGCCGGTGGTGGTGGTGCCGCTCACCGGTAGGTTCGCGGGTACCGTCAGCGTGTAGGTCACCGCGCAGTCCTGGCCGCAGCCGCCGAGCACCAACTGCCCGTTCTCCACCCGATAGGTGACATCGGACGGTTTTGCGCCGTGGTAGCTGAAATGCCGCTTCAGCTCGACCGGGCCCGCGTCCGCACGGCCCTCGACGGTGACGCCCCCGGCATCCATATCCAACCGAATCGAGGAGATCTGCTGCGGCAAGGTGGCACCGTCCTCGCTGTGGGTCGGCTGGATGGTGCTGCAAGAGCTGACAGCGATCGTTCCCAATCCGGCAATGGCGGCGAGCGTCAATGCACGCAGCGGCTGGCCCATGATTTTCCCTTCGACTAGTTCCAACTCCGGCCTGTCGCAAGCGTCGCGACTCCAGGCACGCTAGTACATCCGTTGGGCAGTATCTCCGATTGTAATCCCAGGAATGGGTAGTTGATATCTCAAGATGAGAAATGCCCGTCAGCCGACGTTGGCGCGATCTGTACCCGCGCATGGTCTGTCGGCTGCGAACCTCGATCAAGCAAGTCGGATTGCATTGTCCCGCAACCTATTCAACCGCCCGGCCACACCGGGGTCCCCGGTGCGGGTGCATCGGTTACTCGATGTCGGCCAGATAGAGGTTCCGCTCACAACGTGTCGTCGCGTAGTTCATTGACCCGCAACAGCCCGTCGCGGTAGCGCTGCTCCCGATAGGCCGTCCGGCCGATCAGATGCGCGATTACCGGTGCGGTGAGCAGCGTGAACAGCCCGACCAGCACCAGCAGCCAGATGTTGCCCTTGCCGTGCAATTGGATCGATACCCCCTGTAGCACCAGGATCAGGCCGACGACCTGGGGTTTGGTGGCGGCATGCATGCGGGTGAGGGTGTCCGGAAAGCGCACGATGGCGATCGAGGCGGTCAGCGCGAGTGTCGCGCCGCTCAGGATGAGGACCCCGGATGCCAAGTGCCACAGATTCATATGTCGTCCTGGACGCGGAAGCGGGAGACCGCGGCGGAGCCGAGGAAGCCGACCAGTGCCAGCGCGACGATCGCGGGTACGACCGTGGTGTCGTCACTGTAGGCGGCCCAGACCGCCAGGCCGGAGGCGGCAATGGCCATCAGCGAGTCGATGCCGACGACGCGGTCCAAGATGTTCGGTCCGGCCAGGATACGGTAGCTGACGATCACGGCGGCGGCCATCAGCATGATGCCCGCCACGATCGCGACAACGATCACGGGTTCACCTCCGGAGTTGTATTATCCGAACGCCATTCGGTCGGGCGCTCGAACGACGAGATGAGCAGCCGCTCCAGCCGCCGGGTGGTCCGGTAGAACTTGTCGACCGCCTTATCGCTGCCCACATCCAGGACATGCACGTAGAAAACGCAACGCTGCCGATCGATCTCCAGCACCATGGTGCCGGGAATCAGGTTGAGCAGGTCGGCGCACAACACCAGCACCAGGTCTGATCGTATATTCAGACGTACCCGCAGCACACCGGAGACCGGTGGCGGTGGCGGACGGATGGCGAACCAGGCGATCTGCAGACTGGATTCCAGCGTGTAATAAGAACTGACGACGATTAATTCGACCAGCGACAGCGGATGTAGTCGCCCGGATACCGGGACGCGCGGCAGCGGCAAGGTCAACATGATCGATGCGCCGATAGCGAGACCGGCCAGCAGATTGCCCACACTCAGATCGCCCCAGAGCGTCAACCACACGGCCGTCAGCCACAGCAGCACGCCGATACGGACGGTCGTCGATCGGTTCGGGAACAGCCGACGGACGGTACTCATCGGGTCGTTCCCTTCGCCTCGCCATGCGAATTGCCGAGCACCGCACCGACGTACACCGCCGGGTTGCTCAAATCGTCGGCGGCCCGGTCCGCGATGCTCAGGATCGGACCGGCGAATATGGCCAGGCACAGGCCGACCACCACGAGCGCCGCCGTCGATCCGACCATCAGCAGCGGCATGCGGCCCGGATCGGTGCGTTCGTCGTACCGCACGTCGGTCGAATCCTCCACCAGCGTAGGGAGTTTCGCTGCGGTGAGATGTCCTTCCGGTGCCTCGACGCGCGGCCGCCAGAACGCCTTGCTCCACACCCTTGCGACGGCGTACAGCGTCAGCAGGCTGGTCACCACCGATCCTGCGACCAGCACCCACGCCAGCGCACTGCCATCCGCCGCGCCCGCCTGCAGCAATGCGACCTTGCCGATGAACCCCGAGAACGGCGGTATACCACCGAGATTCAAAGCGGGCACCAGGAACAGGATCGCCAGCAGCGGACTGGCCGCCGCCAAACCACCCAATCGCCGCAGTGATACCGAGCCCGCCTGCCGCTCGATCAGCCCGACCACCAGGAACAGCGCCGTCTGTACCAGAATGTGGTGCGCGACGTAGAACACCGCGCCGGAAAGTCCGTCGGTGCTGGAAAGTCCGATGCCGAACACCATGTAGCCGATGTGACTCACCAGGGTGAACGACAGCAGCCGTCGGATATCGCTCTGTGCGATCGCGCCGAAGATGCCGACCAGCATGGTGAGCAGGCCGCAGACCAGCAGCACATCGTCGAATCCGCCGTCGATGAACAGCAGGGAGTGCGTCCGGATGATCGCGTACACACCGACCTTCGTCAGCAGGCCCGCGAAGACCGCGGTCACCGGGGCGGGTGCGGTGGGGTAGGAGTCGGGCAGCCAGTTCGACAGCGGGAAGACCGCCGCCTTGATGCCGAAGGCCACCAACAGCACCGCGTAGACCGACATCCGAACACCGTTGGGCACCTGGCCCATTCGCACCGCCAACTGGGCCAGATTCAGTGTTCCGGTGGCCGCGTAGGCCAGTGCTATACCGGTCAGGAAGATGAGCGAGGACACCATCGAGACCATCACGTACGCGATGCCGGCGCGAATCCGGTCCGCGGTCGCACCGACGGTGAGCAGCACAAACGATGCGGTGAGCAGGATTTCGAAGCCGACGAACAGGTTGAACAGATCCCCGGCAAGGAACGCGGCCGAAACGCCCGCGGTGAGTACGAGATACGTCGGTCGATAGATCGAGGTCGGCTGGCGCTCGTCACCGTCGCGGATATTCTGGCCAGCACCGTAGACCGAGACCGCGAACAGTACGATCGCGGAGACGAGCAGCATGGCCGCGGATAGTCGATCGACCACCAGCGTGATGCCGATCGGCGTACCCCACCCGCCGACCTGGAGCGCGGTGGTCCCGTCGCGATCGACCAGATACAGCAGCGCCCCACAGATGACCACCACAACAGACAGCGCGAACAACATGACGAAGCTCTGGGGTCGTGGCCGCCGCCCGAAGACCAGCGTGCCCGCCGCCCCGAGCAGGGGCACCAGGACCGGTAGCGGCGCGAGCGCGGGTAGCGGACTCAATGCTCCGGATCCTCGCCCGCACGCTGGGCGGCGACCTCGGCGTCTTCCGGATCGTTCTGCACGGTATCGCTCGTGGTCAGGATGTAGGAGCGATAGGCGAGGGCGAGCACGAAGGCCGCCAGGCCCATGGTGATCACGATCGCGGTGAGCACCATGGCCTGGGCCAGCGGATCGGCCATCTCTTCGTCCTGCTGCCCGGACTCGCCACGGATGGGCGGTCGGCCGCTGTGTCCGCCGACGGTGAGGATCAGCAGATTCACCGCATTGCCGAACAGGATCATGCCGAGCAGCATCTTCGAGACCGCGCGTTCGAGAATGAGATAGACACCGCACGCGACGAGAATCCCGATCAGGATCAGCAGGGTCAGATTCGCGGTCACCGGGAACCTCCTCGCGCCGAGGTGGATTCGTCCTCGGCGGTGGCCAGTTCGCTGTCCAGACGCGCGCCGAGGCTGCGCAGCACATCCAGGACCAGGCCGACCACGATGAGATAGACACCGAGATCGAAGAACATCGCGGTGACCACCTCGATATGCCCGATGACCGGCAGCGTCATCTCCACGATCGCCGACGACATCGGTGGCGCGCCGAGCAGCAGTGAGGTGCTCGCGGTTCCGGCGGCCACCGCGAGCCCGCCGCCGAGCAGATGGCCGGCATCTACAGGCAATGCTTCGCCGAGTTCGTAGGGGCCGCCCGCGAGGTAGCGCAATGTCAGTGCGAGTCCGGCGGTCAGCCCGCCCGCGAAACCGCCGCCCGGTGCATTGTGGCCGGAGCAGAAGAAATACACCGACAGCACCATGATGGTTGGGAAGACCAATCGAGTGGTGACCTGCAGAACCATCGATCGGTCGCGCCGATCCACGAGTCGCCCCGCGGGTAACCAGCTGATCAGGTCGGGATCGTAGTTCGGGGCATCCGCCGCGCGCGGGGCGCTGCCGAAACGCCGGCTGCGGAACACCAGGGACGCCACACCGGTCGCGGCGACGACGAGCACCGAGATTTCGCCGAGGGTATCCCAGGCTCGGATGTCGACCAACAGGACATTGACGGCGTTCTTACCGCCGCCGAAGGTATATGCGGCATCGGGGATGAGATGCCAGATGGGTTCGGTGGAGCGGGCGGCGACGGCGAAGGCGGCCAGCACGGCGACGGCCGCGCCGACCAGCACGGACAGAATCGCCCGCCGCACCTTGAAGGCGGCCGTGCGGCTTTCCTCGATTTCGGCGGGGAAGGCCCGTAGCACCAGTACGAAGACCACCAGAGTCAGTGTCTCGACCAGGAATTGGGTCAGCGCCAAATCGGGCGCACCATGCAGCGCGAAGATCACACCGCAGCCGTAACCGGTGACGCCGACGACGAGCACACTGGCCAACCGGTTGCGCTGCACCGTTGCGGCCAGCGCAAGGACGGCCATGATCGCGCCGATAGCGACCTGCAACGGTGAATCCCACAGGCGCAGGCGAACGCCGGTGCGGGTGCCGACCGCGAGCAGTACCGTCGGCAGCAGGATCAATGTCACCAGAATCGCCGCCTGACTCAGCGGCAGCGAACCGCGTTGCACCGCACCGGTCATCCGAAGCGACAGCCGGTCCATGGCCCGCAGGGTGGCGTCGTAGGCGCGGTCGGCATTGCCGAGCATGGTCGCGGATTCGCCGATGCGAGTACGCAGCTGGAAGACCACAAGGCCCACGCTGACGATCAGGATCGTCAGCGCCAATGGGGCATTGACTCCGTGCCAGAGTGACAGATGCGAATCGAGCACGCCGGGAAGGGTTTTCGCATAGGGGTTGAGCAGTTCGTCCAGCCAAGGTGCAGCGAGACCCAGTACCGAGCTCGCCACCGCGAGCAAGGCGGGCGCAGCCGTCAGCAGTGCTCCCGGCGCATGCCAGTGACCAGGTTCGGAACAACCGTGCTCGTTGAGGTGCGCGTCCCCGGCAGCATGTGGATCCGCGCTATCGGGCTCGTCAGGGGATAGCACCTCCCGATCCGCAAAGGCTCCCCAGATGAACCGAATGCTGTACCCGACGGTCAGCATGGATCCGAGCACCACACCGACGACCAACGCCGCCTTGGCCGGTTCGGCGAGGACATCGGCATCCAACTCCGCGGCCAACGCGGCTTCCTTGCCGACGAACCCGATCATCGGTGGAATTCCCGCCATGCTGAGCGCGGCCAACACCGCAACCCCGCACAGCACCGGCGCACGCCGCCCCAGCCCGGACAACTCCCGCAGATCCCGCGTATCGGCGCCGTGCTCGATGATCCCGACCACCATGAACAAACACGCCTTGAACAGCGCATGCGCCACGATCAGAGTCGCACCCGCCAGTGCCGCATCCGGAGTACCCAGCCCGAGCAGCAGGATCAGGAAGCCCAACTGGCTCACCGTCCCGAAGGCGAGCACCAGCTTCAGATCCGTCACCTGCAACGACCGCAACCCGGCGAGCACCATCGACGCCACGCCCAGCGTCAGGATCAGCGGATGCCAGGCGGGGCTTTCCGCGAATACCGGCGCCAACCGCGCCACCAGATAGACGCCCGCCTTCACCATCGCCGCCGCATGCAGGTACGCGCTCACCGGTGTCGGCGCCGCCATCGCACCCGGCAGCCAGAAGTGCAGCGGCACAATCGCCGATTTGCTCAGTGCCCCGATCAGCAGCAGCACCACCGCGACGTCGACCGCGCGGCCGGAAGGCGGCGCGGCGAGCAGATCCGACAGCAGGTAGCTGCCGCGCACCTGTCCGAGGATGACGATCCCGACCAGCATCGCCAGCCCGCCCGCCCCGGTCACCAGTAGCGCCTGGATCGCCGCACGCCTGCTCACCGCCTGCTCGGCATTGTGGCCGACCAGCAGGAACGACAACACCGTCGTCATTTCCCAGAAGACATAGAGCAGCAACATATTATCGCTGGTGACCAGGCCGAACATGGCCCCGGCGAAGGCGACCAACTGAGCCGCGAACACCGGCAGCCGCGGTTCGTCGTCCTCGAAATACCGTGCGCAATAAGCGAGAATCACCGCGCCGATGCCCAGTATCAGCGCGGACATGATGGCGGCGAGCGAGTCGAAGCGCAGTTCGATATTCATTTCGATGCTCGGCGCCCAACCGACCCGAACGCGCTGTGTTCTACCCCAATTCGCGAATACCCAGCCTAGACAGCAGAAGGGGACCAGCGCGAGGACGTAGAAACCGTTGCGTCCTAACGCCCGCACGCACAACGGTGCCGCGAGTGCGGCCAGCATGAGCGCGAGCAGAATTCCGAGCAAACTGCACTCCGTCGGGTAGTTGCGGCGGGGTGATACGAACGATCCTACGTCGACCCTGGGACTTTGTCGGCCGAGCGAGTATGGCGTCTGCCATCTCCGCGTGGATTGGCTATATGTCCGCTAACGAATCGTCGTCGACGGACTGCCCCGGCTTACGTCGGCCGCGCGGCCGGAATCGGTGCAGCATCGCCAATCCGAAGGCCGAGCCGCACGCGATCGCGAGTGCGGTCCGGCCCGCCAGCGTCTGATGGTCGGCGCCCCCGTTGCTCGGCCATTCGGCGGTGTCCTGCGGCAAGGCGGTGATGATCGACGGCAGATACAGCGCGGAGATGGCGAGCACCCCGCTCGGCGCGTAGCGGGGACGCGCGGTGCCACAGCAATAACCGATCGTGAGTGCCAGGGCCGTGCTGGCCGCGGCGGTCACATAGCTATGGTCGTGGGGGGATTTCACCAGGGCGAATACCGCGAGCCCCACGATTAGCAGGATGGCGATGAAAGTAGAGGGCAGGCGGATCCCGATCAGCAGCCCGACCACGGTGACCGCGAGCAGCACGGCGATGCTCCACCCGGGCCGCGGCTCGCCGCCGATCGCATCAGCGACGGCGACCACACTCACCGCCAGATACACCCCGATGCCTTCGCGCCCGGGTAGCAGCATGGCCGCGGCGGTGGCGGCAAAGACCGTCGCGACGACCGCCATCCCGATTTCGACCGCATGACTGACCTGCGGCGCATGCTGATACTGCCGCGCCAGCCATTCGGTAATGGCCAGGATCACCAGTGCCAGCACCATCGCGGCCAGGATCGGCGTGACCGGCAGTTCCACGGCGATCCGCGGCGATCGCGATTGCTCAGGCCGGGACCGATTGCGCAGCGTACTGATGATCAGCAAGCCAACCGCGATACTGACGAGCCAGCGCGGCGGTGCCTCGAGCACCGCGAACGGATTATTGCTGGCGATCTCGAGCACTTGTGCGAAATCACCGTAGACGAAAAAGCCCGCGGCTCCGATCACGTAGCCCGCCGCCGGACCAGGTCGGCGCAGGACCGCCACGCCCAGTGCGCCCAGCAGCACGCCCGCCAGAATCGCATCCAGATAGTTTTGGGTGGTCAACATCTCGGCCGAGGCACCACGGCGTCCGGCGAAGTGATTGATGGCCATGGCGACCGCGCCGAACAGCGCCGCCGCCCAGCCCAGCAGCGGCTTGCGGAAGGTGATCACCACCACCGAGACGGCGACCGCCACGATCACCCCGATCGCGGCACTGCGCGGGACGCTGTTGTTCAGGCTGGCCAACCGATACGGCGAGGTTTCGGCGCTCCAACTAAAGGTGATCGGCAGGAACAGTGCGATGCCCGCGATCGCGGCCCCGCAGAAGGCCGTGATCGTATCGATCGCATCGCCGATCTTGCGCACCTCGTCGAACTTACCCGCGCCCGGCGCGGGAATCGGTGATTGCGCACATATCGCCCGGACATGTCGGACCTGCGGAAACCCCAGGAAGACGGCGCTCACCAGGGGGTTGCGCGGATCGGTGGCGGCTATCGGCGGCTGTCCGCGTACCGGCGCAGCGACTCGATCTGCTCGGCATCGAGGGACGGACGCACCACCGTCCTGGCCGCCGCGACATCCCCGGCGGTGACATCGGCGGCGTCCACATCGCGGCGCATCGCGGCCAATGCGGCTTCGCGCAGCAGGGCACTGCAATCGGCCGCGGAATAGCCGTCCAGGTCGGCGGCGAGTGCGGCCAGGTCGACATCGGCGGCGAGCGGCACCGATTTCCCGGCGGCCCGCAGGATGTCCAGGCGGGCGTCGGCGTCCGGCGGTGGTACGAAGATCAGCCGTTCCAATCGACCGGGCCGCAGCAGTGCGGGATCGATGAGTTCCGGGCGGTTGCTCGCGGCGAGCACCACCACATCACGCAGCGGTTCCACACCGTCGAGTTCGGTCAGCAGCGCCGCGACCACGCGGTCACCGACACCGGAGTCGCTGTTCTGACCGCGGCGCGGCGCGAGCGCGTCCACCTCGTCCAGGAAGATGAGCGAGGGCGCGGAATCGCGTGCGCGCTGGAACAATTCGCGCACCGCGCGCTCGGAGGCGCCGACCCATTTGTCCATCAATTCGGCGCCCTTGACCGCATGCACGCTGAGCTGACCGGTCCCGGCCAGAGCGCGCACCAGGAACGTCTTACCGCAGCCCGGTGGACCGTAGAGCAGGACGCCGCGCGGCGGACGAATACCGAGGCGGGCGAACGAATCCGGGTGCCGCAGTGGCCAGAGCACAGTTTCGGTGAGTGCTGCCTTGGTTTCGATCATGTCGCCGACGTCATCGAGGCTGAGGCTGCCGATCGCGAGTTCTTCGGTCCCGGAGCGTGAGAGCGGCCGAATCACCTCGGTGGCGCCGAGGAGGTCCGATTGGGTCAGCTCCGGTTCCGACTGTTGTTTACTGGCCCGCGAAGCCGCGCGCAGCGCCGCCTCCCGGCACAGCGCCGCCAGATCCGAGACCACGAAACCCGGTGTGCGCGAGGCGATTTCCTCCAGTTTCAGATCCTTGGTCGGCACCTTGCGCAACAGCTGCTCCAGCAGTGCCTTGCGGACGGCGGCGGTCGGCAGCGCGAGTGCGAGCTCGCGATCGCAGAGATCCGGTGCGCGCAGGCGCGGATCGATACCGGCCGGATGTGCCGTTGTCGCCAGTAATGCCACGCTGGGTTCGGCGATCGCGGCGCGCAACTGGTCCAGGATCAGCGTGGCGACCGGTTCGGCCGGTGTGGGTAGCAGTGCGTCGATATCGGTGACGAGCAGGATTCCGCCTCGCCCGGAACCGATTTCGGCCACCGCGGCCGCGACCTCGCGCAACCGCGCACCGCTTTCGGCCGCACCGACCGTCGGACCATCCAGTTCGACAATGCGCCGCGGTGCCGTCACCGCGCGTGCCAGCGTCGTCTTGCCGACCCCGGCCGGGCCGGTGATCAAGACCCCGAGATGCGGTGTGGCACCGAGGGCCTTCAAGAGTTCGGGTTCGTCGAGCGCGAGGCTGAGCCACTCCTGGAGTTTCGCCGCCTGTCCATGCGCACCTGCTAGATCCTCGATCGGAATAGCCGATTCGCCGACGGTCGCGGTCCAGCCCGCGCCTGCCCCGTTGGTGGCGGCCAGGGCCGCGGCCTCGGTGGCCCCGTGCGCGGCCTCACCCACCGGTCCCGGCAGTCCGGCTGCCGCCCGATCGGCCGAATCCCGGGCCGCGACCGCACTCGCCCCCCAGACCACCGCGGTATTCGGCTGCACACTCACCGGGGCGCGGCCGGGATCGGTCGCGGTGACGGTCAGCAATTCGGTGGTCCACGCGATGCCGAAGGTGCGCGAAAGTGCCTGGGTGGCGGCCGAAGAACTGATATCCGGGCCGAGGTCGCGGGGTAGCAGCGAGACCGCGTCGCCGACCGTGACCACCTTGCCGAGCAGCGCCTGCCGCAGCGTCGCCGCCGGAATGGTCCTGGTGGCATGTACCGAACCGCTCACCGAGATCTGCTTGGCGCCGTACACCGTCGCGGGGGAGACCACCACATTCGCGTTCTCGCGCAGTCCCGCATTGGACAAGGTGACGTCATCGAGTAGCGCCACCCCGGCCGGTGTGCCTGTCGGGGCCACGCCGACCACCGCGGCGGTGCGCCGCGTCCCGATCAGCGCTATACCGTCCCATTCCCGTAGGCCGAGCGCGGTCAGCGCCTCCGGATGCAACCGGACCACCCCGCGCCTGGCATCAGCGGCGGAGGAATTCAGTCGAGCGGTTAGCGCCAGTTCTGCCACTGTGCCATTCTGCCCGGGGCCGGCCCCGGTTGGTCAGCGGTCCGTCGGATAGATCGCGGATACGCGGAAAATCCTCGATGGCGAATGCCTCCATCCGCTATTTCCGGCCGTATGTGCCGTTGGCGCCGCGAGCGAGCAGGGCGGGCCCTACTTGTCCTTTGCGACGATCCCGGCGGCCACCGCGATCGGGGTATCGGCGTAGGTGGGGGCCAGGCAGACGAGTTTGGCGGTGCCGAGGGCGACATTCGGGCTGCCCTCGAACTCGCTGCCCGGATTCTCCGCGAGCACCTTCTCGATCAGCTCCTTCTCCCCGGTGCCGTCCAACTTCTTGAATTCACCGCAGGTGGTGCTCGACGAGGGGCCCAGCGAAGGGTAGTTCGCCGTGGTCTTGATCGTGGTCGGTGCGTCCGCGCCCGTGGTCGGCGCGACACCGCCCGGACGCGCGGATGTAGTGGTCGCGGGCGTGCTGGTGCCCTTGCCAAGACCGTTCGCGTCGGTGCTGGAATCGTTCGAACTGCCACATCCAGCCAGCGCGACGGCCACCGCCCCGGTGGCCAGGGCAATAGCGGTAACTCGCTTGATCACGTGCGTTCCCCGGTAACTCGCGGCGCCGGAGTCTCCGGCGCGTCCGGAGCAGGGTACCGGGTGAGATCGTTCCGTTGTCATGGAGCCCACAGTGCGGTGCGGCCCTTACGTTCTTCCGAACGATCCCTGATGGTCAGTGGATGTGGCTCTGCCAATCGGCGGGCACCCGGCCACGCGGCCCGGGCACCGGCTGCTCCACCGGATGATGGGTCGGCGGTGCGAGTTCCGGCCCGCCGCTGTACATCTCGTCGGAGCGGAAGTCGAAGAACCAATCCTCGCCCGGCTCATAGCTCTGGATGAACGGATGTCCGGTGTCCTTGGCGTGTTTGGCGGCGTGCTGCTCCGGTGAGGTGTCGCAGCAGCCGATATGGCCGCACTGCGCACAGCGCCGCAGATGTACCCACCAGCCCTGGGCGGCTTCACATTCCATACAGCCGGGGCCGCTGGGCGCCACCGTGGGATCGATACCTTCCAACTCCTGCGTCATGACTGCCCTCCTACATCGGCTTCGGATCGTTCGGCGGACTCCGACATGTCCTCGGGACGGTGCAGCGGGAGCCAGACCGTGAATCTGGTGTTGCCGGGCTCGGAATCGAGCCGGATATCGCCGTGGTGCTTGTTCACCACGATCCGGAACGAAATATCCAGGCCGAGACCGGTGCCCTCGCCCACCGGCTTGGTGGTGAAGAACGGTTCGAAGATACGGCTGCGTACATCGGCCGGCACGCCTGGGCCGGTATCGCCGATTTCGATGACGGCGCAATCGTTTTCATGCTTGGTGCGGATGGTGAGCGTGCCATGGCCGTTCATCGCGTACACCGCGTTGTCGATCAGATTGGTCCACACCTGGTTCAGTTCCGCCGCGTAGCAGGGCACTTCGGGCAGTGTCCGGTCGTACTCCTTGACCAGCTCGACACCGTCGCCGATCTTGCGGTTGAGCATTACCAGCGTGCTGTCGAGCAGTTCGTGGATGTCGACCACCTGGAACGGCGCCCGGTCCATCTGTGAATACTGTTTGGCCGCACCGATCAGGGTGGAAATGCGTGTGGTCGAATCGGCGATCTCGTTCATCAGCAGCTCGGTCTCGATGGTGTAGTTCAGCCATCGGATCGCACCCTGGAACACCTGGTCGGGACAGCTCTCCAGAGTGGCCGAAACCCGTTCCAGCCAGTCCACATCGAATCCGGCCTGTACGAAATTCGGAGCCAGATTCCAGCCGTCGTCGATGCCGTGGTTCTCCAGCCATTCGCTGAGGATGTCTTCGCGCTCGGAGGCCTCCAGGGTCGTCAGCTCCGGGGCCTTGGCGACTTGGGCCGCGGCCTCCTCCTGCAGGCGTACCAGTGTCTCCAGGGATTCGGTGTCGAATTTGCCCTGCGCCATCATGCCCAACTTGTGCCGCATGCCCGCGACCCGCTCGCGCAGGCCCGCGGTGGCGCGCACCGCCGCGGCGGCCGGATTGTTCAGCTCGTGGGTCAGCCCCGCCGACAGCGAGCCCAGTGCGAGCAGGCGCTCACGCTGGGCGATCCGCTCGGCGGAGTTGCGGTTACCGAAGAATGCGCCCTCGAGCAGATGCACGGCCATCGGGAACCAGTCGTGCATCATTTGCGCGAAGCTGCCCGCATCCACTACGAAAAACCGCGACCGACGGGTCACGTACATCGAACCGGTGTAGATCTGATCGACCTTGTCGCCGAGATAGGCCGTCCACGCCCCCGCGTACGCGCCGCGATAGTCGGTGCGCGTCGTCTCGATCTCGGCGCCGCCGGAGAGCTTGGTGAGCTGCACCTCGCCCTCGATCATCACGTAGAAGCAGGTGGCCGGATCGCCCTCGCGGAAAACCAGTCCGGGTTCGATGATCTCGATGCGGCCGTCGGCGCACAGCAGCTCCAGCTGTGCGTCGTCGAGCTTTTCGAAGAGGAAGAGGCTGCGCAGCTCGGCCGGATCGCAGACCAGATGACTGCTGCGCTCCGCTGTCTCCTTCGAATTCATGGTCCAGCCTCCTATCACGCCAGATACCGATGCACGAGCATGACCGCCATCGCACCCTCGCCGACCGCCGAGGCCACCCGCTTCGCCGACTCGGCGTGCACATCACCCGCGACGAAAACGCCTGGGACGCTGGTCTCCAGGTGATGCGGCGGTCGGGGTAGCTCCCAGCCCGCGGGTCTGGTTCCTTCGACGAGCAGATCGGGGCCGGCGAGCACATAGCCCGCCTCGTCCCGTTTGACCACGCCATCGAGCCAGTCGGTCTGTGGTGCGGCACCGATGAACAGGAACAACCGTTCGGCATCGGCTTTTTCTTCCGCGCCGGTCCGATTGTTGCGCAGCACGATCTGCTGCAGATGATCGACACCGTCGGCGGCGATCACTTCGGTATCGGTGTGGACGCGGATATTCGGTATCTGCCCGATCTGCTGGATCAGATAGTGCGACATGGACTTCTCCAGCGAATCCGCGCGCACCACCAGATGCACCGTGCGCGCATTGCGGGACAGGAATACCGCCGCCTGCCCCGCCGAATTTGCGCCGCCGACAATGTAGACATCGTGGTCGGCGCATTCGGAGGCCTCGGTCATGGCCGAGCCGTAATAGACCCCGCGTCCGGTGAAATCATCCACACCGGGTGCGGGATGACGCCGGTAGTCCACGCCCGTCGCGATGATCACCGTGTGCGCGCAGAGTCGTCCGCCGTCGGCGAACCGCACGGTCCGCGCGGATCCGTTCACCTCGAGTCCGACCACCTCGCGCGTGGTGATCACCTCGGCGCCGAATTTCGCGGCCTGCCGCCGTGCGCGGTCGGCCAGCTGAGCGCCGGACAGACCGTCGGGGAACCCCAGGTAGTTCTCGATGCGTGAACTCTGCCCGGCCTGGCCACCGGTCGCGGTGCGCTCGACGAGCACCGTGCGCAGCCCCTCGGAGGCGCCGTACACCGCGGCGCCGAGCCCGGCGGGTCCGCCGCCGACCACGATCAGGTCGTAGAAGTCACCGGTCGGATTGGTATTCAGCCCGACGCTTTCGGCGAGTTCGCCGTCGCTCGGTTGCACAAGTGCCGTACCAGCCGCGGTGATCACCACCGGACAGACATCGGGATCGGCACCCGCCGCCTCCAGCAGCCGTGCGCCTTCCGGTTCCTCGGCCAGATACCAGCGGTAGGGCAGCTGATTGCGGGCCAGGAATTCGCGCACCTGCGACGACCGCGGCGACCAGCGGTTACCGACCACCTTGGTCTCGGTGACGGGTTTGTGGTCGTTGCTGCGCCAGGCCTCGAGCAGTCCGTCGAGGACGGGATATAGTTTCTCCTCCGGCGGATCCCACGGTTTGAGCAGATAGTGGTCCAGATCGACGACATTGATCGCATCGATCGCGGCGCTGGTATCGGCGTAGGCGGTCAGCAATACACGACGCGCGTACGGGTGCAGGTCCATGGCCTGCTCGAGGAATTCGATGCCGTCCATGCCGGGCATCCGATAATCGGCGATCAGTACCGCGACCGGTTGGCCGCGCAGTTTCATCTCACGCAGTGCGTCGAGTGCGTCCGGGCCCGATTCCGCGCGCAGAATCCGGTACTCGGCCCCATAACGGCGGCGCAGGTCGCGTACGACCGCGCGGGAAACCCCCGGATCGTCGTCGACGCTGAGGATGGCCGGTTTCGTAGCAGCGGGTGCAGTCACCTATCGAGTATGGAACGTTCGTCAAACGCGATGCTCGCGCACCAAGTCGAGTTCGGTGGGCGTGAGCAGGCGCTCCAGTTGCTCGTCCGGAACCATCCGGCGTGCGGTCCGCGGTGCGAAGGTATATCGGGTAGCCGGGGTCGCGGGTTCGATAGCGGGAAGCAGCGGAACCTGATCCATGTGCCGACGATGTAAGAGCGAGAGCAGTTTCACGGCCGATCACCTCACG
>FTJU01001789.1_pt1 | contig 17188 bp, 8 predicted proteins | sample 1658961 | NCBI WGS metagenome assembly FTJU01 (sample SAMEA3914878, study PRJEB12502) | metagenome | biome: forest; material: soil | place: USA | collected 2012-03-12 | depth 0.3 m | reverse complement strand
GCGTCACGGAGACCCGCTGGTCGGCGACGCCGACCAGCTTGCCGACATCCAATACGGTGCGATCCGAATTCGGATTCGCGGCCAGCAGCTTGTCCATCCAGGCGTCGTAGCCGATCCCGTTGGCCAGCACGACCTTTGCCCCGGCAACGGCACGCGCGTCCGCGGGCGTCGCCTCGTAATCGTGCGGATCGGTGTCGGGGCTGCTGATGATGCTCGTCTCGTGCACCTTGTCACCGCCGAGCTGGGACGCGATGCTGCCCCACGCGTTGATCGTCGCCACCACCTCCAGCTTGCCGGACCCCGACGAATCCGACGACGAACCGCACGCCGTCCCCATCGCGACAATCGCGGCCGCGCAAGCCGCCGCCCCTACCAGACGTGTACCGAAACCCGGACGAGCCATCGTGCATCCCTCATCAGACCTTGAAACTGAAAACCATTATCAATAATTTAGCAGGAATTCCCCTGACGCACGACCCGAGTTCGTGAAGTCGCCTTTCGACACACCGCGCATACTGCGACACCTCAGCAATTCACCAGCACTTAACAGAACATGCGCACATAATGATGTGACAAGTAGATATTCACCTGTGGCACAAGATGAAGAGAGGAAAATAATGGCATCAGCGGTTCACACGGAGCATGCGAGCCACGAACACACCCACGGCCCTGGTTGCGGCCACGTTGCTATCCCCCACGGCGACCATGTCGACTATGTGCACGACGGCCATGTGCATCGCGCCCACGATGACCACTACGACGAATGCGAACCCCCGACACACGTCGCCCACGACAACCATGACCATGTGCACGGCGAGGGCTGCGGGCATGTCGCCATTCCGCACGGCGACCACGTCGATTACGTGCACGACGGCCATCGCCACGCCGCACACGACGGCCACTACGACGAACACTGAGTTCGACGACCCGCCAGCGCGACATCGGCCCGGGCCGACATCGGCTACGCCGCTGACGCGATCGGGGCCGCAGTAGATTTCGCGGCGGCGGCTTCGACGCCCCGGAATGCCCCGATTCGGATCATGGCTCGTGAATCCGACAGCGTCGCGTTCGGATACGCCGGGCGGGACCTGCGGTCGTCGAAGAACTCAGGCGGCACACGCGGTGTCCCGCGATGGGCGTCCCCACCACCTCCCGCACCGATGACACCATCAGACAAACCCAGTCACCCGACCTGCGCTTGCACAGGTCGATCTCGGTGGTTAGCGGCTGGCCGTGACGAGCTGGAATGCAGCGCCGAGCCGCGCGAGGTTGGGCTCGGTGAACCCCGCGTCACCGAACAGTGCCCGTAGCTCGTCGTCGGAGTACAGACGCATGCGTCGGGCCACCGGCGGCGGGACGACCGATGCGGGCGGATTCGGCGCGACGGTGTGCACGACGATCCGCGCGCCCGGTGCGAGTACCCGCCGCAGTTCGGTGAGCGCGCGGGGGGCGTCGAGGAAGCAGAAGACGTTTGCCATTGCCGCGCAGGTGAATTGCTCATCGGGCAGGGGTAGCGCCTCGGCTGTTGCCTCGACCACCTCGAGGCGACCGTCGCGCACGGCGGCGGCATTGTTGCGGGTGGTCAGCGCGATCATATCGGCGCTGTGGTCGACGGCGGTCGCGCGACAGCCGGACTGGAGCGCCCATCCTACGAAGGTGCCTCCGCCGCAACCGATTTCGAGTAGGTTGTCCGTTGATTGAAGTTCCAATGCGCCCAAGGTGTCGCGAAAGATCTCGTGATGGGCCTTCATATCACGCCACCACAAGCGGGCGATTCGCCCCCTGGGACGAGACAGCATGCGGTCCGTCAGTACGTCGGCGATGTTCGGCATCGGCGAGCACTCATCCTTCCTGTACTGGGCGTAGTCGCCAGAATGGTTTGGTGCGTGGCTATCTGCGGCTCACGCGGGCGTGTCCGCCCGGATGCGCAGGTCACCGAATACGGTGCTGCGGGCCAGCGGGCGCGCGAGGAAGTCGTGGGGGAAGCCGAGTTCCACCGCGGATGCCTGGTGCAACCGCTTCAGGTGGTGGTCATCGAAGGTCACATTCAATGCGCCGAGGTTGTCGGCGAGTTGTCGTGTGGTGCGGGCTCCGACGATGGGCGCCGTGACGGCGGGGTTGCGCAGTGTCCAGGCCAGTGCGACCTGCGCGGGGGTGTGCCCGAGTTCCTCAGCGACCCGACCGACGACATCGGCGATCGCCAGTCCGCGTTCGGTCAGCGAGTCATTGGCTACCGCGATACTCTTGCGCGATCCCCCCGTCGCGGTGGCGTCGGCGAGATCGGCGCGGGTGTATTTGCCGGTGAGCACGCCGCTGGCCAAGGGGGACCAGGGAATAACACCGAGGCCCAGCTCCCGCGCCATGGGAATCAGTTCGCGTTCCACGGTCCGCTCGATGAGGTTGTATTCGATCTGCAATGCGATCAGCGGCGACCAGCCGCGCAGCTCCGCCAAGGTTTGCATGCGCGCGATCTGCCACGCGGGGGTATCGGAGATGCCGAGGTAGAGCACCTTGCCCGCGCAAACGAGATCGTCCATGGCGCGAACGATTTCATCGCTCGGCGTCAGCCCGTCCCACAGGTGCAGATACAGCATGTCGATGTAGTCGGTGCGCAGTCGGCGCAGACTCGCCTCGACCGAGGCCACCATGCTCTTGCGGTGATTGCCACCGGAATTGGGATCGGTGAGCCGTCGGATCGCACTGTATTTGGTTGCCAGCACGAGGTTTTCGCGATCGGCGGCGGCGAACTCGCCCAGCCATTCCTCGGCGGTGCCGTTGGTGTACTGGTTCGCGGTATCAATGAAGTTGCCGCCGCGTCCAACGTAGGTGTCGAATATCCGGCGGGCCTCGAGCTTGTCTGATCCCCAGCCCCAGCCGGTTCCGAAGGTCATGGTTCCCAGCGACAGCGGCGATACCCGTAGCCCTGACCGCCCGAGCAGGCGATAGCTGTCGAGAGCGTCTGCGCCGCGACGCGTCGTGTCATTCATCAAAGCCGTTCCCTCCTAGCAGTTTTCGACCGAACAATCAGTCGCGACCCCGGCCTTCCCACCACTGGCGCTACCTCGCGTGGCAGCCGATCACCAATGATTGATACTGATAATCATTATCGTTAACGTAGCTGTATCGAGTTGGTCGAGCAAGGGCTGGAGATTGTGACAGCAGCAGACGAGGTCCGACGGTGTGTCGGCACGGTACTCAAAGTGCAACCGCGGGAATTGGTTTCGACTCGAAGGTTGCAGGAACTGGGGATGGACTCGTTCCTGGCTGTCCGGCTACATCTGCGGCTCGCGGAGCGGATCGGGGTGCGGGTTCCGCTGGAGTTGTTCGTCGGCGCAACCCTCGAATCGTTGACCGAGGAGGTCGAGCAGCGGGGTGCGACCGCGGCGGACACCGGGTCGGCGGTCGAATTATCGGGCGGCACGGCTGAAGACGCGCCCGCATCGAGCCGGGCGAATGAAGAGGAGCTCACCCCGATCCAGGCGTCGTACTGGGTCGGGCGGGAAGCCGATATGCCGTTGGGTGGGGTGGCCACCTTCTACTACTTCGAATTCGACCGCGACGTGGCGCGATTCGTCGCGGCGGATCCGATGGCGGAGGTGCGGGCACTCGACGTCGCGTGGAATCGGCTGGTCGATCACCACGAGATGCTGCGCGCGACCATCACCGATGACGGCACCCAACGAATTGAACCGCCGGGTCCGCGGTACCGCATCGAGGTAACCGATCTGCGTATGCGCCCCGACGAGGTCGACTCCACGCTGAATGTGTTGCGCCGGGAGCGGTCACATCAGGTTCGCGACACCACGGTGTGGCCGCTGTTCGATATCCACGCCGTCCTGCTCCCCGAGGGGAACCTGCGACTGCTGGTCGGATTCGACATCATCGTGCTGGATATGGCGAGTTGGAATCTGCTGATGCGTCAGTGGGGCGAGCTCGTCGCGGACCCCACCGCCACGCTCGCGCCGGCGGCTTCGTTTCTGCGGTTGCTACGCGAGCGCAAGCAGTCCGATGGACAACGCCGTGAACAGGACCGCGAATACTGGCAGGCGCGGGCGGCGACGCTTCCGTCCGGCCCCCGGCTGCCGTATGCCGTGGCACCCGAGCAGGTGCGTCAACCCAGATTCCAGCGCCACGGCGCCGAACTCGATTCTCAGAAATGGTCGGCGCTGAGCACGCGGGCGGCGGCGCATGGACTGAGCCCGACGGCCGTATTGCTCGCGGCATTTGGACTAACACTGTCCCGTTGGGGCGCAACGGATCCGTTCTGTCTCAACGCCACGCTCTTCGATCGCCCCGATGCGCCCGACCAGCTGGATGTGGTCGGCGACTTCACTACCACCGCCCTGGTCGAACTGCCCGCGGCCGAACTGGGCTCCTGGCAGGGTTTCGCTGAATTCGCCGCGCAGGTCAACACCCGGTTCTGGGCCGATCTGGAGCATCGGTCCTACAGTGGCGTCGAAGTGCAGCGCACCCAGGCCGCGGACCTCGCCCCGCGCTATCCGGTCGTGTTCACCAGCGGTGTCGGCCTCGGCGGAGCGCGCGGCGCGGCGGCGGGCTGGCTGGGGGCCGAGGTGTTCGGCGTCTCACAGACCCCGCAGGTGGTCCTCGACCATATCGTTTGGGACGAGGCCGGTGGTTTACGGATCGCCTGGGATGCGGTGACGGAGGTGTTCCCGAGCGAGTTCGTCGGGCGGATGCTGGCGGCGTATATGCGCTTGCTACATAAGTTAGCTGATAGCGACAGTGCTTGGGACAGCGTGGATCTCGGGTGGAATCCTTACTTCGAGACGATGGAGTCCGGGGCCGAGCCGGCCACGGAACCGCTGCTCATGGATCCCCAGCATGCGATCACACTGACCCAACCGGACGCACCGGCGATCTTGGGTCCGGCGGGTGCCACGACCCATGCCGAACTGCTGGCGAGATCCCAGGCCCTCGCAACCCACTTGGCTAGCGCCGGTGTCGGCTCCGGCGACCGGGTAGCGGTCGTACTGCCGAAGTCGACCGAACAGATCATCGCGGTGTACGCGGTGCTGTGGGCGGGTGCGACCTTCGTACCGATCGAGCCGGAGTGGCCCGAGGCACGTATCGCCTCGGTATGCGAGCGCGCGGAGATCACCCACGCTGTGGTGACCGCGCAGACACAGGACCGATTGCCGCGCAACGTCATCGGGCATCTCATCGCTAAGCACGCCGACTGCATCGTGGCCGCCGATCCGGGACGTGGTGAACCGGACGAGCTGGCCTACATCATCTTCACCTCGGGTTCAACCGGTACGCCCAAGGGTGTGGCGATCGAACATCGCGCCGCGCGGGTCACCATCGACGACATCAATCACCGGTTCGGCATCGGGCCCGATGATCGCGTACTGGCGCTGTCGGCGTTGAGTTTCGATCTGTCCATCTACGACATGTTCGGCGTGCTCGGTGTCGGCGGTGCACTCGTCATGCCCGACGCGGCCCGGCAGCGCGATCCTGGCCACTGGTGCGACCTGATCGCCGAACATCAAGTGACGGTGTGGAATACCGCGCCCGCCGTCGCCGAAATGCTTGTCGAATACGCTGAGGCCGATCCCGTCGCGGCCGCCGGGCTGCGCTCCTTGCGACTGATGCTGCTCTCCGGCGACTGGATACCGATCTCCCTGCCCGACCGCCTGCGTGCGCTTGTCCCCGAGCTGCGGGTGATCAGTCTCGGCGGCGCGACCGAGGCCGCGATCTGGTCGATCCACTACCCCATCGACCAGGTATCGCCGGAGTGGACGAGCATTCCCTACGGTCGCGCGCTGCGCGATCAGTTTTTCCTGATCCTGGACGAAAATGGTCGGCCGTGCCCGGTCGGCGTACCCGGTGAGCTGAATATCGGTGGCGCCGGCCTGGCCCGCGGCTATGTCGGTGACCAGGAACAGACCGAGCGCCGATTCGTGCGGAATCAACACCTTGGTGAACGCCTGTACCGCACCGGCGATCTGGGTCGATGGCGACCCGACGGTGCGATCGAATTCCTCGGTCGGGTGGACCGCCAGGTCAAGATTCGCGGCCATCGGATCGAGCTGGGCGAGATCGAATCGGTGCTCACCCGACATCCCGGCGTGCGCCGCTGCGTCGCCGCGGTACTGCCGGGCGCCGATGACCGGCCACGACTGGTCGGCTATCTCGTTGCCGGGGCCACACTTCCGGAGTCCGACGAATTGACCGCCTATGCTGCCCAGCACCTGCCGCAATACATGGTGCCGACGCGGTGGGTCCCGCTCGACTCGATCCCACTGACACCGAACGGCAAGGTAGATACTTCGCGGTTACCGAACCCGTTCCGCCGCAACGACATCCCCGCGACCAATGGGTCCACCGCCGATGACCTGGCACCCGCAGTGGATGCTGGATGGCTGGTCGAGGCCGCACAGCAGGCGCGCAGCCGTGGTTTGACGCTCACGATGCGGCTGGAGCCGGGAAAGCTCGCCGACGTTGCGGCGCACTCGGCGGCCACCGAGTGGACGCACCAACTACGTGCCGCCGTCGCCACCCATGACCTTTTGGTCTCCGAAATAGCGGGTACCACAGACACTCTCGTCGAGTTCGCGCTGGCCTTCGATGATCCGACGGGCCGCGAGCCGGTGGCACCCGCCGATATCGAACAAGCCGTCACCGCGGTCTTCAACGAACTCCTCGGGCCGGACGTAGCGCCGACGACACCCTTCTACGACCTGGGCGCGACGTCGTTGACCCTGGTCCGGGCGCACCGCCGGTTGCGGCGGCTAGCACCCGAGCTGACCGTGCCGGATCTGTTCCGGCACGGTTCGGTCCGACGCCTCGCCGCCTGGATCGCCCAGCAGACCAACGGAACCGACACCGATCACGGAGACGAACCACTTCGGGCCGCACCGAATCTCGCCGACGCCACCGAACGCGGCAAGCGGCGACGGGCCCATCGATCGAAAGCGAGGCAGACATCACATGCCGCTCACTGATGTCGTAGCGCAGCTGCAAACCGCCCTGCGCCGCCGGGACGACCGCAGACAGCGCTTCACCGCACACACCGAGCACCGGCCAGGCACCGCCACCGAAGTGAGCGTCCGAATCAACGGACACACACTGGTCGTCGACGAACCCGTCGCCGCAGGCGGCGGTAACGCGGGACCGGACCCGATCGGACTCGCACTCGCCGCCCTCGGCACCTGCCAGATCGTCACCTACCGCTTCCACGCGGCCCGCCTGGGAATCGAAATCGACTCACTCGCAGTCGAAGTCAGCGCCGAGCTGGACATGGGCCCGGTATTCGGTATCGACGCGACGCCACAGGTCGGCACGATCCAGCTGCGAGCGCGGGTCAGCGGCCCGAGCGCGCCGGGGCGCTATCGGGAACTGCAACACCTCGTCGATCAATCGTGCCCGGTCCTGGCGATCGCGCGTGGAAAGACCCCGGTGCATTCGGAATTGGAGATCTCCTGATGACCAACAATGACCTCGACGCCATCGCGATCGTCGGCATGGCCTGCCGCTTTCCCGGTGCTCCTGACCTCGCTGCCTACTGGGATCTGCTCGCGACGGGTCGGGAGGGATTGACCCGGTTCAGCGATTCCGAACTGGCCGAACGCGGCGTACCGGCCGAGCTGCGCGCACACCGCAACTACGTGCCGGTTGGCGGCCTCATCGATGCGCAGGATCGCTTCGACCCGGACCACTTCGGTTTCACCGCCGGCGAGGCGGAACTGCTCGACCCCCAGCTGCGCCTGCTGCTGGAGTGCTCGTGGAACGCCCTCGGCGACGCCGGCCATGCCGGTGGTGCGGGACTGGGCCCGGTCGGCGTGTTCACCGGCGCCTCGCACAGCGATTACCTCACCGAGAACCTCGCTCACTATCGACGCAACGCCGACCGTGACCCGCTGGGCTATCTCCAGGCGACAATCGGCTCGATCACCGACTATTTCCCGCAGCAGATCGCCTACCGGCTAGATCTGACCGGTCCGGTGATGACGGTGCAGGCCACCTGCGCCACCTCGCTGGTCGCCGTGCACAGCGCCGCCCAGTCGCTGGCGAACGGTGAATGCGATGCCGCACTCGCTGGCGGCGTTTCGCTCATCGTGCCGCAGGGCCGCGGCTACCTGCATGTACCGGATGCCATCTTCGCCGCTGACGGACACACCCGCGCCTTCGGGGCCGAGGCGTCGGGCATGGTGCACAGCCAAGGCGTCGGCATTGTGCTCCTGCGGCGGCTCGAAGACGCAGTGGCCGACGGTGATCCGATCTACGCGGTACTGCGCGGCAGCGCCGTGAACCACGACGGCTCCGGGAAAGCGGGATTCACCGCGCCCTCGGCGACCGGACAGGCTCGGGTCGTGGCGGAGGCGCTGGCCGCCGCCGATGTCGACCCCGACGAGGTCGACCTCATCGAAGCACACGGCACCGCAACCGCTTTGGGTGATCAGATCGAATTGGCGGCGCTGGCCGCGGTCTTCGGTGACCGCACCGCGCCGGAGCCGATCGCGATCGGTTCGGTGAAAAGCAATATCGGGCATACCAATACGGCCGCGGGCATCGCCGCACTTATCAAGACCGCCCTGGCGCTGCATCACGGCCGCATACCGGCGACACTGCACGCTGACCCCGCCCATCCCGAACTCGGCCGGCATCGTGGCCTTTTCGAGGTGGCGAACCACGCGAAGGACTGGCCGCAGGGCACCAGAATCGCCGGTGTCAGTTCGTTCGGGATCGGCGGGACGAACTGTCACGTCGTGCTGGCGCAAGCCCCCACCGAGACACCGCCGTCGGATCCGGATGACCGCGCCCAGTTGCTGCTGGTCTCCGGGCACAGTGAACAAACCTGTCGTGCCCAACTCGACCTCGCCGCAGCGCATATCGAAGCGGGCAGCCGCGCCGACTACGCGTACACGCTGCTACACGGCCGTCACACCGACAGCGGTTGGCGATCAGCGGCGGTTCTGACCGAAAACGGGTCGCAGCAGGTTGCCTCCCAGCGGCCACCGGCCCGGCGGCCGCATATCGTCTTCGCGTTTCCCGGTGCGGGGGCACAGTTTTCGGGCATGGGCTCGGGCCTCTACCGCGACGAACCCGTATTCGCCGACACGATCGACAAATGCGCAGACGCACTGCACCCGCTGCTCGACTTCGATATCCGTGACATCGTCGACGGACGGGCATCCCAGAGTGTCGTCGACGACGTGCGCTATGGCCAGCCCGCATTGTTCGCGGTATCGCTGGCGACCGCGATGACGTTGCGCGAGTTCGGCATCGCACCGGACAGTGTGCTCGGGCACAGCCTCGGCGAATACGCGGCCGCGGTCGTGGCCGGGATGATGGATCTCGCCGATGCGGCACGGCTGGTCGCGGTGCGTTCCCTCGCCGTGGCCGAGGCCGCGCCGGGTGGGATGCTCGCGGTGGAGCTCAGCGAAACGGAGCTCGACGACCTGCTCGCCGATTATCCGGACCTGACCATTGCCGCAATCAACGCACCCGACGCATGCGTCGTCTCCGGTCCCGCCGCCGCACTCGGCGATCTCACCACCGTGCTGAACCGCAGCGGGATTCGGTCCGCCGAGCTGCGGATCGATGCCGCACTGCACTCCCCCGCCGTGGCGGACGCGGTCGCGGCGGTCCGCGAGGCGGCGGCGACGGTGCCGTCACTGCCCGCCGCGATACCGCTCTACAGCACACTCACCGGTCAGGCGACGCGCACCGTCGACGCGGAACACTGGGCGCGGCATCTGCGTGAACCCGTGCGCTTCGCGGCGGCTGTCCGCGCTGCCGCGGTGGCGCAACCCACAGTGATCGTTCAGGTCGGCCCGGGCGGTGCGTTGGCGTCGTTGGCGCGGCGCAATGCTCCGGCGGGATTGGTCGCCGCGCTGAGCACGTTGGCAGATGCCGACGAAGCGGTCGAGACGACATCGCCCGAACGGGCCGCGCTGTTGGCCTCGGTCGGCCAATTGTGGTGCACCGGAGCTGATCTCCGACCAGAGGCACTGCATCGCCGTAGGCGGCGCGTCCGCCTGCCCGGGTTCCCGTTCCAGCGACGCAGAGTGTGGATCGACCCGCCCGAAGCACCTGCATCGGTATCGAGTTCCGCCACGAACAATGGGCATTCGGGCGCACTGCCTGAAAGCATCGCCTTGCTGTCCCAGGCTCCAGGCCACGATCCCACGCACGCTGACGGCGATCCCGGCAAAGGCCGGGCTGCCGTGGCAAACAATGACATTCCTCCCAGTGACCAGGAACGATCCGGCCCGACTCGGCTTCATCGAGATGCGCCAACCGAATTCACCGCCGACGAGCAGCTGGTTGCGGCGCTGTGGGGCGAACTGCTCGGCACCCCGGTGACCGCCGCCGAAGCCGACTTCTTCGCCCTCGGCGGGACCTCGATGCTGGCGACCCGCATGCTCGAACAACTCAACGACCAGCAGCAGGCCGATATCAGACTGCGCGAACTACTGGCACAGCCGACCGTAGCCACCTTCGCGAAACTCCTATCCTCGCGACGGACCCTCTCGACGGAATCGGTGGCACCCACCCCTCAAATCATCGAAGACACTGCCGCCGAACCATTCCCACTCACCCGCGTACAGCACGCCTACTGGGTCGGCCGCTCGGGCGCATTCGGCCTCAGCGACGTGTCCTGTCACATCTATCTCGAATACGACTGCACCGACCTCGATCTCGACCGCTACCAGCAGGCCTGGCATCGGCTGATCGCGCGCCACGACATGTTGCGGGCAATCATCACCGAGGACGGTCGCAACCGGGTGCTCGACACGGTCCCCGACTATCGGATCCGCCGCCACGACCTCACCGATTTGTCCGCCGCCGAGCGCGAGGACACCCTCGCCGACCTGCGCAGGCAGCTATCACACCGAGTGCACCGCCCGGATCGCTGGCCGCTGTTCGACGTACGCGCAGCGACGATCGACGACACCACGACCCGAGTGTTCCTAGGAATCGATGCCCTGATCTGCGATGCGGGCAGCTTCCTGGTCCTGGATCGCGATCTGCGGCACTTCTACGACAACCCCGCCACCCTCCTGCCGCCGGTGCGGACCCGATTCGCCGATTACGTCGCCCACGCCGCGACTCGCCTGGACACACCCACGCACCGCCGCGCGGTGGACTACTGGCAGCAGCGGATAGACCTGATCCCCGGCCCGCCCGCACTTCCGACCCGCACCCGCACACAGACCCGGCCTTGGTTTGCCCGCCGCAGCGGCGAACTCGACGCCACCGAGTGGACCTCGCTGCGCCGGATTTCCGCCGAGCACGGCGTGACACCGTCGGCGGTCCTGCTCACCGCTTACGCCGATGTCCTCGCGGCCTGGTCCGGCGACGAACGGTTCGCGGTCATGCTGACGCTGATCGACCGGCCGTCCGCGCTGCCCGGAATCGAAGACGCGATCGGCGATTTCACCACGCTGCTCGCACACGAGGTCGACCGGACCGATGCCGAATCGTTCGCCGACCGCGTGAAACGCACCCAGCAGCGGTTATTCGACGATATCGATCACCGCGACTACTCTGCGCTGGAACTGCTCGCCGACCTGTCCACCAGATTCGGTGAGCGGCAACTGCTTCCGGTCGTCTTCACCAGCGCTCTCGATGTCGCCGAGTTGGTCGGCGCGGATCCGGACCTGGAATGGGCCGGGCGGATGGTGCACGGCGTCAGCCAGACGCCACAGGTCTGGCTCGACCATCAGGCGTTCACGCACGCGGGAGCACTGCAATTGCAGTGGGACGTCCTGGAAACCGTGCTCGATCCGGATGCCGCCGATACCGCATTCGCCGCCTACCTGGCCTGGCTGCGCCAGCTCGTCGCGGATCCGAGCACCTGGACCGCGCCCGAGGGCGGCCCGCGCCTGACCAGTCCGGGCGCGGATGTGGCGGCCACCATCGAGGCGATCTGGACCCAGGTGCTCGGCCTCGAAACAGACACTGTCCGTGCGGATTCCACCTTCGTCGGACTGGGCGGCGATTCGGTGCTCGCGGTGCGGATGGCCACTATGGTACGCGGGCGACTCGGCGTCGCGGTCCCGGTAGTCGATCTCGTCGGCGATCTGACCTTCGAGCAGTTGGTGGCCTTCATCGCCGAACGCCGCACCGATACCCCGGCCTCGGCGAGCGTCGAACTGGTGCACCAGGACGACCCCACCGCCGCGTTCTCTCTCACCCCGCTACAGCAGGCGTATTGGGTCGGTCAGCAGCATGGTTGGGCGCTCAGCTACGACTCAGCCCACAACTATGTCGATTTCCGGCTATCCGGCATCGACCCGGCCGAAGTCGAATCCGCGGTCCGCAGCCAGATCCGCCGCCAGCCGATGCTGCGCGCGATATTCCTGCCCGACGGCACCCAGCAGGTGCTCGACGAAACAGATCCACGGCTGGCCGTACTGCCGATCACCGCCCTCGATCGGCGCGGCGCCGATGTCGGTGCGATCGACGCGCTGCTCGCCGAAACCCGCGCCGAGATGCAGCGCAGCGGGCCCGCGATGGATCCGTGGCCGTTCCGGATCACCGCGATCCGGCTGCCCGGCGACGAACTCAGCCTGCATATCGTGTGCAGCCTGCTCGTCGCCGACGGCTGGTCGGTGCAGTTGATGTTCACCGAACTGTTCACCTATCTGGACGAGCCGAATACGGTGCTGCCGCCGCTGACCGCACACTTCGGCGACTACGTCGAAACCATCAATCGGCAACGGCAAGAACCGGAATGGCAGGCCCAACGCGATTGGTGGTGGGACCGGCTCGACGAACTACCCACCGCGCCGAACCTTCCACTGGCGGCACCGTTCGATCAGGTACGCCCGGACACCTTGGTCCGACGCGAACTGCGAGTGATCGGCACGCAGATGGCGACCCTGCGCACCCGCTGCACCGAGTACGGCATCACCCCCACCACGGCCTTCGCCACCTGCTACGCGATCGCGCTGGCGAGACTCGCCGGGCACCGCCGATTCCTGCTCAACGTGCTCTACCTCAACCGCCTGCACCTACCCGCGGATCTCGATCACGCGATCGGCCCGTACGCAGGGACGGTCCTGCTCGATGTCGACCTACCCGCACTGGCATCGTTTATCGATGCCGCCCGGCGCATGCAGGACGCCACCGCGCGGATGCTCGACCACGGACAGGTCAGTGGCGTGGAGATCGTGCGGGAACTCGGCCGCCGCCGCCGCGATACCGCACCGCAGGCACCGGTCGTGTTCCACAGCACCCTCGGGCTGCATCCGCCCGGCGGCACCCCGGAGACCGTGCGGGTCAGCGAATTCTATCAGCGCGTGCGCACCCCACAGGTCGCCTTGGATATGCAGGTCTTCCAATGGGATTGGGACGACTCGGTGGTAGTGAACCTGGACGCCGTCGCCGAATTGTTCTCCCCCGGCGTGCTCGACGCACTGTTCGCCGATATTCGCGCCCAGGTCGCCGCGCTCATCGAACAGCCGGAAACCTGGACGGCCACTGTCGAATTGCCCGCCGCCGAACGCAGCGCCGCCATCGCGACGACCGCACCGGCCGCCGCCGGCGGTCCGCTCGGCACCGATGCCGAATACGCGGTCGCCGCGCTGTGGGCACGGATGCTCGATATCGCGCCCGACGACGCCCGATTCGACCGGGCGACGGATTTCTTTGCCATCGGCGGGGATTCGGTGCTGGCCATCCGCATGCTGAACCGGCTGCGCGGCGAACTCGGACTGGTTGTCACGCCGCGAGCCTTCTTGGCCGATCCCACCCTCGCGGCGACCGCGGCGGCGGCCGAGGTGCCCCAGGCCACCACAACGTATGCCGACTGCGCGGTCACGCTGCGTGACGGCACCGGAAATCGGCTGTTCCTGCTGCATCCCACCGGGGGTGATGTGCTGTGCTACGCCGAATTGGCGCGCAAGCTCAGCACCGATCGCCCCGTCATCGGCATCCAGGATCCAGCACTGGCCGGTGCCCCAGGCCCCGAGAGCGTCACCGAACTGGCCCGCATCTACGAAGGCGTGCTGCGCGCCCAGCAACCCTCCGGGCCCTACCACCTCGGCGGCTGGTCGATGGGCGGCATCGTAGCGCACGAAGTCGCACGCCGACTACGTGATTCCGGCGAAACCGTCGCCGTGCTGGCCTTGATCGACGCCAATATCGCCGACCGGATCCGGCACACCGACGGCGGCGAATTCTGGTCACGGTATCTCGGGTCGTTGGAGGCGTTCCTGGATATCGACCTCGAATCGGCCTCGCTCGATACGGCATTGCCCGAGCAGCAACAGCGCGAGGCAATCACCCGACGCCTGGACGCGGCCGGTCTCGCGGTGCGCGATGGCGCAACCCAGCGATTGCGCGAGACGACCTTCGAGCGACACTTGCGCGCGCTCGGCGCGCACAACACCGGATTCCTCGACGGCAACGTCGAACTCGAAACGCTCATCGTGCGTGCGGAGCTGCCCGCGCCCCGCAACTCCGGGGTCGGGATGGGGGTCGACGATTGCCGGGATCTGCCGGATCTCGGCTGGCGGGACTACACCCATGGCGCGATCAGCACGCATACGGTTGCGGCGCACCACTATTCGCTACTGCACGAACCCGCCGTCGACACCGTCGCGCGGCTGGTATCGCAGGCTTTGGCACGCGCGGGGGCGAAGGTTGGGCAGCGGCATGGCTGACCCGGACCACGGCTCCTACGCCGCGGCGGCCGAGTTCTACGACCTGATGGCGACACCCTATGTGGCACAGGTCGAACCGGCGCTGACCGCACTGCTCGACGACGTCGACACCGTGCTCGGCCCGATTGTCGATATCGGCGCGGGCACCGGACTGTCGACCGTCATGATCGCCGACGCGCTGCCTGAGGCAAAGCTCATCGCGGTCGAACCAGCGTCCGCGATGCGAGCGGTGCTGATGTCTCGACTGGCCGCACGCAAGGATCTGCGCGAGCGGATCACGGTGCTGCCACAAGGATTTCTCGACACCGGACTGCCGAACAAATGTGCGGCGGTCGTCGCCCTCGGTGTAATCGGGCATTTCGATGCCACCGCGCGACCGAAGGTGTGGTCGACGATCGCCTCCGCCCTCGCACCCGGAGCCAGCGCGGTGGTGGAGGTGCAGCGGCCGGGACGCGTGACCGCGGTATCCGAGCGCCCATACACCCGGACCCACGCCGGTGAGCTGCGCTACGAGGGCTGGAGTGCGGCCCAGGTGATCGACGCCGAATCCCTGGTCTGGCGCATGACCTACCGCGTCTACCGCGACCAACTCCTACTGCAGGAAACAGTCGCCGAACATCTCGTCTGGCCCGCCGATTCGGATCAGCTCGCGAGTGAAGCACACCTCGCGGACCTTCGGCTCACCTCCGCCGACGAAGAGACCGGACTGCTGCGATTCGTCAAGGAAAGGCAGGAACGATGACCGTGGACCATGGCATCCAACCCCTGGGAGCCGAAGCGGTGCTCGCCGCCATCGAAGACCTGGTGCCCGGGCTGCGCGAACGCGCCGCGCAGACCGAGAACGCCCGCCGCATCCCCGCGAAATCCATAGCGGAGCTCCAGGAATCGGGCTTGTTCAAGCTGCTGCAACCGAAGCGCTACGGCGGCCACGAAACCGATCCGGTCACCTTCTATACCGCGGTGGCGCGGCTGGCCAGCGCCTGCGGCTCCACCGGCTGGGTGGCGTCCGTACTCGGTGTACCACCGTGGAATGTGGCACTTTTCGACGATGGCGCGCAGAACGAGGTATGGGGTGAAAGTACCGACACCCGCATCTGCTCGTCATATGCTCTCACCGGCACCGCAATTCCGGTCGAGGGTGGCTACCGACTCAGTGGCCGGTGGGGCTTCGCTTCGGGCTGCGATCACACGACCTGGGCACTACTCGGCGCGCGCATCGTCGAGGACGGCACGGCGATCGATACTTGCACCGTCCTGGTGCCGCTCGGTGATTACGCGATCGAGGATGTCTGGGATGCCATCGGTCTGCGTGGTACCGGGAGCAATGACCTCATTGTCGAGGACGTGTTCGTGCCCGCACATCGCGTGCTGAGTTCGGGCGCGGTGGCCAAGTGCGTGGCTCCCGGCCATGCCGTCAATGACGGTCCGCTATATCGGATTCCGTTCGGTTCGATCCACACCAGCGCGATCACCGCACCCATCATCGGGATGGCGCGCGGAGCATACGCAGCGCACATCGAACATCAGCGCGGGAGGGTGCGGGTGGCGCTGCCCGGTGACGCGACCAAGGACAGCGGCTTCACCGGAACGCCCTTCCAGGACGATCCGGCCGCCCTGGTGCGCATCGCCGAGGCCGCCAGCGAGATCGACGCCGCATGGCTGCAACTGACCCACAACATAGGCACTATGTACAACCGCGCCGCGACGGGCACGCCGATCACCGCGCTCGACCGGCTGAGGGTGCGCCGCGACCAAGTTCGCGGCACAGAGCGGGCGATCTTCGCGGTGGACCGGCTCTTCGAGAATTCCGGGGGCCGCGCATTGCGGGCTGGTACCGCCATCCAGCGGTTCTGGCGCGATGCACACGCCGGACGGGCGCATGCCGCCAATGACCCCGAACGCGCCCTGCGGATGTTCGGAGCGGCCGAATTGACCACGCCGACAACAGGTTCGGCCCTCTCCGATGCTCGGGAAGAGAAGTCGTGACCGAGCACAGCGCGGCAACCGTAGGTAGTGGACCGGCCGATCGCAAGGGAGCCCAGCGCCAGCGAGGCGACGCTGTGACCGGACGGGCGGTGTCGATCCTGGCCCGCCACCCCTGGGTCGCGGCGGCATGGTGGGACCAAGGCAGAAACGCGATTCTGGTGCGCCCGGCAGCGTCCGCCGTGGCCGTTCGACCTGTTCCCGGACCATTGCTCACCGAACATCTCGAGCACTGGCGGCATGTATACGAGTACGTGTACTCCACTGCGGAGGGACGACACGGCGACGATCTCGACCTGTCCGGATGGCGCGCCTCCGACACCGACAAGCCCTTTCCGCGCGACCACATGATCGAGTGGGTCGAGCATGCGGTCGGACTCATCCTGCGTGATAAACCGCGTGTAGTACTCGAATTGGGCTGCGGCAGTGGCCTGCTCGCCCACCGCGTGCACCGCAGCACCCGCGCTTACGTCGGCATCGATGTCGCCGAACCCGCGGTGGAGCGGCTGCGTGCCCAAGCATTACCGGGTGTGCGGGTGTTACAAGGGGCCGCGCATGAACTCACCTCG
>FTJU01000013.1_pt3 | contig 17205 bp, 20 predicted proteins | sample 1658961 | NCBI WGS metagenome assembly FTJU01 (sample SAMEA3914878, study PRJEB12502) | metagenome | biome: forest; material: soil | place: USA | collected 2012-03-12 | depth 0.3 m | reverse complement strand
GGTATAGCGATCGCCAATGCCCGCCTCTACGAGCAGTCCAGGATCCGCCAGCAATGGCTGGAAGCCAATCGCGATCTGGCCACCGAACTGCTCGCAGGCGGTGAACCGCGCACAGCGCTGGAGCTGGTCGCCGACCGCGCCTTGACGCTCACGCACTCGGCGTGCACCTTCCTGGCGCTCCCCGAAGACCCCGATATTCCCACCGAGGATGTCACCGAGCTGGTGGTGGTCGCCGCCGCGGGTGTCGGCGCCGAGGAGCTCATCGGCGAGCGCATTCCGATGAGCGAATCGCAGGCCGGCGAAGCGTTCCGGTACGGCCGGGTGGTCGCGGTCGACGAATTGAGCGTCACGCCGAGCTTCGATGTGCCATCGAAATTCGGACCGGCGCTCATCCTGCCGCTACGAGCCGAGGATTCGGTCATCGGCGTGCTCGCTACCGTCCAGCCGGCCGGTGCGCAGCCATTGGACGAGGCCGGGCAGTCGATGATGGCCGCCTTCTCCGACCAGGCCGCGCTGGCCTTGCAGCAGGCGACCACCCAGCGGCGGATGCGCGAACTCGATGTGCTCTCCGACCGCGACCGGATCGCGCGCGACCTGCACGACCATGTCATCCAGCGCTTGTTCGCGGTCGGTCTGTCATTGCAGAACACCGCCCAGCGGGCCCGCACACCCGAGCTGAAGTCCCGGCTCACCGAGACCATTCAGGACGTCCAGTCGATCGTGCAGGAGATCCGGCATTCGATCTTCGACCTGCACAGCACCAGCACCACCGCGGATGCCCCGACGCTGCGCAAGCGGCTGCACGGCATCATCGCCGACATGGTCGGAGAGAGCGGGCTGCGCACCACGATTCGGCTGGCCGGACCGGTCTCGGTGTTGACGCCGCCGCTGTCCGACGATGTCGAGGCGGTACTGCGCGAAGCAGTGAGCAATGCGGTGCGGCACGCCTCGGCGACGAGGATATCGGTGCACCTGCGAGTGCGCGACGACGTCACGATCGAGGTGACCGACGACGGCGTCGGCCTCCCCGACGATGTCGCGCGACTGAGCGGACTCGCGAATCTGGCGACGCGCGCCGAACATGCGGGCGGCAGTTTCCGCATTGCGAAAAGTTCGGACGGCGGTACAGTGCTGCGCTGGTCCGCGCCGCTGCCCTAGACCCGATCAGGCGCCACGATGCTCGCGCGCCTCCCATGCCTCGGCCATCGTGTACACCCCCGCGCCCGCAGGGGGATGTTCGGACGACGACCGCCTCGACAATCGGTCTGCCGTCGAGATCCCCGCCCGCGCCGTGCAAGCGGGCTGCACGGCGTTCGCGAACATCTCGGTAATCGCACTCGTGCGCCCACGGAGGGTCGACTGTTCGGTACTGCGGATACGACGGACTCCGGCTCTGAGCAACAGCGCAGCTAGTTCCCAGGTGGTGTTAATCGGGGCGGACGGTGATGTTCACATCCTGTTTACGATGGCGGGATGTTGATTCAGGACGCGCAGGATAGATCGGTCGCACCTCCGGGGGAAGTGGGGACTGCGCGTCCGGGGCGAACTCGGTTGATCTGGGGCAGTGTCGTCGGAGCGGTCGTGGTGTTGATCGCGGGGCAGTTGATGGCGATGCATATCGATGCGCTCGGACCGCTGACGAGCCTTTCCTGGGATTATGTCGGGCGGCCCAAGTCGGCGACCACACCGTGGGCCGGGTTTCTGCTGGCGCTGATCGGTGTCTCACGGAATGTGCGGGTGCGTGCGCTGGCAGCCGCGGTCGGCATCGATGCGGTCTTCGTGATCATTCGGGCGATCGAGGGACGAGCGTTCACCGTCGGGAACGGTCCGACCATTGTGCTCACCGCGCTGGCGGTGATCGCCGCCGTGCGCTGGGCCGGTGCGCGGCGCGAAACCGCGCTGCGGACAATCGCGCTCGGTGCACTACTGATCCTGGCGACCAAGGTCGGCGAGATCTGGCTGGACATCACCGCATGGGCCTGCCCGACCGTGCTCGATCAGTATGCGGAACTGGCCGATCACGCGCTCGGCAATCCGTCGTGGCTCGTCGGACAGGCACTCTACGCGGCCGGGCCGGTGCCGCTGGGTGTGGTGCGTTGGGTGTATTTCGAGCTGCCGGTAGCCGCCATTGTGGTCGCGGCGTGGCAGTTGCGCGATGTGACCGCGGGTGTGTGGCCGCGGCACCATCTGGTGCGCACCTTCCTGACGCTCGGCGTGGTCGGCCCGCTGTTCTATGTGGTCTTCCCGGTGGTCGGGCCGGTGCTCGCGTTCGGCCCGGAGGGGCACGGTTTCGAACTCGCCGATGTCTGGCCGAATATTGTTCCGGCACTGCCGTTCTCGGTCGATTCGCTGCCATTCGACGGCATCACACCGCGTAACTGCATGCCGTCACTGCATACGGCGTGGGCGCTGTCCCTGTTCATCCATTCTCGGCGGGGACCGCTGTGGCTGCGCTGGGGTGGAGCGTTCTGGCTGGTCTGCACCCTGGTCGCGACACTCGGCCTGGGCGCCCACTACGGCGTCGACCTCGTCGCGGGCGCGGCATTGTGCCTGACCGTCGAATCGGTCCTACGTGATCCGGACCGGGGTTGGGACCGCGGCCGACTGCAGGTCGTCGCCTTCGGCGTCGCCACCTTCACTGGATTGCTGCTGTGCATACGCTTCCTCGCGCTACCGATAGCGAACAACCCGTTCTCATTCGGCGTCGCGATCCTCGTTGTCTTCGCGGGCCTGGTTGTCATCTTCTATCGCACCTGGTTCGCGGAAAAGGTCTCCGGCAAGGCGGAAAAGGTACTGAGCGCCTAAGTCCTGCGCAGCGTGCCGGTGATGGCACCGCCCTGCCCCGCCCGGTAGGTGACGGTGCCATCCGGCCGCAGCTCGAGCGTCGAGGAGATACCTTCATCACATCCGATCCCACCGGTCACGCGCGCGGCGAATACCAGTTCGGTCTCGGTACCGCTGATGAGCCGTCCGATGCGGTCACAGCGGTTGCCCGAGCTCTGATCGGTATCCGATGAGGTGGCGACTTCTTCGGCATTCTTACCGGATCTGATGGTGAGCACGATGTCGTGTGCGGCGACGCCATCGGTTGCGACGCCCTTCCATTCGCCCAGAAAGACTTTCGGCACCGCCCACACCGCAGCCACCGGCCATTTGTCCTGCCCCTCCGAGTCGAGTTTAATGCGCGACGCGGCACAGGACCTCGCTTTCAGCGTGCGGCATCTCGAAATCCCATGCGCGCAACCGCCGTTTCGTACAATCCCTGCTCCCGGCCGACTGCCGTGCTCGGCATCGTCATCCAGCAATTGGAAGACAATGTGCTGCAACCGGTTCCGCAGAACTGCCGCACCTCCTGAATCCCCCGAACCCGAGCCCGCTGAATAGTGCCCTGTCGCGGAAGGAGTGGCTATCTCGCAACGAGCTATGCGGAGTACTTGTAGAAGCCCTCTCCGGCAGCTGTGCCGAGCTTGCCCTTGTCGATGTAGTTGGTCTTGAGCCAGGCCGCGAGTCGCTGTCCGTCCTCATCGTCGCTGTTGACCAGGATGTTGTAGGGCGTGGTCAGGCCGATGATGTCGAGCATCTGGAATGGGCCGACCGGTGCGCCGGTGCCGATCCGCCAGGTCTTGTCGACCGCCTCCGGTTCGGCGAATCCGCCCGCGCCGAGGGCCATCGCCGCATTGAGCAGCGGCACGAGCAGCGAATTGAGTACGTAACCCGCCTTCTCCCTGTGCAATTCGATGGGCTCCATGCCGATGGCGGTGGCGAACTCGACGACCGCCTGGAACACCTGCGGATCGGTCTCGGATGTGCCCATCACCTCGGCCGTGTTGTACCGCCACACCAGATTCGCGAAGTGCAGCGCGAGGAATTTGTCGGCGCGGCCGGTGTAGTCCTTCATATCGCTGGGCAGCAGGGTCGACGAGTTCGTGGCGAAGATCGTCTTCTCCGGTGCGAGCTTGCCGAGTTGCCGGTAGGTCTGCTCCTTGATGCTGAGCACCTCCGGCACCGCCTCGATCACGAGGTCGGCATCATTTACGGCCGCGGCCAGATCAGTGGTCAGGACGATGCCCGCCTCGGTCCGCTCGGCCTTGCCCTCACCAGCGCCCGGAACTTCGTTGCGATAGGTCGCCGCCAGCTTCGCCAAACGGTCGCGGGCACCGGCGATGGCCTCATCGTTGATGTCATAGGCGGTGACATCGAATCCGTGGAATGCGGTCTGGAATGCGATCTGCGATCCCAGTACCCCGGTTCCGAGCACCGTCACCTTCTGGATAGTCATTGCTGTCTCCTTCCCGAACGACCCTGTGTCCGTTGGGACATGGGGCCTTCGTCTTTTGTCCGCCCAGAGCGTAATGTCCAGCCGGGTAGGTGGCCCCGGCCCTAGGCTCTTGCTATGACCGAGCTGCACTCGATCCAGGGCGGACGCGACGACCGATTGCTGCACACCGAGGAACCGCTGTGGCGTGAGGTGCTCGGCGAGCGGTTACGCACGCTTCGGCGGGAGCAACGGGAGACGCTCGTCGAGACCGCCGGTCGAGCGGGTATCTCGCCACAGTACCTGTCCGAGGTGGAGCGCGGCCGCAAGGAACCGTCGAGCGAGATGATCGCGGCATTGGCCGGTGCGCTGGGCACCACTCTGTTCGGTCTCACCGAGCAGGTGGCCGACGATTTGCGCAGCCGTCGTCGGCTCACCCTCGCCAGGAAGTCCGCGCCGCGGGCGAGTGCCATGCCCACCCTCATGGCGCTCGCGGCCTGATCAGGCCGCGCGGGCACCGAGCACGTTGTCGACCAGTCCGTAGTCGACGGCCGCCTGTGCCGTGAAGACGCGGTCGCGGTCGGTGTCGTGGCGCAGCCGTTCGGCCGGTTGCCCGGTGTGCCGCGACAGGATGGACTCGATTTCGGCGCGCATCCGCACCAGTTCGTCGGCCTGCAGGATCAGGTCGGGAATCGCGCCCTGACCACGGGCGGCGGGCTGATGCAAAACCACCCGGGCGTGGGGCAGCAGCGAACGACGACCAGGTTCACCACCGGCCAGCAGTACCGCGCCGACCGCGATCGCTTGGCCGACACAGGTGGTCGCCACTGGCGCCTTGATGAATTGCATGGTGTCGTACACCGCGAGCATGGCGGACAAATCACCGCCCTCGCAGTTGATGTACAGGCTGATCTCCTGCTCCGGACTCTCCGACTCCAGGTGCAGCAGCTGTGCGATGAGCGCGTTGGCGACGCCGGAATCGATCGGAGTGCCGAGGTAGACGATCCGCTCGGCGAGCAGATGCGAGTAGATATCGGTAATCCGCTCACCGCCGCGCGGATGCTGGGCGATCACATTGGGAATGGTGTAGGTCATGCCGAAATTCCGATCCGCTGGCGCTGGGGCACTATCTGCCCGAACGAGTCGACAATGTGATCGATGAAGCCGTACTGCTTGGCCTGCGTCGCGCTGAACCAGCGGTCGTGCAGCGAATCCTCGTAGATGCGGTCGTACGGCTGGCCGGTATCCCCCGCGATAATGCCGAGCACTGTCTCCACGGTGTAGCGCAGGTCATCGGCCTGGACCTCGACGTCGACGGCGCTGCCGCCGATGCCTGCCGAGCCCTGATGCATCAGCACCCTGGCGTGCGGCAAGGCGAACCGCCGTCCCGGCGTGCCCGCCGACAGCAGGAATTGCCCTGCGCTGCAAGCCAATCCAAGAGCCAAGGTGGATACCTCACATGGCACCAACCGCATCAGGTCGCGAATGGCGAGCATGGCCGGAACCGAACCGCCCGGCGAGTGGATCCACAATGAGATTCCGGCATCGGCATCCTCGGCCGCCAAGGTGAGCAGCTGGGTCATCAGCAGCGTGCCGTTATCGTCGTCGAGTGGGCCGTCCAGCACCAGAATCCGCCTGCTGAGCAACTGCTCCCTGGCGCGCCAGCTGAACAACGGTGTCTTGTCATCGTGAGCCATGACTCCACCGTGCCCGGCACCTACCGGAAAAATCTCGCCACGCTGCCCACAGCAGATCTGCTCACAGCAGCGCCGTCAGTCGTGTGAATGTGCGTGGATGCGCGCCTGTACCTCCGGCCGCCGCAGCGGCGGCACCGTCTTCGGCGGCACCTTCCGCTCGGGCAATTGTTCGAGCAACCGCATGGTCGCGGCGGCGATATCGGCGACGGCGGCGTCGACCGCAGGGCGCGTCGCCGCGGAAATGTTGGATAGCCCGCCGACCTTGCGTACGTACTGCAACGCCGCCGCATGCACTTCTTCCGGGGTAGCCGCGGGCTCGAGCCCACGCAGGGCGGTGATATTTCGGCACATATGCCGAGGCTAGCTCGGGCCGGCTCGAGTTTTAAGGGACCCTGGTGCGCTGCCGCTGCGATCGATCAGCCCGGATCCCCGCCCGAGTGGGGAGGCCGCAACTCTCCACGGCTTCGCCGGCCACGAGCCCCCGTATCGGTGAACTCATCCCAAAACAGTTCCAGCGCAACACTTCCCGGCGCAGGCGACCAGCCCGGATTTCAGTTGGGCGAACAGGTCTTTGATCCGCTCATGCTGGGCCGTCAGCAGATCGACGACGTCCTCGGTCGATGCCGTGGTCATGACGCCCCCCAATGCGGCACGAATTCCTGCGCTTTGGCCTTGGCGCCCTGCAGCATCAGATGCCAGCCGTCCGGATCGCCACGCATAATCGCCTCCGCGGTGTCCTTCATCTGCTCGAAGGAGGCGTGCGGCGGAATCGGTGGCACCTCGGGGTCGCAACGCACATCGAGCAGTACCGGACGATCCGCGTTCAATGCCTGACGCCATGCGTCGGCGAGGTGCCCCGGATTGTCGATCGCCACCGACGGCAGACCCATACAGCGCGCGAGATCGGCGTAGGAGGTCTCCGGAAGTATCTGCGACTCTTCGAATTTCGGTTCGCCGCCCATGGCACGCAACTCCCAGGTGACCTGATTGAGATCATTGTTGTGGAAGACGCAGACCACCAGCCGGGGATCACTCCACTGCCGGTAATAGCGTGCGATGGTGAGCAGTTCGGCGAGTCCGTTCATCTGCATGGCACCATCACCGACCAGTGCGATCACCGGTCGCTCCGGATGCGCGAACTTGGCGCCGATGGCGTAGGGCACACCGGGTCCCATGGTCGCCAGGGTGCCCGACAGCGAGCCGCGCGTACCTATGCGGAATCGCAGGCAGCGGGCATACCAGTTGGTGGATGAACCGGAATCCGCGGTGACGATCGCGTTATCCGGGAGCTGTTGCGACAGTTCCCACACCACGCGCATCGGGTTGACCGGTTTGGCCTGCAGCATCGCTTGCCGCTCCACCGTCTCCCACCAGCGGGCTACATTCGCCTCGATCTTGTCCCGCCAGGATCGATCCTCCTTGCGGCGCAGCAGCGGAATGAGTTCAGCCAGTGTGGCTTTCGCGTCACCGACCAGATTCACCTCGGTCGGATAGCGCATGCCGATCATGGTGCCGTCGATATCGATCTGCACGGCACGCGCCTGACCGAACTCGGGCATGAACTGGCTGTACGGAAAATTCGACCCGATGATGACCAGAGTGTCGCAGTCGCGCATCAACTCATAACTCGGCCTGCTGCCGAGCAACCCGATCGGCCCGGTGACGAAGGGCAGATCGTCGGGCAGCACATCCTTGCCGAGCAGTGCCTTCGCCACGCCCGCGCCGGTGATTTCGGCGAGTTCCACCACCTCGCGTGCGGCCGAGCGGGCGCCCTGACCGACGAGCACCGCGACCTTCGATCCGGCGTCGATGATCTCGGCGGCACGTTCGATCTCGGTGTACGGCGCGATCACCGTTGTCGTCACCGGATGTGGTGGGCTGGACGGCACCTGTTTGAACTCGTGTTCGGGCGGCGCGTAGGGCTCTTCCTGCAGATCGGCGGGAATGATCACGGCCGTCGGCGCATGCCGAGTCATTGCCGTGCGGAACGCCCGGTCCAGCGCGTTGGGCAACTGGCTCGAGACATTGACCTCGACCAGATAGTCGCTGGCGACATCCTTGAACAGGCTCTGCAGATCGACTTCCTGCTGATAGCTGCCGCCCATGGCGCTGCGCGCGGTCTGGCCGACGATCGCGACGACCGGCACATGGTCGAGTTTGGCGTCGTAGAGACCGTTGAGCAGATGGATCGCACCAGGTCCCGAGGTGGCGGTGCAGACGCCGACCTTACCGCTGAATTTGGCGAAGCCCGTGGCTTGGAAGGCCGCCATTTCCTCGTGCCTGGCCTGCACGAATTGCGGTTTGTTATCAGCACGACCGAAGGCGGCGACCAGTCCGTTGATGCCGTCGCCGGGGTATCCGAAGACTTGGTTAACGCCCCACTCCCGTAGTCGCTGCAGGACGTAGTCACCAACCTGTTGTTTCATGAGGATCTCCTGTTGATATCCGGGTTGGTCAGACCGGCGATACCCAGCGAATGGGGCGGCAATCAGCGGGTGTGGCTTGCCCCGAAGTGGGTAGCCGCACTGTGCCGAGATAGGAGGGGTTGCCGAATGATTGATCACCCGCTGACACGACTCGCAGCAGAACTCTCCCGGCAGGTCGCCGGGGAAGTGCGTTTCGATCCCGGATCCCGGGCCACATACTCCACCGACGCCTCGAACTACCGCGCGGTGCCACTCGGCGTGGTGCTGCCGCGCACACCCGAGGATGCGGTCGCGACCATCGCGGTGTGCCGCGAGCACGATATGCCGGTGCTCTCGCGCGGCGGCGGCACCAGTTTGGCCGGCCAATGCTGCAATGCGGCGGTGGTGCTGGATTGGACCAAGTACTGCGATCGGCTGCTCTCGGTCGATACGGCGGCCCGCACCGCGATCGTCGAGCCGGGGATCGCACTGGATCCGCTGAATGCGCAGCTGGCGCGGTACGACCTGATGGTGGGCCCAAAACCGGCGACCCATGTCAGCTGCACGATCGGCGGGATGATCGGCAACAACTCCTGCGGATCAACAGCGCAGGCGTACGGGAAGATGGTCGATTCGGTGCGGCGGCTGGAAATCCTGACCTACGACGGACTGCGGGGTTGGGTCGGAGCGGATTCCCCGGATGGATTCACGGATCTGATGGACGGCCTGCGTCGGATCCGCGATCAGTACGCGACGGATATCCGCACGCACTATCCCGATATTCCGCGCCGGGTCTCGGGCTACAATCTCGATTCCCTGCTGCCGGAACACGGCTTCGATCTCGCGAAACTCCTTGTCGGCAGCGAGAGCACGCTGGTAACTGTGCTACGTGCCGAAATCGAACTCGTGCCACGGCCGAAAGCGGTGGCGCTGACGGTACTCGGCTACCCCGATATCTACGATGCCGCCGATGCGGTGCCGATTGTGTCGCGACACAATCCGATAGCGTTGGAGGGGGTCGACCATCGGCTGGTCCAGCTGGAGCATCTCGAGCATCTGGCCGGAGGTGCCATCGCACAGTTGCCGGACGGAAATGGCTGGCTGATGGCGCAATTCGAGGGTGCGGACCAGGACGAAGCCGACCGTCGGGCGCGGGCGATGATCGAAGAAGTAACCACGGAGACCGGTGCGACCTCGACCACGATCGATGATCCCGAACGGGAGGCGGAGATCTGGACGGCCAGGGAAGCGGGCTTGGGCGCCACCGCGTTTCCGCCCGACAGCCCGGAAACCCATGAGGGTTGGGAGGACGCCGCGGTGCCGCCCGACCGGCTCGGCGGCTATCTGCGTGATTTCGAGAGTCTGCTCGACGATTTCGGGTACCAGTCGTCCGCGCTGTACGGCCATTTCGGCCACGGCTGTGTGCACACCCGCATACCGTTCGATCTGCGCAGCGCCGAGGGCATTTCGAAGTATCGCCGCTTCGCGGAAAGGAGCGCCCACCTGGTCACGCGATACGGTGGATCGCTGTCCGGTGAGCACGGCGACGGTCAGTCGCGCGGTGAATTGCTGCCGATCATGTTCGGCGAGCGGGTCGTCGAGGCATTCGGTGCGGTCAAACATCTCTTCGATCCGCACAACCGGATGAATCCCGGCAAGGTCGTCCACCCCCGACCACTGGATCAGGATCTGCGCCAAGGTGCGGCCTATCGGCCGTGGGAACCGGTGACCCACTTCACTTTTCCGGAGGACGACCATCGGTTCAGCGTCGCCGCCGCCCGTTGTGTCGGCGTCGGCAAGTGCCGCGGTCACGAGAGCGGTGTGATGTGCCCGAGCTACCGGGCGACCAGGGAGGAGGAACATTCCACCCGCGGCCGCGCCCGAATCCTGTTCGAAATGCTCCAGGGCGAGGTGATCACCGATGGCTGGCGCTCCACCGAAGTGCGCGATGCCCTCGATCTGTGCCTGGCCTGCAAAGGCTGTCGCAGCGACTGTCCGGTCGATGTCGATATGGCTACCTACAAGGCCGAATTCCTATCCCACCACTACGAACACCGGGTCCGGCCGATGGCGCACTATTCGATGGGCTGGATTCCGCTGTGGGCCCGGCTCGCCACCGCCGTGTCCGCACCGGCCAATGCACTGGCCCAGGGCCGGGGCACGGGTCGGCTGCTCAAACGTCTCGGCGGCGTCGACGTGCGTCGCGACCTACCTCGATTCGCTCGCGAGCGCTTCACCGAAAAATTCGCCCGCCGTGCACCGGACGCGCGCGGTCATCGCGGCCGAGTGCTGCTGTGGCCCGACACCTTCACCAACAACCTCACCCCCGAAATAGCCGAGGCCGCGGTAACCGTGTTGGAAGCCGCCGGATTCGAGATCGAAATACCTAGGCGCACAGTGTGCTGCGGGCTGACCTGGATCTCCACCGGCCAACTGGCCACCGCGAAACGAGTATTGCGCCGCACCCTGCGTCAGCTCGAACCCCAATTGCGCTCGAGCACCCCCATTGTCGTGCTCGAACCCAGTTGCGCCGCCGTCTTCCGCGCCGATCTGCCCGAACTGCTCCCCGGCGACGAAGACGCCCATCGCCTGGCGAATCAGGTCCGCACCCTCGGCGAATTCCTCACCGAACAGGCCGACGACTGGGAACCGCCGCGCATCGACGGCCACGCCATGGTCCAACCGCACTGCCACCAGCACGCGGTCCTGCGATACCACGCCGACCAAGAGCTCTTGACCGCGACAGGACTCGATGTCGAGGTACTCGACGCCGGATGCTGCGGCCTGGCAGGCAACTTCGGCTTCGAACGCGGCCACTACGATGTCTCGGTGGCCTGCGCCGAAGACAAACTGATGCCGACCATCCGTAACCGCGAGCCCGAAACCCTGGTCCTAGCTGACGGTTTCAGCTGTCGCACGCAAATCGAACATCTGGATTCGCGAACCCGACCTCGGCATGCGGCACAAATCCTCGCCGAGGCGATTCGCCGGGGCAACTGAATCAGTCGGTGTCGAACAACCGATCGGCGGGCGCGAGTTGGCCTATGGTGTGGGAGATCTGGGCGACCAGAGCCCAGGGACGTTCGGTATCGGTGGTGGCCTTGCCACTGGTGAGTATCGCGCCGGACAGGCCGCGGGTGGGGTCGGCCCAGCCGTATTGGGTTGTCAAGCCGCTGCGGCCGAAGTGGGACTGCGTATTTCGCCCGAACTTCGAGCGACCGGCGCCGAGCTCGAAGCCTGCGCGACTTACCCGGCCGGCTAGGCCGGGGATCCGGCGTGCGGGACGGATCGCGGCGCGGAGAGTGTCGGGCTCGATGATCCGGACGCCATCGAGTTCGCCACCGCGGGTGAGGATTTCATAGAAACGGGACAGTTCGTAGGCGTTGGTGACGATATTGCCCGATGGCAGTTCCGCGGTCAGGAAATCCCGATTCGCCGATCTCGCGGTCGCACCGTCCATCCGGCCGCCGAGTGCCTTGCGCGTCAGCAGCATCGACATTCGCGACGGCGGTGGGCCGGTCTTCACGCTGGGCACGACCTTGTCGACATCCTCCGGCGGAACCCCGAAATTGTTCCAGCGGAAGCCCAGCGGTTCGAGCACCTGTTCGGCGAGATGCTCGCGCATCCGCTTCCCGGTGGCCCGCCGCACCAGCAGCCGTTGGATCAAACCGCCGGTCAATGCGTGGTAGACCCGGAACCGTCCCGGAGGCCAACTCGGCACCAGATCGGCCAACCCCCGCACGGCCAACTCCTCGTCGAGCACCAACTCGACACCCTTGTACGGCGGTGTGATGAACGGCACACCCGCCGAATGCGACAGCACGTCTTCGATGGTGATCGCGTCCTTGCCGTGCGCCGCGAACTCCGGAATGTATTTGCATACCGGATCATCCAGCGCGAACGCACCCTGTTCGATCAGCATGAACATCAGCGTCGCGGCGACGCCCTTGGCCGTGGAGAATCCGCAGAACAGCGTCTCCGGTGTCGCGAGCACCCGCTCCGCGTCCGGACCGTCGCTCGGCGCATTCCCCCAGCCGTGCCCGATCGCCCGGTTCAGCACGATGTGCCCATTGCGCCGCAGACAGATCTGAATCGCGGGCGTCGTCCCCATTCGGTACCACGCCTGCACCGACGCCCACAGCGCCGCGACGTCCCCGTTCGTCAACCCGGCGGATGCCGGATCGGCCTCGTGCCCGACCGTCGTCACCGCGTCCAGATCATCGGCGACGGTCACCAACGTGCCAGGTATCACCTTCACACGGCCAGCTTATCCGCGCTGATCTCATTGCCGACGAGTCCACACTTCGTCCTTGGTTTCGCGACGCGAGTCGGGGTACTCGGCGGGCAGGAGGTATGAGATGCCTGAGGAATGGAGCAATAAGCAGGAGCGGCAGTACGAGCACATCAAAGATTCGGCACAGGACCGGGGCGAAAGCGAGAAGCGCGCGAAGGAAATCGCCGCGCGCACGGTGAACAAGAATCGCGCCCAATCCGGGCAGTCGAAGACCGCCGGCCGCTCCTCGATAAGGGACAAGTCGCCACAGCAGCGCGGTGGACAGCGTTCGGGCCGCAGCGGTCCGAAGGGCCCCACCCGCGACCAGCTGTACAACGAAGCCAAGAAGCGCAATATCAAGGGCCGCTCGAAGATGAACAAGGGCCAGCTCGAGCGGGCGCTGGGTAGGAGCTGAGGCGGATATGGCCGCGCCGGGCGCCGCGGAGTACGTACCGCCACATGCCAGTTTGGCGGAGTTGCGGTGGGCGTCCTGCGGCTGTCACGGATGTGATCTCTACCGGCACGCCACCCAGACGGTCTTCGGGGAGGGCCCGGAAAACGCCGATGTCGTGATGATCGGTGAACAGCCCGGCGACCAGGAGGACGTGCGCGGACATCCTTTCGTCGGCCCCGCCGGGCGACTGCTCGACCGGGCGATCGCCGAAGTCGGGATCGATCGCGACCGGATCTACGTGACCAATGCGGTCAAACACTTCAAATTCGTGGAGCGCGGTAAGCGCCGCATCCACAAACAACCCGGACGCACCGAAATCGTCGCCTGTTCGGCCTGGCTCGACGCCGAACTACAGGTCATCGAGCCACAACTGGTGGTCTGTCTCGGCGCTGTCGCCGCCAAGGCCGTGCTCGGTCCTTCGTTCAAGGTCTCCGAACGGCGCGGGGAACTCGTATCGATGCCGGATTATGCGGTGATCGCGACCGTGCACCCCTCGTCGGTACTGCGCGCTCCCGATCGTGACGAGGCCCACGCCGGATTCGTCACGGATTTGACAAGGTTGCGAACGGTGTGCGGTGGTATACGTCCGATGTGACGGCCGAAAAGATTTCCCAGCCGCATGTCCTGCGCGAATACGCATTCCTCGCGGACGGCGAGCGCGGTGTGCTGGTCGGTCCACACGGTGATTTCGCCTGGATGTGCGCACCGCGGTGGCACAGCGACGCGGTATTCGCCGCACTGGTCGGCGGGGACGGTGCGTATTCGGTGACGCCATCCGGGCGATACGTGTGGGGCGGATATTGCCAGACGGGCACGTTGATCTGGAATTCGCACTGGGTTGTCGGCACTTTCCGTGATCGAATGACCAGTTCCACCAACGGTATGGTCGCCGCGGCCACCACCAGCCTGCCCGAACGCGCGGACCGCAGCGAGAACTACGACTACCGCTACGTATGGATCCGCGACCAATGCTTCGCGGGTCAGGCGTGGCCGCCGACGGCCCACATCCGTTGCTGGACAATGCGATACGGTTCGTGGGCGACCGACTGTCGGCAGACGGGCCGGAGGTACTGCCCGCGTGCACGGTCACCGGGCAACCCATCCCGGAGCCGAGCGACCTGGACCTACCCGGTTATCCGGGCGGACGTACCGTGGTCGGCAATCGGGTGCACGGCCAGTCCCAGCTCGACGTATTCGGCGAGGCATTGCTGTTGTTCGCCGCGGGCGCGCGGCACGACCGGCTCACCGAGGACAGCCGCAAGGCGGTTTCGGTGGCGGTCGGCGCGATCGCCGACCGCTGGCGCCGACCGGATGCGGGCATCTGGGAGATCGAAGACCGGCATTGGACGCATTCGCGGCTGACCTGCGTCAGTGGTCTGCGCGCGGTTGCCGCCGACACGGCGACCGGAGCCGACCCCGTGTTCTGTACGGCGCTGGCCGATACCATCGTCGCCGAAACGGCCCGCACCAGTGTGCATCCCAGCGGCACGTGGCAGCAGGCGCCGGATGCGACGGGTGTCGACGCGGCCCTGCTGCTGCCCGCGATCCGTGGCGGCATACCCGCCGACGATCCGCGTAGCCTCGCCACCTATCGGGCCGTCGAGCGCGACTTGTGCACGGATTACTACGTCTATCGCTACCGCCGTGACGAGCAGCCGCTGGAAACGCACGAGGGCGACCCCGGCCTGGTCTACCTGGCCCGATGACGCCCCTACCGCATCGTGCGCGACAAACCGACCGTCATCGAACGCCTGATGGCCGACGGCATAGCCCGCAAACCTGACCGCGCCACCGCGGGCGGCGATTAGCCGACCGAACCGCGGGTATGGCGCAAATATGGTCCCTACGATCGACCAATTACTCCACGCGCTCACCCGCGCGGTGAATACGCTCGCCGATGCCGGTATCCCCTTCGCGGTCGGGGGTGGTTGCGCGGTGTACGCACGCGGCGGACCCGCCTCGGAGCACGATGTCGATATCCTCATCAAACCCGGCGACCTGCCGCAGGCCCGCAGTACGCTGACCCGCGGCGGATTGCGGATCGCCGATCCGCCCGAGGACTGGCTGACCAAGGTCTATGACGACGGCGTCCTCATCGACCTGATCTACCGGCCGAACAACCGTGCCGTCACCGACGAATTACTGGACCGCGCCGACATCATGCGCGTCGGCCCGACGACGGCACCGGTGATCAGTGCGACTGACCTGATGATCGACAAATTACTGGTCTTCGACGCGCACCGACTGGACCTGAGTCCGCTGTTGACCGTTGCGCGCGATCTGCGCGAACAAGTCGATTGGGAGCGGGTGCGCAAGGAAACCGATATTTCGCCCTACGCCCGAGCCTTTCTCGGACTGCTGGACGATCTCGGAGTAATCGAGCCGAAACCGGTGGTGTAGATGGATCGACCGCAATACACGGTCGCGCACCTGCGCCGAGCGCTGGCCGAGGATCCGCGCACCGCGGAACTCGGCGTGCACGTGACGATCCGCGGCGACGTCGTGGTCCTCGGCGGCGAGGTGAGCAGTATCGAACGCAAGCTGCAAATGGAAAAAGTGGTGCGCGAACAGCTGCCGCACGCCCGCATTCACAACGACGTGCACGTCACGCCACCCTGTGCGCCAGGGGCCGCCGAGGCGCTGGCGGACTGAGCCCGGAAAGGAGGGTGGCACATGCGGATCGCGGCAATCGGTGACGTCCATCTGGGTACCGAGTCGGGCGGCGAATTCCGCCCGGCACTCGCGCAACTGCCCGACCGCGCCGATGTGCTGCTGCTGGCCGGTGACCTCACCAGGCACGGCACGGTCGAGGAAGGTCGCGTCGTCGCGGCGGAATTCGCCGATCTCGGTGTCCCGGTCGTCGCGGTGCTCGGAAATCACGACCATCACAGCGACGCACAGGACGCTATCACCGCAGAGCTCACCGAGCACGGCATAACCGTATTGGAAGGGACCGCAACGGAATTCGCGGTCGACGGACACACCCTCGGTATCGCGGGCACGAAGGGCTTCGGCGGTGGCTTCGCCGGCAAATGCGCGAGCATCTTCGGCGAACGCGTAATGCGTGAATTCGCCGCGCACACCGTCGACCTCGCGGAGACGCTGCGCGAGGCGCTGGCGGGCCTGCACACCGATATCACCATCGCGCTGACCCATTACTCCCCCATCAGCGACACCCTGCACGGCGAGCCGCGCGAGATCTACCCGTTCCTCGGTTCGTATCTACTCGGCGAAACCATCGATGATCAGCACGCCGACCTCGCGATCCACGGACACGCCCATGCCGGCACCGAACGCGGCACCACACCGGGCGGCATCCGAGTGCGCAATGTGGCCCAACCGGTGGTGCGCACCGCCTACGTCGTCTACGAGCTGACGCCGGAAACAAAATAATGAAAAGTAACGCGCTGAATATCAGCACCCTCGCGTACGGCCTGGTGGGCTTCGGCCGCTGAGCGATTACGACGACACGGTCCGGGTGGCGATGACTCCGGCAAGGATGACCCGCAGGCCGCGCTCGAATTCCACGTCCGGATCGGCGTGGAAGAGATCGGCCACCATCCGGGCGGTCCGCGGATAGCGTTCGGCATCGACGACCTGCTCCAGCCGCGCCGGATCGTAGGGATTGCCGTCGGCGTACTCCGCGCCGGATTGGGCCTGTTCCTCTATAACGAACCCGATCGTGTAGTGCAGCAGGATCGGAAATACCCGCTCGGCATCGACAACCGAGAAACCCGCGTCCTCGAGTGTGCGCAAGGTCAGTTCCACGGTGCGCCACATGGCTTCATCGCTGACATAGGTCCCGGCCAGCACCTTGGCACCGTCTCGATAGCGCAGCATCGACCGGCGCAACCGCCCGGCCACCGCCACCACCCAGTCCTGCCAGTTCTCCCCCTGGCGCGGCGCCTCGACCCCGTCGACAGCGGAGACGAATACCCGCCGGGCCATGGCGTCGAGCAGTTCGCGCTTGTTCTTGACATGCCAATACAACGCGGGTGCCTGCACATCCAGGGCCGCGGCCACCTTTCGCATGGTCAGCCCGTCGAGACCGACCTCGTCTAGCAAACCCAACGCCGCTTCGGCGATCACCTTCGCATCGATCTTCACCGTCACCTCCTGCT
>FTJU01000727.1_pt2 | contig 17365 bp, 13 predicted proteins | sample 1658961 | NCBI WGS metagenome assembly FTJU01 (sample SAMEA3914878, study PRJEB12502) | metagenome | biome: forest; material: soil | place: USA | collected 2012-03-12 | depth 0.3 m | reverse complement strand
TCGGCCTGATCGCGACCGTCGCCGCGGTCGATATCCCGGGTGCGCTGCGCGACTTCCGTCGGCAGTATCCGCAGGTCCGCATCGACTTGCGGGTGGGCGCGAGCGACGACCTCATCGAACAGGTCAGGGACGGCGCCGCCGACGTGGCCTTCCTCGGTCTGCCGACCACGGCCCGCCCCCAGGGGGTCGCGGTCCACGAGCTCGCGCGTGACCGCCTCGTCGCCGTGGTCGCGCCGGACCATCCTCTCGCCGATCAGTCACTGGTCGACCTGCACAGACTTTCTTCCGAGGTTTTCGTGGACCTCCCAGCCGGGACGGCCGGACGTATCCAATCCGATCAGGCCTTCGCGGCGGCAGGTCTCGATCGCGACGTCGCGTTCGAGGTGACCACCGCGGATTACATCGCCCGACTGGTCAGACCGGGCCTCGCCGTGGCCATGCTCCCCGCCGCCTATACGCCCCAGCTCACCGGCGTTGTCACCATCGAAGTCACCGATGCGCCAGCCCGCGTCGAGTACGTCATCTGGAGCCGCGTCGGCCGCACGCCCGCGGCGACCGCTTTCCTCACCGTCCTCGGCATCCCGGCAACCGACCGCCCACTGGGCGCATAAGGGACGAGCTCTTGTTCCTGGGGTGGCGGTCGGTGTTCTGGATCCATCTGCCGATCTGCGCGCTCGCGTCGGTATCGACGATTCTGCTTGTGCCGGAATCTAAGTCGGCCACTGTGCGTGGACTCGATCCGAGCGGGTAGTTGTCGGCGATCGCATTCCTGTTCACGGTGGTATTCGGATTGATCGAGCGGTCGCCGGTGGTGTTCGTGGCGTCGGCGGTGGCCTCAGCCGCCTTCCTGTGACAGGAATCGCGACGCTCGGATCCGTTCATCGATCTGCGGTTCTTCCACAGTGTGCCATTGGCGTCGGCCGCGATCTTCACCTTCGCGGCACTGGGCGCTTTCCTGTTCACAGGCTCGCTGTACCTGCAAGAGCTGCGCGGTTATTCGGCGATGCACACCCGAGCGCTGTATCTGGCCATGGCGATCGCAACACTCATCTCCTCTCCCCTGTCGGGACTGGGCGCTACGGAACCAAGCCCTCACTGCTCGCGGCAGGTATCGCGATGACCGTCGCCGCAGTGCTGCTCACCCGACTCGATGCGGCAACCCCAATCTGGCACCTGCTCATCATCTGACCGCCGGAACAGTGGCATATCACTATTTCGGAGCGGCACACTGTGCTTCAATCGCTATAGAACGCGTTCTAGCTCTGGGAGGTGGCTATGGCCACGCCGTCGATTCCCGCAGGATTCGATTTCACCGACCCGGACCTCTGGGCCAAGCGCAGACCCACCGAGGAATTCGCGGAGCTGCGCCGGACCGCACCGGTCTGGTGGTGCGCCCAGTCGGACCGGTCCAGCGGCTTCGATGATGGCGGCTATTGGGCGGTCACGAAACTCGAAGACATCAAGGAGATCTCGAAACATCCGGAGATCTTCTCCTCGACCGAGAACTGCGCGATCATCCGCTATCAGTCCAGCATCACCCGTGAGCAGATCGATATGCAGCGGGTGATCCTGCTCAATATGGATCCCCCGATCCACACCAAGAATCGGCGCATCGTGTCCAAGGGCTTCACACCGCGCGCGGTCGAGGGGCTGCGGGCGGCGCTCACCGAGCGCGCGGCCCGGATTGTGCACGAGGCCAGGAAGTCCGGCAGCGGTGACTTCGTGGAGCAGGTCGCCTGCGAATTGCCGCTGCAGGCCATCGCCGAGTTGCTCGGAGTGCCGCAGCAGGACCGCAAGAGGCTGTTCCACTGGTCGAACCAGATGATCGGCGCCGATGACCCGGAGTACGCCACCGATGCGCCGACCGCCCAGCTCGAACTGAGTGGATACGCATGGACCATGGCCGAACAGCGCCAGGCTTGTCCGGCCGACGATATCGTGACGCAGTTGGTGAACGCCGATATCGACGGCGAACACCTGGCGTCGGACGAGTTCGCATTCTTCGTGATTCTGCTGTCGGTGGCGGGAAACGAAACCACCCGCAACTCGATCACGCACGGCATGAAGGCGTTCGTCGACCATCCGGACCAATGGGAGCTCTACAAGGAGCTACGCCCGCGCACTGCGCCGGACGAAATCGTCCGCTGGGCAACACCCGTCTCGGTCTTCCAGCGGACCGCGACCCGCGATGTCGAACTCGGCGGGCAGTTGATCCGCAAGGGCCAGCGCGTCGGGCTGTTCTACAGTTCGGCCAACTTCGACGAGGACGCCTTCACGAATCCCTTCGACTTCGACATCCTGCGCGACCCCAACCCGCACGTCGGATTCGGCGGTGCTGGTACGCATTACTGTCTCGGCGCGAACTTGGCCCGCCTCGAGATCGACTTGATGTTCAACGCGATCGCCGACACCATGCCCGAGCTCAGCCAGGTCGCAGAACCCGAGTTCCTGCGCTCCGGATGGCTCAACGGAATCAAACGATGGGAAGTGCGTTTCGATTGATTGGGCCGGAGTCGGCGGCGCGTCGCCCTTTCGACCATCTCAGTACTTCACAGGCAGCCGCCGTGACACCGAGAGATAGCGCGATGGCACATGCGGCGAGGGGACCTTGCGATCTCGGTGGATATCCGCCGACCCTTTCCTGATCGAACATGCACCACTAAGATGCATCCGAGCATCTCGGGGAGATCAACCTTCCCCCTTTTATCACTCGGTCGGTTCGGATTTTTGTCGCATACCGGCACGCCAGACCTCCAGCGGTGGCTGGTGAAGCCCTTGACATCATCAGGGAATTATCGGTGAACGTCTAGTCGAATTCATCATCACAAACAGACGGATATCCTGTCGTGTCCTTATTCTTCTGAATAACCGGTACCGACTATCCCCCTCCCGCGGCACCGATAAATCTCGCCGGCCCACGTCCAGCACACACGCATGAGCAGGCGTGCACCCCTGATGACCGGGCAGACGGTGCGGCACACGCATCGCCCATCACATTCGGTTCAGGCGGGACCGAACTCGGGCGAGGCGCTTTCCGAATTCGGGGATCTCAGATGCAGATGCTGAAAGCGAAGCTGCCCAGCGGAATGATGAAGCACAGGGCCACCGAACCAGCGGTCGGCGTGGGCGTTTCCGGCGCGGCCGATGCGGTCGGCGCGAGCGTAACGACAGACAAAGCGATGACAATCGCAGCGAAAGCCGCGGCAAATTTTGCGTTCACTGCTGACCTTCCTTCGTTGTTCGGCGGTTATGGCTCGAGCCGATTCCGGCTCTCAGTCAGATGCTCCTCCGCCGCAACAACATTCACAAGGCTATTGCGAACCCGAGACATCACATGGGGCATTTATGCCATAACCGGAAAAATGCGACATCATATTCGATTATATGCGCGTGGGATAATTCGAAATTCAAATACTTCCGAGGGATGATGCGTGTTCGATCGCTTGGGCGGCCTCATCTCGATGGCGAAATATCCACCGGCATGACGTGATTCGCGGTTTGTTCCGACAACCGCGCCGGGCCGAAGGTTGAGTTATTGTCCTGCTGTGCATGCCGCGTACCTCGGCGCGAGGTGACTTGCGTCTGGCGAAATCACCTCGCCACGAAAGGTTCCCCCGAAATCGGACATGGTCGACCGCAGTCGACCATGGGCTAGTTCGGGACGATGTCGTACTTCAGTAGCTCGAAGCCCGTGGGTACGGTGGCGCTCATCGAGATGCGATCTCCGGCCCAGGTACCGACCAATGCGGTGTCACCACCGGCGCAATCCGCATCTTCCGCGGTGAGCATCGGCAATGGGTGGATGCGGCGCCTGTCGTCGCCGTGTCGGACCGTCGCCTTGTCCACGTAGGTGCGTTTGTCGTGATTGAGGATGTAGCGGCCGATGAAGCCGTGCTGGGGCGCGACCAGCGGGGCGACGGAGGCGGCCTCGTCGTAGAGGCTGGTCCGATCCCCGACCTGCGGCCCGGCCCACACCACGCGGGTCGGCACCGTCAGTAGGCGCTCCACCCCCTGAACGAAGTCGTCGCCGATCCACGCGCGTCTCAGGAATCGGACTTTGGGTTCCAGATACCCGATCAGCTTGTGGTCGGCGTCCAGGAAGACGGCTCTGTAGAACGGCCCCACGGGGGTGATTTCCTCTCTGGGATAACGGCTTTCGGACAATCTATCCTGCGGGCGAAGTTCCGGCGCGGCGGGCGGTTACAGTCGAGTTACCCGGGATGTTCAGGTCTGGCTAGAGATCAACCCCGAGCGGCCGGACGACGCGAGCTAGGCTCGGATGATGCGATACGCCATTTCGCTTCCGCAGCTCATTCCCGACGGATCGTTCCAACCGGAAGATCTGCGGGCCTACCTGGATCGAGCCGAGACGCTCGGCTTCGAGAGCGCCTGGACAACCGAGCAGTTGCTCGGATCCGCGCCCAATCTGAGTCCGATCGAGCTGTTGACCTTCGCGGCCGCATGCAATGAGCGGCTGCGCTTCGGATGTGCGGTATTCGTGACGCCACTGCACAATCCGGTGCACCTCGCCAAACGCATCAGCACGCTGGACCAACTCACCCGCGGCCGGCTCGAGATCGGTGTCGGAATCGGTGGCCGCAACCGGATGTTCTCCGCCTTCGATGTCGACCCCGCCGACAATCTGGTAACCCGCTTCAACGAGGGCCTACGCATGATGAAGGCGCTGTGGACCCAGCCGCGGATCGACTTCGAGGGCGAGTTCTGGCAGCTGACCGATGCCAGCATGGAGCCGAAGCCATTCCAGAAGCCTTATCCGCCACTGTGGTTCGGCGGCGGTACACCCGCGGCATTGCGGCGGGCGGTCCGGCTGGGCAACGGATTCTTCGGTGCCGGTTCCAGTACGACGGCCGAATTCGCCGAGCAGGTCCGCTACGTCCGCGAGACGCTGGCCGAAAACTCCGGCGCCCCATCGGATTTCCGTATTGCCAAGCGCGTGTACATCGCGGTCGACGACGATCCGGCGCGGGCCGAACAGCGCATGGCCGCCGCCCTGATCGACTTCTACGGCGAATTCGGCAAAACCCTGCCGCCCGTCGCCGTGCACGGTACACCGAAGGACTGCATCGGGGGCCTGCGCGAGGTGGCCGCCGCCGGGGCCGAGATGATCCTGATCAACCCGCTGTTCGACGTTGCCGCCCAAATGGAGCGCATTGCAGCGGAGGTGCTGCCGCACGTCGAATGACCGAGTGCGGTAACGCCTCGGCACCGCCCGCGCTTCAACGGCGCAGACATCCGCAACGATGATTCGCCCGACGCCTTCGCCTACGCATCGATGCGGCTCGAATAGATGCCGGCGGCCCATCTCTTCGACATCGACAGCCTTTATCTGATGGCAAGCGTCTTCGAGTTGGCGGCGGGATCGTGAGCCATGGTCAGCTCGGTTCGGGGACTTCGGCGGGTTCGTAGCCGAGGCGGACGTCGTGGGTGACCTCGCCGCCGGCGACCATTACTCGGGTGGTGACCGGAGGGTACCCGCGGGCTATGACGGTGTAATGGCCCTCGGGGAGGTCGGTTACCAGATAGCGGCCGTCCGCGTCGGTGCGGGCGGTGGCGGTGACGTCACCGGATGCGTCCAGGACGGTGATCTGGATATCCGGGACGGCTCGGTCATCGTCGGCCCGAGCGGATCCCGCGAGTACGGCCATCGAGGCCATCTCGATATCGTGCCGCAGCAGACCGCTGTCGGAGATGGTGAGCGTGGTCGCACTGGGTCGCATGTGTTCAGCGACAGCCACCAGGGTGTAGGTGCCCGAGACGACGCCGTGGCACACATACGCGCCATCCCCCGCGCTGATTGCCGCGCCGACGACCTCACCGTGGATATCGGTCAGTGTGACGGTGGCACCCGCCAGTGGGATACCGCGCCCGGCCGAACGGACCACACCGGACAATTCGCCGGAGCCGGTTAATGTCAGATCGAGCAGCTGTGGCCGCTGGCCGATCGTCACGCTGACCGCCTCCGGCCGATGTCCCGCCGCCGAAGCAATCAAGACGAAGTTGCCCGCAGCGGGCGCCGCAATGCGATATCCGCCGTCGGCATCACCGTTCGCACGCGAAACCTGGTGTCCGCGTTGATCGATCAGGGTCAGCACCGCGCACTGCACCGGTCTGCCGTCCTCGCGCCGGATGCGCCCGCCGATCGATGCGCCTTCGTAGCCGAGACTCGAATGCGTCTGCGGCACAACGGCGGCCACATAGACACCATTGCCGTCGTGATCCACCGTGACACGGCTGACCGCACCCGCCAGCACCGGTTCGGGTTCGGAGAGCACCTCGGCGGCACCCTCCCAGACCTGCGCCTCAGCCCAGCTGGATTCGACCTCCGGGGCTACCGGCTCGGGCGCGGGAACCGGACTGTCTTGCAGCGGAATTTCTTTCATGAGCATCAGCACCAGACAGGCCAACAGCGCAACCCCCGCGGCGGTGAAGAAGACGCCGTGCATCGCATCGGTGAACCCGATCAGAATGGGCACCTTCAGCTCATCCGGCAACGCCTCGATCCCGCTGGTATTGCTCTGCATGGTGCTCAACTGCGCGGCATCGAAGCCCGGGGGCAGCGCACCACCGAATGCGTCGATGATCCGGTGCGGCAACAGGTTGAACAGAATGGTCAGGAATACCGCGACGCCGAGCGTGCCGCCCATCTGCCGGAAGAAGGTCGCCGACGCGGTCGACACACCCATATCCGAACGCGGACCGGCATTCTGCGCCGCGATGATCAGAGTCTGCATGCAGCAACCGAGCCCGAAGCCGATGACACCCCCGTAGACCAGCGGCTGCCACAGCGGGCTGTCGTAATGCACCTGCCCGTAGAGCGCAGAGCCGACCGCGATGATGAATGTCCCGATCACCGGCAGGATCTTGTAGCGCCCGGTCAGTTTGGTGGTCAATCCGGCCAGCTGCGAACCGACCATGATCCCGAGTACCAGCGGCAGCATCAACAGACCCGATTTGGTCGGCGAAAATCCGCGCACTACTTGGAAGTACTGCGGCACCATGACAATCGCACCGAACATCGCGATACCGACGATGAACCCGCCGGCGATGGTCACGCTGAAGGTCGAATTCTTGAACAACCGCAGCGGAATCAGCGCCGCGTCCTTCATCAGGAATTCGACGAGCAGGAACAGCAGCAGCCCGCCCGCACCGATCCCGTAACAGATGAGCGCGCGCTGCGAACTCCAGCCCCAATCCCTGCCCTGTTCGGCGACGATCAGCAGCGGCACCACGCAGGTCGTCAATGCCACCGCACCGAACCAGTCGATGCGATGATCCTGGCGCTGATGTGGCACATTGAGCACCTTGGCGACCACACCGAGCGCGAGCACGCCGATCGGCGCATTGACCAGGAACACCCAGCGCCAGCCCTCGAGACCCCAGAGCTGGTCGTAGTTCGAGAAGAATCCGCCGAGCACCGGGCCGAGCACGGTCGCCGAACCGAAGACCATCATGAAATAGCCCTGGTAGCGCACCCGCTCCCGCGCCGGCACGATATCGCCGATGATGGTGAACGCCAACGACATCAACCCGCCTGCACCCAGACCTTGGAAGGCGCGGAATCCGGCGAGTTCGTACATCGAGGTGGCGAAGGTGCAGGCCACCGAACCGATGACGAACAATCCGATCGCGGTGAGGTAGAACGGCTTTCGACCGTAGATATCGGCGAGCTTGCCGTACAGCGGCGTGGTGATCGTCGCGGTGATCAGATATGCCGTAGTCGCCCAGGCCTGTTCATCGAATCCGTCGAGGCTGTTGGCGATCCGCACGATCGCGACGCTCACGATGTTCTGATCCAGCGCGGCGAGGAACATGCCGAGCAGCAGTCCGGACAGGATGGTCAGGATCTGCCGGTGCGACAGTGACGTACCCTCACCGGCATCCAGGTCCGGCGGCGTTGCCGGGGCCTGGGTGGTCGAATTCGTCATAATTTGAGCCCTAGTTCTGATCGGCTATCCGTGGTGGAAGTGCTCTCGAAACCTGAGTCGAGCCGGTCGAGCAGTTGGCACACTGCGCCACAAGCGATCCGCCCCCACGCCGATCCCCTGTAACTAGTTGCGCTCGCTAATATACATACGGCCGCGCAGGGCGAAACGGCCTGGTCGGATCATCCGACATCCAATGCCGCAGTGGCTGACCGAATCGCCGACAACCTGTAGCCGCGATTTGTCCACCACTGCCAGGGACCGGCGCGCTGACTCAGCGCGTCGCAGTTTCACTCATGGGCAGTCGTGCCCGGTTCATTTCCTACTGGTCCGCATGGCAGGTGACATCTGCGGCGGGCATGGTGCCGTCGGCGTAGTAGGTGTTGATCGCATTGTTGACGCAGGCGCTCAGGTCGGGCCGAAAAGTCATATGGATGCGGATGTCCTGGAGTGTAACCATGCGGGATGCGGATAGGTGCTGATGCAGTCCGGCGCCGTGAATATACGGCGTTCGGGCGTCGCCGGTCGCCTGCAGGATGAGCGCGGGAACCGAATTCCGCACGATGGTAGCGGGTTCGACGGGTCTGGGCCAGAATGCGCACGGCTGGATATTGTTGGCCAGCGAACCGAATATCGGCTGAGTGGCACGACTGGCTTCGATATTGCGCGCGTACCAGGCCGGATCCGTCGGCGCCGCGGCATCGCCGCAGGCGATCTGGGCCAAGGTGGAGTTTTCCTCGGATCGCAAGGCCTGCAATACGATTTGCAGCCGTGGCGCTCGCGCCGCCACGGGCGGGCCGCCCGCCGCATCGGCGATCTCACGGAGCATCTCGGCCAGTGCTTGGTTGCGCCGGAAATCGGTGACCATGTTGTGCAATAGAAATGGGAGCCAGTGGTCGTCGATCGGGAAGTCGTCGATCACGATCGGTTGGCGTGCCGCCGCCGCCATCAGCTCCGTCAGCGTTGTGCGCACGTCAGCCGGACTGGTACCGAAGTGGAACGTCTCATCCTCTCCCGCAACCCAATTCGCCCATTCATCGATCGCTCGCTCGTCCGAAGCACCCCAATCCTGTACGAGGCCGGTCCAATACCGATCCGGATCGATCGCGCTGTCGAACACCATACGGTCGCTGCGTTCGGGAAACATCTGGGTGAATACCGCACCGAGGTACGTGCCGTAGGAGACGCCGTAGTAGCTGAGCTTGGGCTCACCCAAGGCCACTCGGATGACATCCATATCGCGGGCGGTATTGCGCGTGGTGAGCTGACGCACCTTCACCGGATCATCGGAAAGACACCCCGCGGCCATATCCGCCGCCAATGCGGTTTCCCGCGCGAAGCCCTGCGAATCCAGCCCCGCCGAATGGATCATTTCGCCGACCGGCCATCCGCAACGCGGCGTGCGCCCGGAATCGCCGACACCGCGCGGATCCATACCGATCAGATCGAAACGGGCCCGCACCTGCGGGGTGAGCACGTCACCGAGCAGATCGACGGTGTCCAGACCCGATGCGCCGGGACCACCCGGATTGGCCAGCAGCACACCATGGCGCTGACTCGGATCGGTGGCCGCGACTCGGGATATCGCGATCTTCAGCGTGCGATCGTAGGGCCGCAGATAATCGAGCGGCACCAGCACATCCGCACATTCGGCCCCCGCCCGGTCCAAATCCTCGATACCGCAAGGGTGCCAGTGCAGTCGCTGGTGATAGAACCGGTAGGCCGGATCGACCTGCGCCCCGGGCACCGTGATCAGCGCCGACCCGACCGCTACCAGTACCAACCATCGCAAAAGCCTCGCCGACAACCCACTCGCCTCCCACCAGCAAATCCCGCAACTTGGTACCACAGACCACCGCAGGCACCCTTGCCACAGGTGGTGGTGCCGCCGATACTCCAAGGGGGCCGCGCTGCCGCCGGTTCCGCGACCAGGGGAGGAATGGATGATTCGAAATCAACTGAATTCACTTCGGACAGTGGATGATTCGCTCACCTACGGGCAACCCTACGAAACGTCCGACGGCACCACGGTCATCACCGTCACCAGGACGGGTGTGCTGTTGCACAGCGCTCGTCCGGTGGGTGCGTTCGTGGTCCACGAAGGCGAGGTCAGCTGGACGCCTGCGGTCGATGCGACCCGGATCGCGCTGATGGGTGAATTGATCGGTCTGCTGGCCACGGTCATCACCACGCTAGCGATCCTGCGCAGACCGCCGTGGCCGGATCTCTCGCGGGTGGTGGCATTCAGGCCGCGCCCACGACACACTTGATGCCGTGAATCGCATGCCACTCGAACGTATCGACGAGGGCGGTCCGCCATGACCGCACTCGCACGCGGGGAAAATCGGCCCGCGCCCGGCGGCCGGATGACCGTAACCGTCACCTGCGCAGCGCCGGTCGATGTGTCGGCGCTGCTGCTCGGGGCCGACGGGCGGGTCCGGTCCGATGCCGACTTCGTCTTCTTCAATCAGCCGGTCGGGCCGGGTGTCACCTATCGGCACGGTCGAGGCGCCGGCGATATGGTCGATGTGCAGACCGCCGCACTGCCCGCCGATGTCGACAAGGTCGTGGTCACCGCAAGCCTCGACGGCAGCGGGCCGCGAACCTTCGCGGGCGCGAGTTCGCTGACCGCGACGATCGGATCCGATACCGGAACGCTGAGCTTCCCGATGACCGGGCTCAGCACCGAGACGGCCGTGGTGTGCGTCGAGATCTACCGGCGCGGCAGTGCGTGGAAGGTGCGGGCGGTCGGGCAGGGCTACGACAACGGGCTGGCCGGAATCGCCACGGCGTTCGGTGTGAATATCGACGACGAACCCGCAGCGCCGCCGCCCGCTCCGGCACCGTCGCAATACCCGGCACAGCCGCAATACCAGCCGCAGGCTCCGATTCCGCCCGCCTATCCTCCGGCCGGCGTCGTACCGCCGCCACCGATGTCACCCCAGCAAGGAGCGCTGCCGATGCAGAGCGAACTGTTCAATCCGAGCCATGCCGAGGTCAACGGCATCGGCATCCAGAAGCAGGGCAGCAAGATGATCAAGGTCGCCGTCAATGGCGAGACCATGGCGCGCGCCGGCTCGATGGTCGCCTACCAGGGCGACCTGCACTTCAAGGCGCTCGGTTCGGGCGGAATCGGCCGCGCGATCCAGCAGCGGCTCACCGGCGAGGGTGTGCCGCTGATGCAGGTATCCGGTCGCGGTGACCTTTTCCTCGCCGATTCCGCCGCCGACGTGCACACCGTCGATCTCGACGGCACCGATGGGCTCACCATCAACGGTTCGAACGTGCTCGCATTCGATACCTCACTGGCCTACAACATCCAAAGAGTGCAGGGCGCAGCCGGTTTCGCCAGTAATGCGGGCTTCTTCAACTGCGTGTTCACCGGTCGCGGTCGCATCGCCATCACCACTCACGGCTCGCCCGTGGTCCTCAATGTCGACCAGCCCACCTACGCCGATCCGCAGGCCGCGGTGGCCTGGTCGTCGAGCCTGTCCACCGGCATCAAGCGCAACGACTCCTTCGGGCTCGGCCGCCTCATCGGCCGCAGCACCGGCGAGGGCCTGACGCTGTCGTTCTCTGGACGCGGCTTCGTCATCGTGCAGCCGTCGGAACTGCCGCCGGGCGGTTTCATCGGCGGCACCGGCGGTGGCCAGGAGGCCGGACAGAGCGGCGGCGTGCTCGGCGGCTTGTTCGGATAACCGTCTCGCGCTGGAACCGGTTGGGCTACAGCCCGGTTCCAGCGCATCGGATCAGTTCAGCAGACCGCGCCGGACCAGGAGCGGTTCGATTTCGGGGGCCCGGCCGCGGAAGGATTCGAAGGCCGTGAGCGGGTCGACCGAGCCACCGCGCGAGAGCAGTTCACGGCGGAATGTCTCGCCCTTCTCCCGGATAGACGCATCCCCCTCGTCGAACCATTCGACGGTATCCGCGTCCAGCACCTCGCTCCAGATGTACGAGTAGTAGCCCGCCGCGTAGCCGCCGGAGAAGATGTGGGCGAAGTAGCCGGTTCGGTACCGCGGCGGAATCGCGTCGATGGCCAGGCCGGCCTTGCGCAGGGCCTCCTCCTCGAACACTTCGGCATCGGTGTCGGCCAGTGCCTCGGGGGTGGGCACGCGATGCCATGCCCAGTCCAGCAGCGTCGCGCCGAGGTATTCCACGGTCTTGAAGCCGGTACCGAACCGTTCGGCTTCCGCCATTCGCTCGACCAGTTCGGTGGGCATCGGCGCACCGGTCTCGAAATGCCTGGCGTAGTTGGCGAGTACCTCCGGTCGCGACATCCACATCTCGTTCACCTGGGACGGGAATTCGACGAAATCCCGTGGTACTTCGGTGCCGGAGAAGAACGGGTACATCACATCCGAGAACAGTCCGTGCAGCGCGTGCCCGAACTCGTGAAAGAGCGTGCGCACGTTGTCCCAGGTGAGCAGTGCGGGTTCACCCTCCGGCGGCTTCACGATATTGAGGTTGTTGACCACCACCGGCCGCTTCCCCAAAAGCCTCGACTGGCTGACCAATTCGTTCATCCAGGCCCCGCCTCGCTTCGATGGCCGCGAGAAGAAGTCACCGAGGAACAGTCCGAGCGCACTGCCGTCCGCGTCGAATACCTCGAAGATCCGCACTTCCGGGTGGTATCCGATCAGATCCGCGCGCTCCTGGAAGGTGATCCCGTACACCTGCTCGGCGGCAAAGAACACTCCGTCGCGCAATACCCGCTCCAGCTCGAAATAGGGACGCAACGCCTCGACGTCCAGTGAAAACCGTTCGGCGCGAACCCTTTCCGACCAGAACTGCCAGTCCCACGAACGCAGCTCCGACCCACCCATGACTCGGGTCAACTCGGCCGCCTCGCGCGCGGCATCGGCCACCGCCGGTGCGACCAATCGCCCGAGCATTTCCTCCACCGCCGCAGTGGTTTTCGCGGTCTGATCCTCGACCGCGTACGATGCGTGATCCGAATAGCCCAGCAGCGCGGCCCGTTCCGCTCGCAATGCGGCGATCCGCACGGCGAGCGCGCCGTTGTCACCCGATCCGCGACCCAGTGATGCCGCCATCACCCGCCGGCGCAGGTCCCGATCGGCCAGTTCCGCCAGTACGGGCTGATTCGAAACGTTCTGCAGCCGCAGGGCCCATGCGCCGTCGCGGCCCAAGTCCCGAGCATTCGCCGCGGCCGCCGCCACGGCCGCGTGTCCCAGCCCGGCCAATTCCTCCGCCGACTCGACGACGACCGTCGCACCATTGGTCGCCGTCAGAATGTTCTGTCCGAATTCGGTTGCCGCAGAGGCGATTTCCGCGTTCAATTCGCGCAATCTCGCCTGCCCCACCGCATCCAGCCGAGCCCCCGCGCGAACGAACCGAATATGGTACTGCTCCAGCAGCCGCGCTTCCTCGGAATCCAATCCCAAGTCATCCAGCCGCCCAAAGAGCGCCTCGACCCGTGCGAAGAGTTCCGGATCCAAATAGATCGCGTCCCGATGCGCCGCCAATTTCGGCGATACCTCGGCCTCGATCGCATCGGTGGCCTCGCTGGAATCGGAGCCCGCGATATTGAAGAACACATTCGAGACCCGAGTCAGCACCGCACCCGAGCGCTCCAACGCCGCAATGGTATTCGCGAAACTCGGCTCCCGCTCGTCGGAGGTGATAGCGGCAACCTCTGCCAGCTGCTCGGCCATCCCTCGCTCGAACGCAGGCAAATAGTGCTCCGTACCGATCTCCGCGAACGGCGGAAGCTCATACGGCAGCGCACTGGACTCGAAGAACGGGTTACTCGTCATAGGTGAACCCTATGACGAATCGTGTTCCTTGGCAGCTGATCGCTGCCGGGCGAGATCACCGCGCCGACGGCAGCACAGGTTGTCCGCCGCGATCGGTAGTGTCGAGCGGGTGAGTAGCTGGGTGCGACGAAAGTTCCACAGAGTCGGACGATTCGATCGGGCGGTCGGCAGGGCGGTCGCCGAACTACCGGCCTCGATGGTCGACACCGGCATGCTGCGGATCAGCAAGAGTGCTGATTTCAGCGCGCTGTGGTTGGTCCTGGCGGCAGCGCTCGCCACCCGCGCGGGAACATCGCGGCGGGCCGCGCTGCGCGGCGTCGTCTCGGTCGGGGGCGCGAGCGTGGCTGTGAATGCCGGACTCAAGATGCTCGTTGCGCGGCGCCGACCGGCCGCCGAACTTTTGCCCGCATACCGGCGGCTGACACCGACGCCGAGGTCCTCCTCCTTCCCTTCCGGGCACAGCGCCTGCGCGGCGGCATTCGCGACGGCGGTGGCACTCGAAAGCCCGCGCACCGCACTGGTTATCGCCCCGCTGGCCGCCTCCGTCGCCTACTCGCGGGTGCACACCGGCGTGCACTGGAGCTCCGATGTACTCATCGGGGCGGCCGTTGGTTCCGGTGTCGCATTGGCCACCCGACGCTGGTGGCCGGTGCGTGAATCGGACGAGGCACAGGCCAGGCCGGTCCGCGAGGCACCCGCGCTGGTGGCGGGCAAAGGGCTTCTGGTGCTGGTGAATCCGGTTTCCGGCGATCCGAAGTACGATCCCACCGCCGATGTCATCACGGCCCTGCCCGCCGCCACCGTGCTGCGCACCGAACCCGACCTGGATGCGGTCGAACAGCTCGAACGGGCACTAGCCGAGCACAGCGAGCCGGTGCGGGCAATCGGCATCGCCGGTGGCGACGGCACCGTGGCCGCCGCGGCCGCAGTGGCGCTACGGCACGAGTTGCCGCTGGCCGTCATCCCCACCGGCACCCTCAACCATTTCGCCCGTGATCTCGGCGTCTACGACCTGCGCGAGGTCATCGATGCCACCGGCACCGGCGAGGCGGTCACGGTCGATATCGCGAGCGTCGAATACGGTGACGAAACCGGTTCGCACACCAGGCATTTGCTCAATACCGCCAGCATCGGCGCCTACCCGGACCTGGTGCGGCTGCGTGAGAAGTGGCAGCCGCGCTGGGGCAAATGGCCCGCCTTCGCGGCCGCCCTCGTGGTTACTCTGCGTCGGGCCGAACCGATCGAGATCCAGCTCGACGGTCGCTGGCAACGGGTGTGGTTCCTGTTCGTCGGCAACGGCCCCTACCACCCGCACGGCGCCGTACCCGCCTTCCGCGACCGGCTCGACGCCGGACTGCTCGACGTGCGCTGGCTGCGGGCCGACCTGCGCTGGTCGCGCACCCGCGCATTGGTGGCGCTGCTGCTGGCCGCGATCGGACACAGCAAGGACTACGGCGAACGCCGCCTACCCGAACTGTCCGTGCAATTGCCCAGGCCGGAGACGTTGGCCACCGATGGCGAGGTGATCGGCAAGGCGACCCACCTGCGCTTCGCGATGGCTGGCCAGCTCGCCGCTTACCGCCGCGACGAATCGAACCCGCGCTGGGCAGACCGGGTCCGCCCGCACCACCGCCGCGCACCGTGGCTGCGCGACGTCTTCCGCACCAACCGATGAGTTCTCGGCGGGAACAACGTCATCACAGATATGACGACGCATACGCTGGAAACCGCCGATGCCGACATCGTGTACGACGTGCACGGGCCGCTGCCTACCGATGAGCGACGCCCACCGCTGGTCATGATCGGTCAACCCATGGATGCCAGTGGGTTCAGCACATTGGCCTCGTACTTTCCGGACCGCACGGTGGTCACCTATGATCCGCGCGGGCTCGGCCGCAGCACCCGCAAGGACGGCCGAGTCGACAACACGCCGACCACCCAGGCCGAGGACGTGCATGCGGTGATCGAAGCGCTCGGCGCCGGACCGGTCGAGTTGTTCGGGAGCAGCGGGGGTGCGGTCACCGCGCTCGCACTGGTGGCGGCCCATCCGAATGATGTCATCACGGTGGTGGCCCATGAGCCGCCGCTTATTCCGGTGCTGCCCGATGCGGCCGCCGCAGAGCGCGCCCGCGCGGAGGTTCGTGACGCGTACGAGGCCAAGGGCTCCGGCGCTGGCATGGCGACCTTCATCGCGATGACCTCGTGGCAAGGCGAATTCACCGACGACTATTTCGCCAAGCCCGCGGCCGATCCCGCCATGTTCGGTATGCCGAGCGAGGACGACGGTTCCCGCGACGATCCACTGCTGTCGGACCGGTCCTGGGCGGTCACCAACTATCGACCCGATGTCGCCGCGCTGACCGCCGCACGTACCCGGGTTGTGATCGCTGTCGGCGAGGAGTCCGCGGGCACCTTGACCGCGCGCAGCTCGGCCGCCGCCGCCGAGCTGCTCGGTCAGCAGGCGACCGTATTCCCAAGCCATCACGGCGGCTTCCTCGGCGGCGAATGCGGGCACCCCGGCCAGCCCGAAGCCTTCGCACGCACCCTGCGTGAGGTCCTGGCCGGGCAATAACGACGGAAGTGTGACGCGCTGCTCGACAGGGACTTTCCGGATCGGATCGCGGGTTGTACGTGGAGCCGATATGAGGAGGTCATGTGGCGAAGGAATACAACCGGAACCCTGCCGCGGTGGACGCGCTGTCACCCGAGCAGTACCACGTCACCCAGGAGAACGGGACCGAGCGGGCGTTCACGGGCGCGTACTGGGACAATCACGAACCGGGTATCTACGTGGATGTGGTGTCCGGTGAACCGCTGTTCGCCTCGGTCGACAAGTTCGACAGCGGTTCGGGATGGCCGAGTTTCACCAAGCCGATCGATAGCGACAATGTCTTCGAAAAGCGCGATTTCAGTCATCTGATGATCCGCACCGAGGTGCGCTCGACGCGCGGTGACAGCCATCTCGGGCATGTATTCACCGACGGGCCGCGCGCGACGGGCGGTCTGCGGTACTGCATCAACTCGGCGGCCCTGCGGTTCATCCACCTCGATGACCTCGAGGCGGAGGGCTACGGTCGATACAAGACCCTGTTCATGAAGGAGGATGCATGAGCGAGCGAACAATCAGCACAGCCGACCTGTCGGGCGTGGCGGAGCCGAGCTCCAGCGAGGCGGAGTCATGACCGACACGCGAAAGGCGATTCTGGCCGGTGGATGCTTCTGGGGCATGCAGGACTTGATTCGTAAGCAGCCCGGAGTGATTTCGACGCGGGTCGGCTACACCGGCGGGCGCAACGATCACCCCACCTATCGCAACCACCCGGGCCATGCCGAGGCCGTCGAAATAAGCTACGACCCGGCGCAGACCGACTACCGTGCGCTGCTGGAGTTCTTCTTCCAGATCCACGATCCGACGACGAAGGACCGCCAGGGCAACGACATCGGTACCAGCTACCGCTCGGCCATCTTCTACCTCGACGACGAGCAGAAGCGCGTCGCCCTCGAGACCATTGTCGATGTCGAGGACTCCGGCCTGTGGCCAGGCAAGGTGGTCACCGAGGTGACCCCGGCGAGCGAGTTCTGGAAGGCCGAGGCCGAGCATCAGGACTACCTGCTGCGCTACCCGGACGGCTACACCTGCCACTTCCC
>FTJU01000095.1_pt3 | contig 17407 bp, 10 predicted proteins | sample 1658961 | NCBI WGS metagenome assembly FTJU01 (sample SAMEA3914878, study PRJEB12502) | metagenome | biome: forest; material: soil | place: USA | collected 2012-03-12 | depth 0.3 m | reverse complement strand
ACGGCCACGCCCATGTGGGTGGAGGTGGTGAAGTCGATCGCCTTGTAGCCGGCGCGGTCGAGCACGGGCGCGATGGCGAGGGTGCGGGCGGTGTCGACGCCGAGCGCGGCCCAGAGGCTCTGGTTGCCATCCCGCAGCGAGGTCTCGACGAGGCGAAGCGTGGCCATGTTCAACCCTCCAGCAGGGCCGGATCGCGCGCGGCGAGCCGGGTCAGATAGCCAGTGTCGACGCCGCCCGCGGCGAATTCGGGGTCGGCCAGGATGCGGCGCTGGAAGGCGATATTACTCGCGACGCCGACGATCCGCGTCTCGTCCAACGCCTGCTTCAGGCGATCGAGCGCCTCGGCGCGGGTCGCGCCATGGGCGATCACCTTGGCCATCAGGGAATCGTAGAACGGCGGCACGGCCGAGCCCGAGCCGATGTGGGTGTCGACGCGCACGCCCTCGCCGCCGGGCCAGACCGCCTGCTTGACCACGCCGGGCGAGGGCATGAAGTCGCGCGCAGGGTCTTCGGCGTTGATGCGGCACTCGATGGCCGCGCCGTCCAGGCGGATGTCGTCCTGGCGGAGGCTGAGGCCCTGGCCATCCGCGATGGCGATCTGCTGTTCGACGAGGTCGATCCCGGTGACGGCCTCGGTGACCGGATGCTCGACCTGGATGCGGGCGTTCATCTCCAGGAAGTAGAACTCGCCCCGGTCGACATCGACCAGGAACTCCACCGTCCCGGCGCCGCGGTAATCCAGGCGCTCGGCGAAGCGCACGCCGGCTTCGTGCAGGTCTGCCCGCAGGCGCGGCGGCAGATCGGGGGCAGGCGTTTCCTCGATCAGCTTCTGGTAGCGGCGCTGCACCGAACAGTCGCGCTCGCCGAGGTGTATGACCCGGCCTTCGCCGTCGCCCAGCACCTGCAGCTCCACGTGCCGGCCACGACCGACGAAGCGCTCCAGATAGACCCGGTCGTCGCCGAACGCCGCGCCGGCTTCCGCCGAGGCCAGGGCCAGGGTCTCTTCGAGGTTAGCGAGGTCGTCGACCCGCTTCATGCCGCGCCCGCCGCCGCCGCCCACCGCCTTGACCAGCAAGGGCGCGCCGATCTTGCGGCCGAGCGCCACGGCCTCGGCCATCGACGCGGCCGGTCCGCCCGGGACCACGGGGACGTTGGCCGCCACGGCTTCGGCGCGGGCGCGCAGCTTGTCGCCGACCGCCTCGATCTGCTGGGCGGTGGGGCCGATGAAGATCACGCCTTCCTGTTCGGCGAGGCGCGCCAGTTCGGTCCGTTCGGACAGGAAGCCGTAGCCGGGGTGGATGGCGTCGCAGGCGCTGCCGAGCGCCGCCTGGACGATGGTGGGGGCCGAAAGATAGCTCTGGGCCGCCGCCGCCGGGCCGATGCACAGGGTGCGCGTCGCGCGCCGGGCGGGCAGGGAATTCAGGTCCGCCTTGGAGGCGGCTAGCACCGTCTCGATCCCGAGCCGCTCGCAGGTCCTGATCACGCGCAGCGCGATCTCGCCCCGGTTGGCGATCAGGATGCGTTGGATGGCCATCAGCCGGCCGTCCGGATCCGCAGCAGGGGCTGTTCGAACTCGACCATCTCGGCGTTCGGCGCGTGGATCGCGACCACCACGCCTTTCGAGCCGGCGCGCACCGAGTTCATCAGCTTCATCACCTCGACGATGCCGATGATGGTGTCGGCCTCGACCGCTTGGCCCACCTCGACGAACGGCGGCTGCCCGGGCTTGGGCGCGCGGTAGTAGACGCCGAGCAGGGGCGAGGGCACGTCGACCTCGTCCGGACCGAGCGGGGGCAGGGCGTGGGCGGCGGGAGCGGCGTGGGCCGGGACCACCGGCTCCGGGGCGGGCGCGGGCGTCGGAGCCGCCGCGGCCGGCGCAGAGCCGTCCTTCCGCAGATGCAGTTCGAGATCGCCCGTCTTCAGCTTCAGCTCGCTGAACCTGGACTGCTCGAACAGCTTCATGATCTGTTCGAGATCAGCGGAACTGAGGCTCACTTGCGCCCTCCGAATACGGTCATGAGATGGGCCAGGGGATTGGCCTCGGGCCTCGCGGCGGGCGCGGCCTCCCTGGCCGACCACACCGTCTCCGGGCGGCTCTGCAGCAGGAGCAGGGCGCCCGAGCCGTTCTCGATCGCCCATTCGATGTCCTGCGGCCGGCCGTAGTGGCGCTCGGCCTTGCGGCCGATGTCCTTGAGCGCCTGCAGCTCCGCGTCGCTGAGGCAGGCGGTGCGGCGCAGGTCCTCGGGCGTCTCCTCGTCGTGGATGCCGCCGCCCGTGGTGGGAACCTGGCGGATGTGCTTGTCGGAGATGTCGCGCACGGGGATCTCGCCGGTCAGCTTGGCGACCACCCAGCGGTCGGGCGTCACCTCGCCCGAGACCACCGCCGAGCCCAGGCCCCAGGCCCCTTCGATGGTGATCACCGAGCGGTCGCCGGTGGTCGGCGAACGGGTGAACATCACGCCCGCGCAGCGCGCGTCGACCATGCGTTGGATCACCACGCCCATGGCGACGCCCGCTTCGGGCAGGCCGTGCTTGCGGCGGTAGCAGACCGACTCCACCGAATAGAGGCTGGCCCAGCAGCGGCGCGTCATGGCCACCGCCTGGTCGGCCCCGATCACCCACAGATAGGTGTCCTGCAGGCCGGCGAAGGAGGCGTCCTCGGCGTCCTCGGTGGTGGCCGAAGAGCGCACGGCGACGGGCTGGTCGGCGCCGGCCAACTCGGCGTAGGCGGCGCGGATCGCGGCCTCGACCGGGGCGGGCAGGGGGGCTTCTTCGATCCGCGCGCGGACCTTGGCCGTCACCGCCTGGGCCTTCTCGAGGTCGTCCGGATCGAGGGCCTCGATCGGGGCGCGCAGGGGCTGCGCGGCGTCGAGCGCCACGATGAACTGTTCGAAGGCCTCGGTGCGCACGACGAAGCCGGGCGGCACGGCGATGCCGGCGCGGGTCAGCTCGCCGAGGCTTCCGCCCTTGCCGCCGACGGCGGGACGGTCGGTCAGGCCGATCGCGTCGAACCAGGCGATGACGGGGTCTTCTGCATTCATGCGGTCACGCCAGGATCGTCACGATGCCCCGGCCGCCGTCGACGCGGATGCGCGCGCCGTCGGGGATGCGCTCGGTGGCCCGGCCGGTGCCGACCACGGCGGGCAGGCCGTATTCGCGCGCCACGATGGCGGCGTGGCTCATCGAGCCGCCGATGTCGGACACGGCGGCCGAGATCTTCTGGAACACCGGCGCCCAGGTCGGGTTGGTCACCTGGCAGACCAGGATGTCGCCTTGCTTGAGCTTGGAGATCTCCTGCACCGAGCGCACCACCCGGGCGATGCCCTCGACCACGCCCGAGGACGCCGCGAAGCCCTTCAGCTCGTTGGGATCGGCCTCGCCCTGGTGCAGCCAGTTGTCGAGCATCTCGCGGGTGATGCCCCACAGCATGACGATGGCCGGGTCGTCGATGATGTCGGGCACTTCGCCCAGCGCCGGGGAGCTGTCCATCTTCGCCCAGACCGCGATCGCCGCCTTGCGCTCGGCGATGATCGGGCGCCAGCGGTCAAGGCCGCGCGGCGGCGAGCCGTTGCCCCAGCTGGTCATCAGGTCGACGATCGCCTGCTCGACCTCGTAGCGCGACAGGTGGAACACGTCCTCGCCGTCGTCGAAGAAGCCGTGCTGGGCGAGCAGGCCGCCGAACTCGCGGACCTTGTTGAAGAACAGGTTCGTGTACCAGTGCTCGCAGTAGAACTTGTGCCCCTCGACATAGGGGAAGACGCGGCAGGCCAGGGTGATCATCTGGTCGTAGGCGGCGCGCTCCTCGTCGCTGCCGAGCAGCTCGCGATAGCCCTCGATCAGCGCCTGGCGCTCGGCCATCAGCCGCTCGGTCGGACGGTCGATGTTCTCGCCGGCCTTGATCTTGTCGACGTAGCCGGGGATGGCGGCGAAGGGCAGGCTGAGGTCGTCGTTCCACGAGCGGTGGTAGTGGTAGAAGCCGTCGCCGACATTGACGTTGAACCAGGGGTTGCGCGAGGTCTCCAGCTCGTCGAGCCAACTCTGGCCGGCGTTGCCGGACTCCCGCAGTTCGGCCAGCACGTCTTCGGCGCTCACCCCGTCCTTGAACCGGTGGTCGACGCCCAGCTCGATGGCGCGGCGGGCCAGGCGCTTGACCTCCTCGTCGGGGCGGAAGATCTCGGCCTCGAAGCCGGCCACCATGCGGGCGATGGTCTGGTCGGTGATCTCGGGGAAGGCCTTCTTGCAGAAGTCGAAGAAGACCATGTAGGCGCCGTAGCCCAAGAGCAGGAACTCGAAGTGGTGGTGCCACATCCGGTAGTAGCCCTCGAGGGACTTCTGCCAGGTCTCGAGCAGGGTGTGGCTGGAGGCGACGCCCTTGCCGGCGTGCACGTTCTGAAGCGGCTCGAAGGCGGGCAGGTCGAGCTTGGGCAGGGCCTGCGCATCGGCGATCAGCCGGCGCATCTTGCCCTTCCACTGGTCGTACAGGCGCTCCCAGTTCTCGTAGTAGTAGAAGGCGCGCTGCTGGAATTCGCCGACGCGCCTCTCGATCTCGGCCGGGTCGGTCACGCCGTTGCCGCCGATGTACACGCGGCCGTTGATGATGCGGTAGTCGATGCCCAGGGTGGTCGGCAGGCTGTGCACCCGGGTGTTGCTGGCCCCGAGCGCGATATAGGCGGCCTCGGCGGTGACCATGTCGAAGGTGGTCATCGGCTCGGGGAAGTGCATCGAGTTGTAGAACCAGAAGCGCTGATCGTCGCCCGGCTCGAACTGCATGTAATAGGGGTAGGCGGCCTGGGCGGCCTCCGTCCCGGGGGCGACCTTCACCGAACTCGGCAGGGGGAACCCCTGTGCCTGCTGCGCCATCACATCCTCCCGCCGGGAGTTGTGTCCTCCCGGTCTCAGGACGTCAGCATAACGGCGATCTATCTTTCGGGAAGGAGCCCGCGGCCGAAAAGACGCCTGGGCGTCAGGGCAGGCGTCAGGGGCGGGGTCCGCCGGCCGCGACGATCACCACCGAACCGAGCGCGAGGCGCGGCGGCGAGGACATCCACCAGCCCTGGTCGTTGAGGGCGTAGATGGTCTGGTACTCGGGCGCGGCGGACACCGCCACGACGTCGGCGCGCTGGTTGTCCATCAGCCAGGTCTGATCCTGGTCGCGCACCTCCAGCACCGCGTGGAAGGCGTCGTGACCGGAGTCGCGCACGATGGTCAGGCGCAGGTCTTCGGCCGGCACGCCGAGGCGGACCAGGCTGAAGTACTTGGTGATGGCGAAGTCCTCGCAGTCGCCGCCGTGGGCCAGGAACTCGCCCGGCGTCTCCCAGTAGTCGGCCACGCCCCAGTTGGCGATGTCCTCGACATAGGGCTTCTGGTTGACCCAGGTGTTGACCGCCTCGATCTGCTCGCGGCGGCTCTTGCCCTGCAGGGTGTCGAGGAAATTGGTCCATTCCGCAGGCGCGCAACGCCGCTCGTCGGCGCAGGCCGCCTCGGCCGGCCTGCCATCGAAGCTGGCCGGGACGACGCCGTCGACCGGGGCGTGGACCGCCGCCATGTCCGACAGCACCTGTCTCCAGGCCGAGAATTGCGAGAATTCGGTCCCTGACTTGGCCTGGTCGAACGGGCTCTCGGCCCAGGCGAGGGCCGGCAGAGTTAATAGATTCAATACAGCCGACAGGACGACTACGATACGACGCATGGGATTAAGAGGTTTGTTTATCTAATCCCTACGTTACGGCCTCCATATCTAAGCCCAAGTTTATGGATATGCTTTACATCCGTTATCCATGTTAACTTCTTGTTAATATTTGAGAGCGGAAGCGAGGCCCCGTCCAAAATTCGCGTATTGAGCGAATTTAGGTGGATAAGGTCTGGCGTAATGACTGCGGTAAACCTGCAGGACGTGCCGATTAACTATCAAAAATGTCTGCTTAACCATGAAAAGTGAACGGACGGCGGATTTTTTTCCTCGCCTGTCAAATCTGTTCTTGGTCGACGAGCGGATGGATAATGGCGGTTAACCGCCGTCGATATCGAGCAGTAGGCTTTTTGCGCCGAAGATATCTTATATGATAGAATGATTAACTCGTGTTAAGTGTTCATAATATTTAGTCGTTCGTCCGAAAAGTTAAGATCAGGATGCCGGATTTTCCGGAATTGGGACAGTTGTCGACCTTAGGTTGCATTTGAAATTTCGAAAATGGGACATAACGTCGTTCGTTATGCGCTCATAATGTGCCTATGCACGGCCTTGACTACATCGCTGTGGCAAGCTTAACCGTTGCTTAAGTTTGTGGGGAAGGCGTTCTCAACCCTCGGTTGGATGCGCCGGCAGTCGATAGGGCGGGGAATGGTCGGGGAATCCAGAGTTTTCGGCGGCGCGCGTCTGTCGGCCGCCACGCTTCTCGCAGTGTTGTGGAGCTCCACGGCGCTGGCCCAGCCGGCGGCTGGACCGGGTCAGGTGGAGCAGCGCCTGCGGCCCACGCCCGCGCCGCCGTCCACTGGCGCGCCGGTGCAGGTTCCCACTCCCGCCCAGCCGGCCGTTCCGCCGTCCGAACAGGGCGTCAGCTTCACCCTCACGGGCGTGGACTTCGAAGGCGCCGCCGCCTTGCCGAAGGGCAGGCTCGACGCCCTGGCCAAGCCCTATGTCGGCAAGCCGGTCACCCTGGCCGAGGTCAACGCCCTGGCCGCCCAGGTCACCGCGGCCTATCGCGCCGCCGGCTATGTCCTGACGCGGGCGATCGTGCCGCCCCAGCGCTTCGGCAACGGCCGCCTGACCCTGCGGGTGGTGGAAGGCTACATCGACCAGGTGCGCATCCAGGGCGAGGCGGGCGGCGCCAAGGGGCTGCTGGAGGCCTACGGCCGGCGCATCCAGGCCTCCAAGCCCCTGACCCGCGCGGTGCTCGAGCGCGAACTGCTGCTCGCCAGCGACCTCACGGGCCTGAATGTGCGCAGCGTGCTGACGCCCTCGGCCGGCGTCGTGGGCGCGACCACCAGGGTCAGGTCGGCCGCGCCCACGACGCCGGCCGACCTGACCCTGGTGGTCGCGCCGAAGAAGCTCGACGTCACCGTCGGCGCGGACAACCGCGGCTCGCGCTACCTCGGGCCCGCCCAGCTCATGGCCGGCGTCTTCGTCAACGACGCCTTCAAGACCGCGGGCCGGCTCGGCCTCAGCGGCGTGGTGACGCCGGAAGGTCCGCCGGACCTGGCCTATGGCGCGATCAGCTATGACCAGCCGCTCGGGACCAACGGCCTGCGCCTCTACGGCACGATCAGCGACTCGGTGACCGAGCCGGGCGGCGAGCTGCGCAAGCTCGACACCATCGGCCACGCCTTCAACGCCGAAGCGACCCTGTCCTATCCGGTCATCCGCTCGCGCGACCTCAACCTGATGGTCCACGGCGGCTTCGCCTCGCGGGACATCATGTCGGGCAATTCGGCCTCCTCGCCGCTGTTCGAGGACCATGTGCGTTCGCTCGACCTCGGGCTCTACGCCAACGCGCTGGACCAGCTGGGCGGCTATTCCACCGTGTCGCTCGACGTGATCCAGGGGCTCGACCTGTTCGGGGCCACCTCGCTGTCCTCGACGGATAAGTCCCGCGTCGGCGCCACCGGGAACAACTTCACCCGCCTGACCGGCGAGGCGACCCACCTGCAGCCCCTGTTCGGCCCGCTCGCCCTGCAGCTCGGCGTCAGCGGCCAGACCTCGTTCGGCGAAAGCATGCTGTCCTCCGAGCAGTACGCGCTCGGCGGCTACGCCTACGACCGGGCCTTCGATCCGGCCGACGCCACCGGCGACGCCGGCGTGGCCGGCCGAGCCGAGATGCAGTGGCGCGTCCGGCGCGGCTTCGCCGTGCTGTCGGGCCTGCAGCCCTACGCCTTCTACGAGGGCGGCCAGGTCTGGCAGATGCGCTCGGTCGCCGGCACGCCGCGTTCGGAAACCCTGCTGTCCACCGGCGTGGGGGTGCGCTTCACCCTGCTCGACCGCTTCGGCGCCGATCTGGAGTGGGCCAAGCCGCTCGGGCCGGACCTGCGCTTCACCAACAGTCGCAACGGGCGCGTGTTCGCCTCGATCACCGCAACCTTCTAGCCGACCGCGCCAGCGGCCCTGGCGCGGGACTTGCACGACGGGGCTGAGCCCCAAGGGGATTAAGATGGCTAAGACAACCAAGTCGACCTCTCGCCGTCCCGCCGCCGCCGCTTCGGCCGGCGTGATCGGCGCGGCCTCGGCCCTGCTCGGCGCGGGCGCGGCCCACGCCCTGGCTCCCGGCGCGACGCCCCAGGGCGCGACGGTGGTCGGCGGATCGGCGAACGTCGCCCAGGCCGGCTCCACGGTCACGGTCAACCAGTCGAGCAACCGCGCGGTGATCGACTGGCGCAGCTTCGACATCGGTTCGGACGCCCATGCGGTGTTCAACCAGCCGAACGCGAGCGCCATCGCCGTCAACCGCGTGAACGCCTCCACCGACCCGACGCGGATCGAAGGCTCGCTCACCGCCAACGGCCAGGTGTGGATCCTCAACCCCAACGGCGTGCTGTTCGGCAAGACCGCGACGGTGAACGTGGCGGGGCTGATGGCCTCGACCGCCAACATCGACCCGACCCGGTTCATGGCCGGCGACAACCGCCTGACCTTCACCGGCGCCGACCACGGCTCGGTGGCCAACGAGGGCCAGATCACCATCGCCGAAGGCGGCCTGGCGGCCTTCGTCGCCCCCTCGGTGCGCAACAGCGGCGTGATCAACGCCCGCGTGGGCAAGGTGACCCTGGCGGCCGGGACCACCTTCACCCTGGATCTGGCCGGCGACGGCCTGGTCGAGCTCGGCCTCGGGTCCGACCACGCGGTGGTCGACCAGTCGGGCAAGATCGTGGACGCGGGCGGCGTGGTCACCCTCACGGCCCGCTCGGCCGGCCAGGTGGTGGATTCCGTCATCAACATGTCGGGCGTCATCGACGCCTCGTCCGCCACCGCTTCGGGCGGCCAGATCGTGCTGGGCGCCGACGACATCACCACCGCGGCGAACGCCGTGATGAAGGCGGACGGCGCGGGCGCCGGCGGCCAGATCATCGCGGTGGCCGACAAGACCGGCGACTACGCCGGCGTCTTCTCGGCGCGCGGCGGCGCGCTTGGCGGCGATGGCGGCCACGTGGAGACCTCGGGCGCCGTCCTGCACATCGCCGACAACATCTCGGTCGACACCACGGCGGCCAACGGCCAGACGGGCGGTTGGACGCTCGATCCCGACACCCTGACGGTCGGCGTCACGGGCGCGGGCTCCATCAACGGCAGCATCAACAGCGACGCGGACCAGACCATCGCCGCTTCGACGGTGGTGACCGCCCTGAACACCACCAACGTCACGCTCCAGGCCAAGACCGCGATCACCGTGAACACCGCGATCGACGCGTCCGGCAACAGCACCGCCCACAACCTGGCGCTGGTCGACGAAGACGGCGGCGGCCTGACGGTCAACCTGAACAAGGCCATCACGCTGAAGAGCGGCGGCGTCCTGTCCGGCCAGGCGACCACGGTCAACCTGACCAGCGGCGCCCTGATCCAGAACGGCAACGACGTGGCCCTGGCGGGCGCGACGGTGAACCTGGCGGCCGGCCTCTATGCCCCGGGCGCGACCCTCACCAAGTCGAACCTGACCCTGGCCGGCGCGCCGGGCGCGGAGATCGATGTCAATCCGGGCTCGGCCCAAGTCAATGCGGTGACCATCGGCGGCGCGACCACGGGCGTGACGGTCAAGGGCCTGACCATCGACGGCGAGATCACCGGCTCCTACGTCGACTACGCCTTCGGCTCGGGCGTCAGCCGCGGCATCGCCGTGCTCAACGGCGCGACCAACTTCACCCTGACCGGCAACACGATCACCAATGTCCGCAACGGCATCCTGATCGACGGCCGCAACACCGGCTCGGTCACGAACAACCTGATCGACAACACCAAGAGCGCGATCTCGGTCCAGTACACCGACGCGACCGGCATCAACATCGCCAACAACAGCCAGGGCTCGTTCGGCAACGAGTGGGGCCTGAACCTCCACCTGAACGGCATCTACAACGGGACGACGATCAGCGCCGACCCGACCAGCGGCACGGTCCTGGCCAGCTCGGCGACCCAGACGGCCCTGCTGGCCGACAGCGCGGCCAACGGCGGCTGGTCGGTGCAGGACCTCGCCTACACCGGCTCCAACCGCACCAGCGTGGTGGTCGCGACCAACGGCTCGGCGACCAACCAGGGCTCGCTCAGGGCGCCGCTGTCGACGATCCAGGCGGGCATCGCCGCCGTGGTCGCCGGCGGCGTGGTCAACGTCCAGAACGGGACCTATGTGATCCCGGCGGGCGGGGCCAATTACCTCTACATCAACAAGCCCCTGAGCCTGATCGGCCAGAGCGAGGCCGGCGTGATCATCGACGCCCGCGGCGCCTCGACCTACGGCCTGCGCATCAAGGACACCAGCAACGTCAACCTGAGCAACTTCACCCTGTGGGGCGTGACCTCGGGCGTCGGCTACGGGATCAAGGCGGAGAACGTCGGCAACCTGTCGATCGCCGATGTCACGAGCCAGGGCTCGGCCAAGTCGGAGTTCGACCTGAATGGCGTGATCGGGGCCACCCTCGACCACCTGACCGCCAACGGCGCAGCGGTCGTCGGCGGGGCCAGCACCGCCGGCAACGGCATCGCCTTCACCGACAGCCAGAACATCACCCTGACCAACTCCACCACGCTCAACAACGCGTGGGGCGGCCTGGCGCTGTACCAATCGAATTTCGCGAGCGGCTACACCTATCAGGAGACCGGGATCACCGTTGATGGGACCAACACCTTCAACGAAGCCAACCCGATCTACGCCGAGAAGCAGTCGACCATCCACGACTTCGGCACGCTGAACATCTCGGGCTTCGGCTATCTGGTGAAGTCGCCGACCAATCCGTCGGACGTCTACACCTGGTTCCAGCGCACCGCGCAGAACGCGATCGACTTCGCCGCCGGCGTCAACACCGCCGGGGGCGCGACGGCCGCCTACGTCGAGGGCTACGGCAGCGGCGTGACCGGCAACAACCAGTTCACGGTCGGCGTCTCCACCGGCGGCCAGGCCCTGTCGATCCAGGCCGCGATCAACGGCGCCCAATCGGGCGCGACGGTCAATGTCCTGAACGGGACCTATGTGATCCCCGCGGGCGGGGGCAGCTACCTCGGCATCACCAAGTCCCTGAGCCTGATCGGCCAGAGCCAGTCGGGCGTGGTCATCGACGCCCGCAACGCCAACACCTACGGCCTGCGGGTGCTCGGGACCAGCAACGTCAACCTCGCCAACTTCACCGTGTGGGGCGTGAGCTCGGGCGTCGGCTACGGCGTGAAGATCGAGGGCACGAGCGGCCTGACCATCGCCAACGTGACGAGCCGGGGCGCGGCCAAGTCCGAGTTCGACCTCAACGGCGTGCTCGGAGCCAGCCTCGACCACCTGACGGCCAATGGCGCGCCGGTGGCGGGCGGGGCCAACACGGGCGGCAACGGCGTCTCGATCAGCGACAGCCAGAACATCACCCTGACCAACTCCACCACGCTCAACAACGGGTGGGGCGGCCTGGCGCTCTATCAGACCAACGCGGCGAACGGTTACGCCTATCAGGAGACCGGGATCACGGTCGACGGCAGCAACAGCTTCGGCGAGGCCAGCCCGGTCTATGCCGAGCGGACCTCCTCGACCCACGACTTCGGCACGCTGAACATCGCCGGCTTCGGCTACCTCGTGAAGTCGCCGACCAACCCGTCGGACGTCTACACCTGGTTCCAGCGCACCGCGCAGAACGCCATCGACTTCGCGGCCGCCCAGTCACCGAGCACCGCCTATGTGGTGGGCTATGGCTCGGGCGTGACGGGCAACAACCACTTCACCGTGGGCTTCTCCACCGGCGGCCAGGCCCTGTCGATCCAGAACGCGGTCAACGCGGCCTCGAACGGCGCCATCATCGACATCGCTTCGGGGACCTACGGCCAGAGCGTGACCTCGGGCGTGCGGGCCGCCTACAACCTCGGCCAGGTCAGCCTGACCGGCGGCTTCACCCTGCAGGCCGGCGCATCGGGCTCGAGCCTGTCGGGCGCCCTGACGGCCGGTTCGATCAACCTCGGCGCCCCGGTGACCCTGGCGGGCAACTTGAGCCTGGCCTCGTCCGGCGCCATCACGACCGGCGCGATCGACGCCAGCACGGCCGGCGGCCAGGCCCTGACGGTCAACGGCGGCTCGGTGAGCCTCGGTTCGCTGGGCTCGGCGACGCAACTGGCCTCGGTCCAGGTCTCGGGTCCGACGACCCTGACCGGCGCGGCCTACAATGCCGGCAGCCTGAACTTCGGCGGCGCCTTGACCCTGGCGAGCAATGCGAGCCTGACCTCGTCCGGCTCGATCGTGACCGGGACCATCGACGGCGGCTCCGCCGGCGGCCAGGCCCTGACGATCAACGGCGGTTCGGTGAGCCTCGGCTCGCTGGGCGCCGGGACGGGGCTCGGCGCGGTCCAGGTCTCGGGCCCCGCGACGCTGACGGGCTCGGCCTATGACGCCAACAGCCTGGCGTTCGGCGGCGACGTGACGCTGACGGCCGCGACCACCACGTTCAACACCAGCGGCGCGGCGGGGAACATCACCGTCTCCGGCAACGTGTTCGGCTCCAGCAACGGGGCCCAGAACCTGATCCTCGTCGCCGGTCCGGGGACCGGCTCGGCCAACGGCGACATCTCGCTGCAGAGCGTGGGCGTCCTGGGCCTGGCGCTCGGCGACCTGACCATCAGCGGCCGCAACTTCAACGCCCAGACCGTGCGCGTGGGGAACTTCAAGTCCACCCTCGCGGGCAACCAGGTGTTCTCCTCCCACACCCTGGACGCCGGCGGTTCGGTGGACGCCAACGTGGCCGGCGACGCCTCGGGCCCGATCAACGCCAGCGGGGCGGTGAACGCCAACGTGGGCGGGGCCCTGAGCGGCGCGATCACCAGCGGCGGGGACGTGTCGCTGAAAGCGCCCACGGTGAACAATGTGACGGTCACCACCCCCGGCGCCGTCAACGTCGGCGGCGACAACGTCAGCGGCGTCTTCACCGGCGCATCGGTCAAGCTGGCGGCCACGGGGAACGTGAGCGGCACGGTCAACGCCTCGACCGTCTCGGTCCAGGCCCCCAAGGGCGCCGTGACGGGCACCTGGCAGAACCTCGACACGGGCTCCGGCGGCGGGGTGCTGGTCAACAACCAGCCCGTCAGCCTGGCGGCCTCGGGCGCCAACCCGCAGCAGCTCGTGGTGGAGAACTTCACCCTGCCCGCCGGGACGACGGTGACGCCCCGTGGTCAGTTGATCCTGCCCCAGGGCGTGATGCTCGGCCTGTTGTCGCCCGCCGGCTCCGGCGGCGCGCCCAAGCTGATCCAGGTGCAGTCCGTGCAGGAGCTCGGCTCGCTCCTGTCGCAGGGCTACACCGGCATCATCATCGACCTGTCGAGCGGCGGCGCGGCCGGCGGCGACGGGCCCCAGAAGCTCAGCCAGAACTAAGGGCGGGTTCCTCCCGCTCCATCCCGCCCGCGCGGCCGCTGAACCGGCCGCGCGGGTTTGGCGTGTCTGGAGCCCGGCAGAGGGGATATTGACAGCGCTGACATCATCGATTGACAGCGCTTGCCAATGCTAACTAGTTTCCTTTCAAAGAACGCCGAAATCCGGAACGCCCCGCGTCGCCGCGATCGCGCAACGTACAAAAAAGGGAGGAACCAATATGACAGCGCTGTCAATTCCAGTCTCCGCGTCGCGTCCCATCGTCCAGATCCCTTCGCGCCGGAGCCTGCGGCTGACCGGAACGGCGCTGGCGCTGGCGGCGGGGGTCGGCGCCGCCGGATCGGCGGCGGCCCAATCGGCCGACAAGCCGTCGGCGGGCACGACCTTGCAGGAGGTCGTGGTCACGGCCACCGGCACCAACATCACCGGCGTCAAGCCCGTGGGCTCCGACACGGTGACCCTGAACCGGGAACAGGTGCTCGCGACGGGCCAGATCGACCTCAACAGCGTCCTGCAGACGATCCCCCAGGTGCAGAGCAATCCGAGCGCCGGCGGCATGGCCTTCCGCCAGGGCGGCACGGCCGGCTACGGCTCGGGCTCGGGCGAGGACAGCACGCAGGGCACCGCCATCAACCTGCGCGGCCTCGGCGCCGCCGCCACCCTGGTGCTGGTCGACGGCCGCCGGGTGGCGCCGAGCGGCGCCTCCAACGCCTTCACCGAGGCCATCCAGGTCCCGCTCGCCGCCCTGCAGCGGGTCGATGTGATCACCGACGGCAATTCGGCCATCTATGGATCGGATGCGGTCGCCGGCGTGGTCAACTATGTCCTGCGTAAGGACTTCGACGGGGTCGAGGCGTCGCCGCGCTACACCAACACACGCTATTACGACGAGTGGGGCGCCTCGATCACCGGCGGCCACACCTGGTCGCAGCTGGGGGCCCTGGGCTCGGGCGACCTGATCCTGACCTACGACCACGACGATCGCGGGGCGATGACCGCCGGCAAGAGCCCCTACCTGCGCCAGAACCTGATCCCGCTGGGCGGGATCGACAACCGGGCCAACAATGGGACCGTGGCCGCCGCGGGCCCGACCCTGATCACCCAGGGCACGGGCCCCACCGGGGCGCCGGTCTATGGCTACTACGGCGTGCCGGCCGGCTCGGGCGCGGGCCTGACCTTCAGCCAGCTGTCGCCCACGCCCAGCCTGCTCGACGCTTCGGACTACAGCGACTACCTGGGCCGGCAGACGCGCGATCAGGTGGCGGCCTTCTTCAACCAGACCCTGACGCCGTGGCTCGACCTCTACTACGAGGGCTTCCTCACCAACCGCGTCACCACCACCCGCAACTTCCAGCCGGGCACGGGCAACAACGTCACCCTGTGCGCCTCGAGCCCCTACTACATCCAGGGCGTGCCGTTCTCGGCCCAGCAGGTGCAGGCGGCCTGCGGCTATCAGTTCGGCGAGACCCTGGCCTACAACCCGCTGACCATGGTGGGCCGGACCGTGGACACCAACCCGGACGAGGTCTGGAGCCATACGGCCGGCTTCACGGTCAAGGCGCCGTACGACTGGAAAGGGGAGGGCTACTTCACCTACGCCAGCGACAAGACCTGCGGCATCTGCAACTACAGCAACAACCCCAACAACAACGCCCTGTCCGCCCAGGTCACGGCGGGGGCTATCAACCCGTTGAGCGGCGCGTCCCCGACGCCGGCGCAGATGGCGACCTTCACCGGCACCAACGTCCAGTATTCGGGCAACGTCCTCAACGACATGGTGGTGAAGTTCAACGGGCCGCTGTTCAACCTGCCCGGCGGCGCGGTGCGCGCGGCTCTCGGCGGCGAGCATTCCTATGACAAGCAGACGCTGAAGAACGGCTCCAACACCAACAACGCCAATCCGGCCGACAACAGCTTCGCCATCAACAATGTCGCCGACGCCAGCCGCACGATCACCTCGGGCTTCGGCGAGCTCTACATCCCGGTGGTCGGGCAGGCCAACGCCCTGCCGCTGGTCAAGGCGCTGAACCTCGACGTCGCGGTCCGCTACGACAGCTATTCGGACTTCGGCGGCACCACCAACCCGAAGATCGGCGGCACCTGGACGGTGACGGACGACATCCAGCTGCGCGGCAGTTGGGGCACCTCGTTCCGGGCGCCGTTCCTGACCGACACCAACCCCAAGAACTTCTCCGCCGCGCTGATCGGCGTGCCGTTCGCCAACATCTCGGGCAGCCCGGTCGCCCCGGCCAACCCGATCGCCTACCAGATCATCGGCGCCAATCCGGGCCTGCAGCCGGAAACGGCCGACACCTGGTCCACCGGCTTCGACTACAAGCCGAACTGGCTCAAGGGCTTCAGGTTCTCCACGACCTACTACAGCATCCACTACAACAACCAGATCGTCAGCCCGAACACCGGCAACTATCTGAACACCGCGCAGAACGCCCAGCTCTACAGCAAGTACATGACCCCGGTGCACAATCCGGCGAGCTGCGTGAACGGCAATCCGGCGACCTACGACCCGGTCCTGGCGGACTTCATCGCCAAGAACCCCGCGCTCTACCAGGTCTCGATCTTCGGGGCCTGCTCGGTGAACCTGATCGTGGACGCGCGCTCGCAGAACGCCGCCTCGACCTACCAGGACGGGCTGGATTTCCAGGCCAACTACGCCTTCCCCAGCGCCGTGGGCGACTGGAACGTCGGCGGCAGCGTGACCAAGATCCTCGACCAGACCCTGGCCCCGGTGGCCGGCGCGCCCGCGGTTAGCGTGCTCGACACCTACAACTACCCCGTCAGCCTGCGCGCCCGCGGCCAGATCGGCTGGAACCGCGGCTCCTGGAGCGTCAACCTGTTCGTCAACTACGTGGGCTCTTATCTCAACACCGTCCCGCTCGCCGGCCGGCCCCAGACGACGGTCCCCGCCTGGGCCACCGCCGACATCGGCCTCACCTACCGGACGCCGGACGACATCCCGGTCAAATGGCTGAAGGGGGTACGGGCGTCGCTCAACGTCCAGAACTTCACCGACGCCAATCCGCCGGTGGTGCTGACCCAGCAGGGCGCGAACTATTCGGCGTTCGACCCCTCCAACGCCAACATCTTCGGACGTCAGATCACCCTGCAACTGACGAAGGACTTCTGACCAGGGGGCGCAGGAAGTCCGCCTCGGGCGAGGGGCAGAGGAAGCCGCGGGTTTGGCGCGGGGGAAGTTCGCCGACGCCATGATAGGATGGATCGTAGCCATCCGAGGATTTCGTCATGGCCGATCAGCAGCCTTCGCCTTCGCCATCGCCGCCCCGCGCCCACCAGCCCGGCGAGGACGTCTTCCGGGCCATCCGTCCGGAAGACGTGGTCTGGAAGCCGTTCCCCGCTTTCCCGCCGGCCGCGCGCCTGGCGGTCCTGGTCGGCGACCCGACCCAGCCCGGGCCCTATGTGATCCGCGTCAAGCTGCCGGCGGGCACGCGCATGGCCCCGCACCGCCACCCGGAGGACCGCATCTACACCGTGATGTCGGGCATCTTCTACATCGGCCGCGGCGAGGTGTTCGACGAGGGCGCGCTGGAAGCCTTCGGGCCGGGCGCCGTGGTCGTCCTGCCAGGCGGCCAGGCGCATTTCCATTGGGCCAAGTCGGGCGAATACGTCACCCAGGTGATCGCGATCGGCCCGCTGGGACTGGACTACGTCGCGCCGGCGGACGATCCGCGGACGCAGGGCAAGCCGGGGGCGCCCTGAGGGGCGAAGCTCCGCCCAGCGGAAGGCGCGCCCGGCGCTGGCCTCGCGAACCGTTGAGGTCACAATACTGATATTGCTCGCGCCTAGGTTGCATGGCGATCCTGTATCGGATGGGACCGCTGGCGCGTCGAGGGCATGGAGATGGA
>FTJU01243432.1_pt1 | contig 17499 bp, 10 predicted proteins | sample 1658961 | NCBI WGS metagenome assembly FTJU01 (sample SAMEA3914878, study PRJEB12502) | metagenome | biome: forest; material: soil | place: USA | collected 2012-03-12 | depth 0.3 m | reverse complement strand
AGTGGTGTGGAAACCGTCGGAGATGACACCGCTGACCGCGCTGGCCTGCCATACGCTGTTGCGCCGCGCGGCCATCGATGTCGGCGCGGATCCCCAAGTGCACCAATTGATTCAAGGCGGCGCCGAGGTCGGGTCCCGAGTGGTCGAGGACGAGCGGGTGGCGCTGGTGAGCGCGACCGGTTCGGTGCGGATGGGCCATACGGTGGCACCACGGGTGGCCGCTCGGTTCGGTCGATGCCTGCTGGAGTTGGGGGGAAATAACGGCGCGATCGTCACGCCCACAGCGGATTTGGAGTTGGCGGCGCGCGGCATCGTCTTCGCGGCGGCGGGTACGGCCGGGCAGCGCTGTACGACATTGCGTCGCCTGATCGTGCACGCCGATATCGTCGAGCCGCTACTGGATCGTGTGGCGGGGGCCTATCGGCAACTGCGCGTCGGCAATCCGCTCGACGACGGCGTGCTGGTCGGACCGCTGATCAACGGCAGCGCCTACGAAGGGATGCGTGCGGCGATCGATCGTGCGCTCGCCGATGGTGGCGAATTGCTCTGCGGCGGTGAGCGAGTCGACGGCTTCGGCGACGATGCCTTCTATGTCCGCCCCGCGATCATGCGCATGCCGGCTCAGACCGCCGTGGTCCGCGAGGAAACCTTCGCACCGATCCTCTACGTGCTGACCTACCGTGACTTCGACGTCGCGATCGAACTGCACAATGATGTACCGCAGGGCCTTTCGTCCGCCATTTTCACCGCCGACCAACGCGAAGCGGAACGCTTCCTCGCCGCCGACGGCTCCGATTGCGGTATCGCCAACGTCAATATCGGCACCTCCGGCGCGGAGATCGGCGGCGCGTTCGGCGGCGAGAAGCACACCGGCGGCGGCCGGGAATCCGGATCGGATTCGTGGAAGGCGTATATGCGGCGAGCGACCAACACCGTCAACTATTCCGATCAGCTGCCACTGGCGCAGGGCATCCAATTCGGCTGAGCCCCTTCGGTGCTGGGCTCAGACCCCAGAGGCTGCAGGTTCGAATCCTGTCGTGCCTTCAGGCCGGCACGCGGTAGGGCCCGCAGGTACCGGTAGACGGTGCGCCGGCTGTTTCGACAGCCGAGCTGACGCCGCTCCGGCACGGGCCGCGACGCCGGTGCGTCCGGCATTCCATCGCGCCGGCAACTGCGGCCCGCAGCGGCAATCACATTGCCGCTGCGGCCATTCGACGATGTGCGTTACTGTCCTGCGGACCCGCGCGCTGGCGATCCAGCTGCTCGGGCGGTCATGTCGTACTCCGGAATCGAGGCAAGCGAATGAACCACAAGCTCTGGTTGCTCGGACGGTCTGTCACGGTCGGCGCTCACATTCTCGGTGAGAAATTGTTTCGGCCAAAAGCCTTGGACATCAAGGACGTTCCGGTGTCCGGCGAGACGTTGACCCCGCAGTGGCTGACGGCCGTCCTGTGCCGCGATGTCCCCGAGGCCGAGGTGCTGTCGTTCGAAACCTTGAACGGCAGCCGCGGCACAGCCACTCGTGTCGCGATTCGCGTCGAGTACAACGAGGCGGGCAAGCAGGCGAGCTTGCCGACAGATCTCTTCGCGAAGACCACGACGGCCTTCTCGCAACGCATCCTGCTCGGTGGCGGGAAGATGATCGACGGCGAGACTCGGTTCTTCCGGGATTTTCGCCCCCAGGCCGACATCGAGGCTCCGTTCGGCTACTGGGGCGCCGCCGACCCGGCGTCCTGGCGATCGATCGCACTGATGGAAGACATCGTCTCGACCCGTGATGCGCGGTTCATCGAGCCGACCACCTCGATCGCTCGTGCCCAGATCGAAGACTTGGTGCGCAATCTCGCCCGGCTCCACCGCACCTTCTGGAACCACCCGTCGATCATGGACCTCAAGACCACGACCGAGGCACTGCAGGCTTACCTTGCCGCCATCGACATGAAAAAGCGCTGCGAGGTCGGTCTGCGCCGCGCGGCGGAGGTGGTTCCCGAGGTTCTGCACGGCCAGAGCGAACGACTATGGGCCGGTGTCGAGCGGGCGATCGATAAGGCGACGAACGAGCTGCCCCAGACCCTGCTGCACGGTGACCCGCACATCGGACAGACATACCGAACCGGCTCGGGGCGAATGGGATTCGTCGACTGGCAGGTCGTGATGCGGGGAGGCTGGGCGCACGACTTCGCCTATACCGTCAACTCGGGATGCGAGCCCGAGGACCGGCGTGCCTGGGATCGGGAACTGTTGGCAGCCTATCTGGACGAACTCGGAACCCTCGGCGGCCAGGCGCCCTCCTTCGACGACGCATGGCTGGCCTACCGGCAGCAGTCCATGTTCGCTTACGCGGCCTGGGCGTTCACCATCGGTAGGGCGGCCTATCAACCCGAGATGCAGCCTGTGGAGACCTGCTTGACGCTGTTGAAGCGCATCACCACGGCCATCGACGATCACGATTCGCTGCACGCCCTCGGTGTCTGACCTCGGTTGCCTCCACCCGATCGCGTGACGTCGCGGCCGGGCGGAGGCCCGGCCGCGCAGCGGACCGAAGAGCATACCGGGGAACTATTTTCGTGCGCGTTGATGATTGCCGTCCATGGGCGCTATACCATCGACCGGTTCCGGCGCAGACCCGGTAACTCGGTTCGGTGCGGTGTCTGGGCAGGGAGCAGTATTTCAGCAGTCAAGTAGTGCATACGAATCTGTTTGGAGTTTTGCCCTTGAGTTCGCCGCAATCCCAGACTCCGGCACCGTCGTGCCCAGTCGTCCATGGCTCGCCGACCGATTCCGACGACCCGCGAGTGCGCATGTACTCGCCCGAGTTCGCGGCCGATCCACATCGCGCCTATCGCGAAATGCGCAGGCGCTATGGGCCTTTGGCGCCGGTCGAGTTGGCACCCGAGGTACCGGCCACCCTGGTGATCGGCTACAGCACCGCGGTGCGGATCCTGAATGATCCCGAACACTTTCCCGCCGACCCACGGGCCTGGCAGCAGAACATTCCCGCGGACTGCCCCATTCTTCCGCTCCTGGAGTGGCGGCCGATGGCCAGTCGCAGCACCGGGACCGACTTCACCCGCTACCGAGGGGCGATCACCGCCAGCATCGACGAGATCGACCTGTATGCCCTGCACGCGGTCGTGGAGAAGCTCGCAATCCCGCTGATCAACTCTTTCTGCCAGGACGGGTCCGCCGACCTGATCCGCCAGTACGTGTTCCCGTTGGTGTTCGAAGTGGTGAACTACCTGCTCGGCTGCCCCCCGGAGATCGGCGAGCAGGTCGCCGCCGGTTCGGCCGCGCTACTCGAGGGCGTCGACGTCGAGAGGGGCAATCAAATGCTCGGGGCAGCGCTGATGAGCCTTGTGACACTCAAACGCGCCGAGCCCCAACGCGACATCACCTCGGCGCTGCTCCAACACCCTGCCCAGTTGAACGACATAGAGGCCTCGCACCACGTGTCGCAGGTCTACGGCAGCGGGATCGAATTCGAGCTGAACCTGATCGCGAACTCCTTGCTGCTGATCCTCACCGACGAGCGCTTCGGCGAAAGCTTCCTCGGCGGCAACCTGTCCTCCCGCGATGCCCTCGACGAGGTCTTGTTCAATGACCCGCCACTGGCGAACCTGCTGATCACCTATCCCCGCCACGCGATCCTCATCGACGATGTGTGGCTGCCCGCACATCAGCCGGTCGTCATCAGCATGGCCGCCTGCAACAACGACCCAGCGATCCGCACCGGTGACCTGACCGGCAACCGCTCCCATCTGGCCTGGGGCCTCGGCCCGCACGCCTGCCCGGCGCGTACCCTGGCCTACCTGATCGCGCAAGAAGCCATCGACCAACTTCTCGACGCACTGCCGGAGATCAAAATCGACCTGCCGAATCAGACGCCCAACTGGCGACCAGGCCCCTTCCGCCGGGCGCTGACCGAATTGCCTGTCACCTTCCCACCCACCGCAGCACTGAAATACCAGGGGGAGTCTCCTCGCTAGCACGGCGATATGGATGGCCGGCCAGCAGCGCGCGGCACGTGAAGTCCTAACCGGTGTTCTGCGGCGAGCGTCGGTAACGGGATGTATGCCAGACCGATCGAGCGTGGCTCCGTCCGCCAGCCGCCCCGCCGACCCCGCAGCTTTCAGCTGGGCATACCGCATAAGGGTGCCCAGCGGCCAGTAGCTCACCGCTCGGCGTGCTGCGGCTCATTTCCGCGGACGTGGGCGGGGTCACAATTCGTCTCGCACACTGCATAGTTCATGCCCATCGAGCAAGGGACAAATTGAGCAGCCTGCTCAATGTCTCGCTCATCAGTTGTGCGTTCAGCTCTTCAAGTACAGGATGGCGGCAAGAAATGCTCAACGAAGCGAAGCGCCCGATCGGGGCCTCGCGGATGGGTGGACTACATGACCGAGCTCGCCGACCGCGAACTGATCCCAGCCCCCTATGACCTTGCCGACCGCTACCGCGTCGGCGCGGGCACCGTTGTCCTCACCGGCGTCCAAGCGATCGCTCGACAGCTGGTCGAGCAACATGTTCGTGACCTGCGCGCCGGACGACGGGTCGGCACCTTCGTCTCCGGATATCAGGGCAGCCCGCTGGGCGGCGTCGACCGGATGCTCAGCGGGATGCCGAATGTATTGGCCGAGCATGATATTTCGTTTGTCCCGGGACTGAACGAGGAACTCGCTGCCACCTCGGTGTGGGGCAGTCAGGCTGATCTCACCGCAGGCGAGGCGACACATGACGGCGTTGTCGGAGTCTGGTACGGCAAGGGGCCGGGCCTGGACCGCGCGACGGATGCGTTGCGGCACGCCAATATGTACGGGGCGAATGCCCGTGGCGGCGTGCTGTTGCTGGTCGGCGATGATCCGGCAGCCAAGTCCTCGACGGTGCCAGCGGTCAGTGAGCGTTCGCTGGCCGCGATGGGTATCCCCGTGCTGTTTCCGCGCAATGCCCGCGAGATCATCACGATGGGACTGCACGGTGTCGCGCTCTCGCGCGCGTCGGGGTGCCTGGTCGCACTGAAGATCGTCGCCGATGTCGCAGACGGCGCGTGGACCGTCGACGGCACGGTCGGTGATATCGACATCATGCTCCCCGAGATCGACTGGGAAGGACGGCCGTTCACCTACCTACAGCGGCCGATGGCGGCACCTACCGACAGTGTGCTCGCCGAAGCCGATCTGTACGGGCCGCGCTGGAAGATGGTGCAGGCCTACAGCACACTCAACGAACTGGACGTCATCGAGGTGGATCCGGCGCATGCCCGCATCGGAATCGCCGCCACCGGAACCACATTCGACGCCGTTCGCCAAGCCCTGATCGATCTCGGGGCAGACGATGACGCGCTGCATCACGCCGGGGTCCGACTGTTGCGCATCGGCATGCCGTATCCCATTGCGCCCGAACGTGTCCAGCAGTTCGCCGCAGGCCTGGAGCGGATCGTGGTGGTCGAGGACAAGACCGCGTTCATCGAGACGCAGATCCGCGAAATCCTCTATGGCACTGTCGATGCGCCGCAGATCAGCGGCAAGCGCGATGCCGAGAACCGGCCGCTGTTCGCACAGGATGGCGAGCTCACATCGGGCCGGATCGCGGCACCACTGCGCCGCGCGCTGCAGGGTCACCTGGAAATGAAACGTCCCTTGCCGCAACCACTATCGCTTGCCGTCTTGCCAGCGAAGCGGGCCGCCTACTTCTGCAGCGGCTGCCCGCACAACAGGTCCACCGCCGTGCCGGAAGGGTCGATCGCCGGCGGCGGTATCGGCTGCCATACCCTGGTGACGATGTCCGGCCGCGACGACAGCAAGGTGACCGGACTGACCCAGATGGGCGGTGAGGGAGCGCAGTGGATCGGACAAGCCCCGTTCACCTCGGTACCGCATTTGTTCCAGAACATCGGTGACGGAACGTATTTCCACTCCGGACAACTCGCCATGCAGGCCTGCATCGCCGCGGGCGTGAACATCACCTACAAGCTGCTCTACAACGATGTCGTCGCGATGACCGGCGCGCAGGACGCCGAGGGCGCACTAGCGATCCCCAGGCTGACCCACAAACTCACCACCGAGGGCGTACGGCAGATCATCATCTGCGCCGATGAACCCAAGAAATACCGCAAGCGCGATCTCGCCGCCGGCACCCTGCTCTGGCACCGGGACCGGCTCGATGAAGCCCAGCGCACCCTGCGCGAGATTCCCGGTGTGACCGTGCTCATCTACGACCAGCACTGTGCCGCCGACGCGCGACGTCAACGCAAGCGCGGCGCCCTGCCGGTGCGGCGGACCCGGGTGGTCATCAACGAGGCTGTCTGTGAGGGCTGTGGCGACTGCGGGGTCAAAAGCAACTGCCTTTCGGTGCAACCGGTCGATACCGAATTCGGCCGCAAGACCCGCATCGATCAGACCTCGTGCAATACCGACTACAGCTGCATGGACGGTGATTGCCCTTCCTTCGTCACCGTCGAGCTGCCGGATTCGGCGAAAGCCGAGCAGCGTAAAGGAATTCGACGTCCCGAGCCGCCGCTGCTCCCGGACCTGCCGAACGGCGCACCCGCGACAACCCAGAACGTATTCCTCGCCGGCATCGGCGGCACCGGAATCGTGACTGTGAACCAGGTGCTCGCGACGGCAGCGCTGCGAGCCGGGTACGAGGTGACGAGTCTGGACCAGATCGGCCTCAGTCAAAAGGCCGGACCGGTCGTATCGCATCTGCGCTTCGCGAGTGGCGAATTGGAACCCGCGAACCGCCTCACCCCGGGGTCGGCCGATTGCATTGTCGCGTTCGACCTGCTCGCCGCGACCGATAACAAGAATCTGGCCTATGGGTCGAAGCAGACCACTTTGTCCGTCGCGTCGACCAGCAGGACGCCGACCGGCGATATGGTCTACGACAAGTCGATCGCATATCCCGAAGAGCGCGAACTGCTTTCCCGACTCGAGCACGTCTCGCATTCGGTGCGATCGTTCGACGCGCTGGCCGCGGCCGAGGTGCTGTTCGGCAATACCGCTGCCGCCAACTTCTTGCTCGTCGGCGCCGCCTACCAGATCGGTGGTCTGCGCATACCCGCGTCGGCGATCGAGGAAGCCATCGGGATCAACGGCGTTGCGGTGCAGGCGAATATTGCGGCATTCCAATGGGGTCGAGTGGCTGTCGCGCGGCCGGACGAATTCGCCGACGTCACCGCGCGCAAGACGCGCAAGCGTGCCGAGATCGACATTCCGGCAGACCTTTTCGACAGCACGACCGCGACAGGCGAGACCCGGCGGCTGCTCGAACTGCGCGCCGTCGAGCTGATCGGGTTCCAAGGGGTGCGCGTCGCCCGCGACTATATCCGCACCGTGCAACGCATCTGGGAGGCCGAGCAACGCGTCACCGATCGCACGGAGTTCAGCGAGCAGGTGGCCCGCGGCCTCTACAAGTTCACCGCGTACAAGGACGAATACGAGGTGGCCCGCCGCTTGACCGACCCGGCTTTCCTCGACCAGGTCAGCGAGCAACTCCCCGACGGTGCCAACCTCACCTACCGCCTGCACCCACCGATCCTGCGCGCCATGGGGCGCAAGCAGAAGATCGGCCTCGGCCCCCGCAGTCACTTCGCCCTGCGTGTCCTGGCCAAGGGTAAGCGCCTGCGCGGCACCAAGTTCGACCCCTTCGGCTACGCCCACGTCCGCCGCGTCGAACGCACCTTGCTCGCCCACTACACGGAAATGGTGACGACCCTGGCCGTCGACCTCGGCCCAGCTGACTACGACCGCGCCACCCGAGCCGCCGCACTCGCCGACCTGGTCCGCGGCTACGAGGACATCAAACTCGCCAACGTCGACCGCTACCGAAACGCCCTCCGCGACCTCGGCATCGAACCACCCCAGCTCTGACCCAGAGGCACCGGGCACTCCGCCGTATGCGGAGTGCCCGGTCGGTTCAGATATCGGAAGTCTGCGGCTACGTCCCGATTCGGCGCTTCCTGGAATACGCGGCTTCCGAGCAGCGCGTTTCGAGGGCGTTCGCCCAGTTGACGGTCGCGACCGCACGCGGTCTCTTGCTGGCCGAGTGCGATGCGAAAACCGGTCCGGAACGAGTCGCGGAGGAGACCGGGTACTCGAAGGGGCGGTCTACTCGAATTTCCGCACCAAGGAGGAGCTGTGTCCGGAAGTGCTCGGGCTGATCGGCTGATCACCGATGCGGTACGACTGCTGGTGGTCATGGGCGATGGACCGCCTCGCGTGATGACCCCGGATCTCACGCGGTGAAGTGCAACGTCCATTCGCCGCGGTAGTGCAGCCGGGTGACGCTGCCCGGCGGAATATCGATCCGCCAGAACGATTTCGACGGCGCGTCCAGGGTCACCAGCAGCGCCGCGCGGATCACCGCCGGATGGGTGACCGCGACGGTGGACATGCCCTCGGAGGCGATTTCGGCCATCCAATACCTCGTCCGCTCGACCACATCGGTCACGGATTCGCCACCGTGACCGCGGAACTGCGGGTCGGTGAGCCAGGCGTACAGCTCATCCTGCGGCACCGACATCAATTCACCGCCGCGCCATGCGCCGGCATCAAGATCGCGCAGCCGGGCGTCCTCCTCGCCCGGAAGTCCCATCAGCGCAGCCGTTTCCACGGTCCGGCGTTCGGGTCCGGTGAGCACTCGTGCCGCGGTCAGGCGACCACCCGCTGAGATTGCTCGGCGCCCGGCCTCGGTCAGCGATTCGTCTACTGGAAAACGTGCCTTTCTCATCGCCTCGGTCATGCCATGACTGACCAGGTCGAGTCTGAGCACCTTTTGCACGGTTGGAAGCGTACGGGGCGACACTTGCGGCCGTACTTCGATTGCCACCCCTTCGCTCGGCCCGCGAGCCATTTGCCGGACTCGAGGTATTCCGGCCGCCGCTGCTGGTTGTCGGTGCGCGGGTGCACACTGATGCCATGGCCCAGTTCTCCACCGCGACACAAGAGTGGTTCGACGGCGCGTTCCCCGCGCCGACAGCCGCCCAGTTGGGCGCGTGGCAGGCCATTGCCGCAGGTGAGCACACCTTGGTCGTCGCGCCGACCGGTTCGGGTAAGACGCTGTCGGCCTTCCTGTGGGCCATCGATCGACTCGCGACCCGCCCGAAGCCCGAGGGCAAGGTCGGCACCTCGGTGGTCTATGTGTCACCGCTGAAGGCGCTGGCGGTCGACGTCGAGCGGAATCTGCGCGCGCCGCTGGTCGGGGTAACCCAGACCGCCAAGCGGCTCGGCCTGGACCCACCGACGATCACCGTCGGTGTGCGCTCCGGCGATACCAGCGCGGCGGACCGGCGATCGATGCAGCGGACACCGCCCGACATTCTGATCACCACGCCAGAATCGCTATTCCTGATGCTCACCTCGGCGGCCAGGGAGACGCTGAGCGATGTGGGCACGGTGATCGTGGACGAGGTGCACGCCATCGCGGGCGGTAAGCGCGGTGCGCATCTGGCGCTGTCACTTGCCAGGTTGGATGTGCTGACCGAGCGGCCAGCCCAACGGATCGGGCTTTCGGCGACGGTGCGGCCACCCGAAGAGGTTGGGCGATTCCTGGTGGGGAATGCGCCGATCACCATCGTTTCGCCGCCCGCACCGAAGACCTTCGATCTGTCCGTGCGCGTGCCGATAGCGGATATGACCGAGCCCGGCGATTCCGATCAGCCCGGATCAATCTGGCCGCATGTGGACGAGGCAATCGTGGATCTGGTATTGGACCACCGGTCTTCGATCGTCTTCGCGAATTCGCGCAGGTTGGCCGAGCGGCTGACCGCGCGGCTCAACGAGGCGTATGCCGCGCGGCTGGGCGGGGCCGTCGAGACCGCCGCTGATACGCCACGTACGGGGCCCGCCGTGGTCACGCAAACTGCCTCCTCCGGCCCTGACGCACGCGGCGGGCACAAACCGCCTGCCCAACTCGGCGCACCCACCGAGGTGATCCACGGCGCCGATCCGCTGCTGGCCCGGGCGCATCACGGATCGGTGAGCAAGGAGCAGCGTGCGCTGATCGAGGACGATCTCAAGAGCGGACGGCTGCGCTGCGTTGTCGCCACCAGCAGTCTCGAACTCGGAATCGATATGGGCGCGGTCGATTTGGTGGTGCAGGTGGAAGCGCCGCCATCGGTGGCGAGTGGGTTGCAGCGGGTCGGGCGGGCCGGGCACCAGGTCGGTGAGATCTCGCGCGGGGTGCTGTTTCCGAAGCATCGCACCGATGTGATCCGCTGCGCGGTCGCCGCACAGCGGATGACGGCAGGGCAGATCGAGGCGCTGCAAGTTCCCGCGCACCCCTTGGACATCCTGGCCCAGCAGACCGTCGCGGCCTGCGCACTCGAACCGATCGATGTCGACGCCTGGTTCGAAACCGTGTGCGGTACTGGCAATTACGCCTCTCTGCCCAGGTCGGCGTACGAATCGGTGCTCGATTTGCTTGCCGGACGCTATCCGTCGGACGAGTTCGCCGAATTGCGGCCCCGGCTGGTATGGGACCGCGACGCGGGCACGCTCACCGGCCGACCCGGCGCCCAGCGACTGGCGGTGACCTCGGGTGGCGCGATCCCGGACCGCGGGCTGTTCGCGGTCTACATGGTGGGCGAAAAGGCCTCGCGGGTGGGTGAACTCGACGAGGAGATGGTGTACGAGTCGCGCGTAGGCGACGTGTTCGCCCTCGGCGCGACCAGCTGGCGCATCGAGGAGATCACTTTCGACCGGGTGCTGGTCACGCCCGCGTTCGGACAGCCGGGGCGGTTGCCGTTCTGGCACGGTGACGGACTCGGCCGCCCCGCCGAACTCGGTGCGGCGCTGGGTGAATTCATTCGCAAGGCCGGTGCGCACTCGCCGCTGGAGTTCGAGCCCAAGTCCGACGGAAAGAAAAGGGCCCCAACGGATCCGGCGGTCGACGCGCTCGTACGCGGAGCTGGCCTCGACGATAATGCCACCGCCAATCTGGTGACCTTGCTCGATGAACAACGCACCGCCACCGGACAATTGCCCACCGATAAGACCCTGATCGTCGAGCGGTTCCGCGACGAACTCGGCGATTGGCGGCTGGTGCTGCATTCGGCGTACGGCCTGCCGGTACATGCGCCGTGGGCATTGGCGATCGGTGCGCGGCTGCGCGAGCGGTTCGGGGTGGATGTCGCGCCGAACGCCTCCGACGACGGCATCGTGGTGCGACTGCCCGACACCACCGACGATCCGCCCGGTGCCGAACTCTTCGTCTTCGAACCCGACGAGATCGACGAGATCGTCACCGAACAGGTCGGCGGATCGGCACTGTTCGCATCGCGGTTCCGGGAGTGCGCCGCGCGGGCACTGCTGCTGCCGCGACGCGATCCGGGCAAGCGTGCGCCGCTGTGGCAGCAGCGGCAGCGTTCGGCGCAATTGCTCGATGTGGCGCGGAAGTTTCCAGACTTTCCGATCCTGCTGGAGACGGTGCGCGAATGTCTGCGTGACGTTTACGATCTGCCTTCCCTGCGGGATCTGCTGGGACGGGTGGCGCGTCGTCAGGTGCGACTGGTCGAGGTCGAGACCGCGGCGCCGTCACCGTTCGCCAATTCGCTGCTGTTCGACTACATCGGGCAGTTCATGTACGACGGGGACAGTCCGCTTGCCGAACGTCGGGCGGCCGCATTGTCACTCGATTCGAGTCTGCTCGCCGAACTGCTCGGACGCGTGGAACTGCGGGAGCTGCTGGACGCCGACGTCATCGAGCAGACCGAGCGGGAATTGCAGCGGCTCACACCCGAACGGCTGGCGCGGGATGCGGAAGGCTTGGCCGATCTATTGCGGCTGCTCGGACCGCTCACTGCCGAGGAAGCCGCGCAGCGGTGTGTCGGCGCCACGGACGTTCGACTCGACGATGCGGAGCCGACCGGTGATCCGGCGGAATGGTTCGCGGGCTTGCTGAAATCGAAGCGCGCACTCGAGGTCAGCTTCGCCGGACGAACCTGGTGGGTCGCGGTGGAGGATGCCGCGCGCCTGCGCGATGCGCTCGGCGTACCACTGCCGATCGGCACCCCGGCCGCATTCATCGAACCGGTCGCCGATCCGCTCGGCGACCTGGTCGGGCGCTATGCCCGCACGCACGGACCGTTCACCACCGAGGCCGTGGCCGCCCGCTTCGGCCTCGGCACCGCGGTCGCCGCGACGGCACTACATCGGCTGGTCACGGAAAAACGCGTGGTAGAGGGCGAATTCACCCCCGCGGCCAGCGGCTCGGAATGGTGCGACAGCCAAGTCCTGCGCCGCTTGCGCCGCCGGTCGCTCGCGGCGGCCCGGCACGAGGTGGAACCGGTCGCGACCGCTGCCTTCGGCCGGTTCCTGCCGTCCTGGCAGCACATCGGCACCGGTGAATTGCGTGGGGTCGACGGGGTCGCCGCCGTAGTGGAACAGCTTGCGGGAGTGCCGATTCCCGCGTCCGCGTGGGAATCGCTGGTATTGCCCGCGCGGGTGCGCGACTACTCCCCGGCCATGTTGGACGAGTTGATGGCCACCGGTGAGGTCATGTGGTCCGGGCACGGCGCCATCACCGCCAAGGACGGCTGGATTGCGCTGCACCTGGCCGATCAGGCCCCGTTCACGCTGACGCCTGCCGACGAGATCGAACTGTCCGAGGTGCACCTGCGCCTGCTCAGTGCGTTGGGTGCATCGATTGCGCCATGGACGCCCCTGGGAGCCGATACCGAGGCACCACCCAGCGTGGTGCCGGACCGAATCGTATCGCTGGATAACGATGCGGCACAGGGTATTTCAGCGAATACGTCGATCACCGCCGGCGGCGCTGCGCCGCCGGTGCGACTTCCTCCGGTCCTGCACGGCGGCGGCGCGTACTTCTTCCGGCAACTCTCCGACGCCACCGGACTTCTCGACGACACCCGAGTCGCGGACGCGCTGTGGGAGCTCGTATGGGCAGGCCTGGTCTCCGGTGACACCTTTGCCCCGGTCCGCGCATTGCTCTCGGGTACGGCTCGCACCACGACCGCGCATCGCACACCGCGGCGCGCACCACGCGGACGGGCTTACCTCCCACGACCGAATATGCCTACCAGATCTGGACCACCCGCCGTCGCGGGCCGCTGGTCCCTGCTGCCGGAACGAGTGGCCGACAACACCCTGCGCGCCCACGCGACGGCGGATACGCTGCTCGAACGCTACGGCGTGCTGACCCGCGGTTCGGTGCAGAACGAAGGCGTGCCGGGCGGATTCGCGCTCATGTACCGCGTGCTCACCGAATTCGAGGACCGCGGCCGTTGCCGCCGTGGCTATTTCATCGATTCGCTCGGCGGCGCACAGTTCTCCACCACCGATGTGGTGGACCGACTGCGCTCATTCGACACCGAACGCACCCGCCCCGACGCCGGCGGACAAAGCCGGAGCACCGCGTTCGCCTTGGCGGCAAGCGATCCCGCGAACCCCTACGGCGCGGCACTCCCCTGGCCGAAGGGACCGTCCGAAGGTGCGGGCCACCGACCCGGACGCAAGGCCGGCGCCATCGTCGTGCTCGTCGACGGCGAACTCGCACTGTATCTGGAGCGCGGCGGCAAAACGCTGCTCACCTTCACCGAGGATCCGAACGTCCGCCAGGCCGCGGCCACCGCCCTCGCCGATCTGGTGCGCAACCGCCGTGTCGACTCGCTGGTGATCGACAAGGTCGACGGAGAAACCGTGCACGGCAACACCTTCGCCGGTTTCCTCACCGAGGCCGGATTCTCCGCTACCCCACGCGGCTTGCGCCTCCGGAGTAAGCCGTGACCTGGCGTCGAATCCGCACACAGCCACACCGCTGCGGCAATGCTCGCACGACGACGGCAATGCGCACACCGCAAGGCCGCGACCGCACGACGACAACTACCCGCGACGACGCCCGGACCAGGACCGCGGCGCCGACAGTGCCCCCGGCCCGAATCAACCTATGGTCGAGCTATGCCCGAGGGTGACACCGTATACCTGACCGCGGCCAGACTCCGACTCGCATTGGAAGGAAAAACGCTGATCCGCAGCGATTTTCGGGTGCCGCGCCATGCCACGGTTGATCTGGTCGGGCAGCGGGTCGAAGGGGTCGCCAGTTATGGAAAGCATCTGTTCGTTCGAACCGACGAGGTCAGTGTCCATACCCATTTGAAGATGGAGGGTGAGTGGCGGACCTATTGTGCCGGTGAACGGTGGACGCGGCCGCCGGTGACCGCCCGGCTGGTGCTTGGCACCGATGACACCGAGGCGGTCGGCTTCTCGCTCGGCACCGTCGAGGTGCTGCGACGCGCGGACGAGCACACCGCCACCGACCATCTCGGACCGGACCTGCTCGGCGCGAACTGGGATGCGACCGAGGCGATGCGACGGCTCGAGCGGCATCCGGCCCAACCGATCGGACTCGCCCTGCTCGACCAGCGCAATCTGGCTGGTATCGGCAATATCTTCCGCAGCGAAATCTGCTTCCTGCGCCGGGTCCACCCGGCCACCCCGGTCGGTGACGTCCCCGACCTGCTCGCCCTCGTGCACGAGGCCCATCGCGTACTCACCAAGGCCGCCACCGAACCACCGTGGCGGCCATTGGCCTACGGCCACGCCCGCCGCCCCTGCCAGCGCTGCGGCACCCGCATGGTTGTCCAGCTGCTCGGCGAAACCGAAGCCCAACCCGCGCGAACGGCCCGTATGACTCAGTCCGACCGCATCACGCAGCGCGAACGCGGCATCTACTTCTGCCCGCGCTGCCAGCCCGAACCCGCTTGACACCGCCACCGGCGAGCAAGCTGGTTGCCATCCAGTTGCTAACGCTTGTCAGCTTTCGTACGACATGCTTGCGGTAGCACGGACAAGCGGGTAGGAGCTGGCAAAAGAGTGATCGCACTTGACACGGGTACGCGACGTCTGCTCGCGATTGCCGGCCGACTGCTCGGCGCCCTCCTCGCGCTCACCGCCACCGCGGCCTTCAGTTATCTACTCCTGCACGCACTTTCCCCCACGGGCGACGCGGGCACCCCGAATCCACCACCACCGACCACCTCGAATATTCGCCAGTTTTCTGAACTAACTAGACCGGTCGTCATAGTTCACGTACCGTGAGGGCATGGCGCCTCGCACCGATTCCCGCCAACGCTTCATCGACGCCGCGGCCGATCTCTTCCACACCCAGGGCTATCACGCCACCGGCCTGAATCAACTCGTCAGCGCGGGCGGCGCACCCAAGGGCTCGCTCTACTTCCACTTCCCCGGAGGTAAGGAACAGCTCGCCGCCGAGGCCCTCACGCAATCGAGCAGGCGACTGCGTGACCAGCTCGACGCCATCCTGGCCGACGGCGGTGATATCGCCACCGTCTTCGACGTCCTCACCGCACTGCTGGTCGATTCCGATTTCGAACGGGGCTGTCCGATCGCGACCATCGCACTCGACGCGGCACGGGAGAGCGAACCGATCAGGCAGGCGTGCGTCACCGGTTTCGAGTCTTGGCGTGCGACGCTCGAAAAGTACCTGTGCGACAAGGGAATCAGTCGCGACCGCGCTACCGAACTATCCACCGTCGCCCTGGCCACCGTCGAGGGCGCGCTACTGCTCGCCAAGACCACACGCGATATCGCGCCGCTGCGCGCGGTCGCCGCACACCTGCGTACCACGTTCGAAGGAGAGCTTTCCTGATGCGCGTGCACCACCTCGATTGCGGCACCTTGCGCCCACTCGGCGGCCGACTCTTCGACGGCACCGGCAGCATCTTCCGCCGTGCCGAAATGGTCTGCCACTGCCTGCTTCTCGAACTCGACTCCGGACTCGTCCTGGTGGAGACCGGCGTCGGTGAACAGGCCGTACACCGACCCGAGGAATGGCTCGGCCGAGACTTCCTGCGGCTCACCAATCCGGTCCTGGATCTCGAACAGACCGCGGTACGCCAGATCGAAGCGCTGGGTTACCGCCGCGAGGACGTGCGCGATATCGTGCTCACCCATCTCGATCTCGACCATGCGGGCGGCCTCGCCGACTTCCCACACGCGCGGGTGCACGTTTACGCCGAGGAGCTGCGCGCCCTACAGGGCGGACATACACCCGAAGAACGCCTGCGCTACAAGGAACCTCAGTTCCGGCACGGTCCGCGCTGGGAATCCTACGCGGATACCGGTGACAGCTGGTTCGGCTTCGACGCGGTGCGCGAATTGACCGGCCTGCCACCGGAAATCCTGATCATCCCGCTCGCCGGACATACCCGCGGTCATGCGGGCGTCGCCGTCGACACCGGAAACGGCTGGCTGCTGTCCGCGGGCGACTCCTACCTCCATCCCGGCGTCCTCGACCCGGTTCGTCCGCGACAACTGCTCGGCACGGCCATGTTCGAGAAGAATGTGCAGACACTTCCCGCCGCCCGCATCGAAAACCAGCGCCGGCTGCGCGAACTGGTGCGCGACCACGGTGACGAAGTCACCGTATTCTCCGCGCACAGCTCGATCGAATTCCATGCCATGAAGCGGATCGCCGGTTGACCCGAACCCTCGACGGTTATCGGGGGTGGACTGGCCGGACGCATGCAATGAAAACAGCGGTTTCAGCGTCATCACGAAATTCTCATGGACGCCTTGGTTTTCTTGTCCCAACGCGGGAACAACCCGCGCGAAAGAGAGGAAAACCATGAAGATCCGCTCCGTGATCGCCGCCGGAACATTCGCACTCGCCGCCGTCGCCGCGGGCGCCGGGGTGGCCTCGGCCGCCCCCACCCCGATGCATACCGATTTCATCGGCAACTACGCGACCTACGAGGCATGCGCCGCCGACGGGAACTCGCCGAAGACCGGTGGCACCCAGTGGGAGTGCCGTCAGGTCGCCGACGGCTGGGATCTGTACACCTACTGATTACTCGGGCATCGGACTGCGCACCAGGAGTGAAATACCTTATTCTCTGACCTCGTGCGTGTGCTGGTGATCGAGGACGACGAGGGTCTCGGCATGGAAGTCGCCGCGGGACTGCGCTCGGCCGGTTTCGCGGTGGACCTCGCCACCAACCTCGCGGATGCTGATTTCAAAATCTCCGTCAATGGCTACGACGTGCTCGTCGTGGATCGCGGCCTGCCCGATGGCGACGGTCTGCACTTGGTCGCGGCGCACCGGGCGCGGGGGCAGCGGGTGCCGGTTCTGATGCTCACCGCCCGCGACGCGCTCGCCGATCGCATAGCCGGATTCGAGCACGGCGCCGACGACTACCTCGTCAAACCGTTCGCACTGTCGGAGCTCGCCGCACGGGTTCGTGCACTGTCGCGGCGGTGCGAACACCCGGCGCCGGCCCGGATCGTGCTCGGTGATATCGATATCGACCTGCCGCGGCGCCGAGTACAGCGCGCGGGCATTCTGCGCTCGCTGACACCGAAGGAATTCGCCGTACTCGAATTGCTCGCCACCCGCGCGGGCAGCGTCGTCTCGCGTTCGGAGCTCATCGAATGCTGCTGGGACGAAATGGCCGAACCCGCATCGAATGTCGTCGACGCCGTCATAGCGCAGCTGCGCCGCAAGCTCGGCGCAGCTGCGCTATGA
>FTJU01002308.1_pt3 | contig 17558 bp, 16 predicted proteins | sample 1658961 | NCBI WGS metagenome assembly FTJU01 (sample SAMEA3914878, study PRJEB12502) | metagenome | biome: forest; material: soil | place: USA | collected 2012-03-12 | depth 0.3 m | reverse complement strand
CCCCCGCCGCTCGCGGTGCTGACCTCGAACCGCAGTCGCGACCTGCACGACGCGCTGCGGCGGCGCTGCCTCTACCACTGGATCGACTATCCCGAACCGACCCGCGCGGTGGCGATCGTGCGACGCACCGTGCCCGGGGCGACCGACGCGCTGATCGAACACGCCACCCGATTCGTCGCCCGCGCCCGCGATCTCGATCTCGACAAGCCGCCCGGCGTCGCCGAGACCATCGACTGGATCGCCGCGCTGGCCACACTCGACGTCGCCGATCTCACCGCGCCGGAAGCGGTCGCCGCGCTGAGCACACTGGCGAAGACTCCCGACGACCGCGTCGCCGTGCACGCGGCATTCGTCGAATACACCCGAAGCCCGACGACCGGATGAGAGGGAAATTCAGATGAAGATCGCCAACGAGTTCACCGTCAACGCACCCCTCGAGCAGGCATGGGAGGTGCTGACCGACCTCGAACAAGTGGTCCCGCTCATGCCCGGCGCCCAGCTGATCGGCTGGGAGGGCGAGGACTTCCTCGGCAAACTGAAGGTCAAAGTCGGCCCGGTGACCAGCGAATTCACCGGGAAGGCGCATTTCGCCGAGCGCGACGAACACGACCACCGCGCCATCATCAACGGCAGCGGCCGAGATTCACGAGGATCCGGAAACGCGGCGGCGACCATCACCACGCAACTGCGCGAAGACGGCGACAAGACCCGCGTCATCGTGGACACCGACCTCAAGATCGTCGGCAAGCTCGCCCAATTCGGCAGCGGGATGCTGCAGCAGGTGTCCGAGAAACTGCTCGGTCAATTCGTCACATCCCTCGAAGCGAAACTCGCGGCGGGCGATACAGCCGCCGCGGAAACCGAAGTTGGTCCGGACAGCCCAGGGATGCGGCCGCAACCAGTTACCCAACCCGAACCGGCACCGCTGAATCTCGTCGATCTGGTCGCGCCGGCCATGCTCCACAAGTATGCGCCCGCGATCGCGTTCGGGCTGGCCGCCGTCCTCGGAATCATCCTGGTACGCAGACGGATGCGCGCGAACCGATGACACGAGCGGTCCTGCTGCGCGGCGTCGACCTGGCCGCATTCGCCGTCGCGGTGGTCGCGCGGTTGCGCCGTGATGGTATCGCGGTCGCGCCGAGCGGGCCCGCGCTGTTCGTGCAGGCCCTGCGCCGCATGGCGCCGCGCTCACGCACCGAACTCTACTGGGCTGCGCGACTCACCCTCGTCGATCGCATGCAGGATCTCGCCGCCTTCGACGCGGTCTTCGCGACGGTGTTCACCGACGCGGTGCTGGGTGTGGACCCGCCGAGCCGAACGCACGGACTGCCGACCGAACGCGCGGCGCCCGTCGGCGTGCACGGTCGAGAGCAGCCACATCGAGGCGGTGAAGTCCCTTGGGCGACACTGCGATCAGCGACAGGCGCCGACAGATCGACCGACCAAGGTGTCGCACTGCCGGACGTACTTCCGAGCAGGTTCGCCGCACGAGCACAGGAACCGTTCCACCGCTTCGATCCAAACGATCTGCGGACGGTCGGCACCTGGCTCGAGCAGGCGTCGGCGCACTGGCCGCAGCGCAGCAGCCGACGCTACGAAAACCATCAGCACGGCAAGCGGATCGACTTCCGCGCGACGATGAACAACTCCCGCCGCACCGGCTGGGAGCCGGCGGTGCTGGTCCGCACCCGGCCCCGCAGCCGCCCGCGCCGCATCGTCATGATCTGCGACGTCAGCCGCTCCATGCAACCGTATTCGACCATCTATCTGCACCTGATGCGGGCCGCGATGCAGTGCCGAACACCTGATCACCCAGAAGTGTTCGCCTTCTCCACCTCGCTGACCAGGCTGACCTCGGTGCTGGCGCACCGTTCCCCGGACGTCGCGGTGACCCGGGCCAACGACAAGGTGGTCGACCGCTACAGCGGAACGCACATCGGACGGTGCCTCGGCACGCTGCTCGCAACGCCATCCGGCAACACGGTGCGCGGCGCCGTCGTCGTCATCGCATCAGACGGATGGGACAGCGACACCCCCGATGTCCTCGCCCGCGCGATGGCCCGAATCCGCCGCCGAGCCTGGCGCGTCATCTGGCTCAATCCCCGTGCGGGCGACTCCCGATTCCAACCGAGCACCGGGGCAATGGCGGCGGCCCTGCCGTACTGCGACATCATGATGCCCGCGCACACGCTGGCCGGCATACACGCGTTCCTGCAGGCCCTGGCATCAGCGAATGCCACCTGAGGGCAACACCGCCGCGAACCAACTCGTAGTCGCGGACACGGACGGAGTGCTGGTCATGGCGATAACTGTATGAGCGGTGCCACGGTTGCCGTGAGAGCGCTGCGGACAAGAAATCAACATTTCGGTCATTTCGCGCACTGTGCAGATTCCGTCACTATGACGATTTATGGAAGGGTAGCGCCGGGTGGCTGAAGGGGAGGGGTTCAACACTACCTTCTTGCAACCCAAGGCAATTCGCCACCGGTAACCAGCGCACGCCCTAACCGGTTCAGCCGGGCGCGATCAAGGCGTCACCGGGACGACATCGGGCTCAACCTTTCGATCCGCATGAAATCCCGGCAAATACCGGTTCGCGAACGGAATCAACACCTGAATCAACGGACCGATTCCGAACGCGTACACCACCGTGCCGATGCCGACACTGCCGCCCAGCAGCCAGCCGGTCGCCAATACCGACACCTCGATCCCGGTCCGCACCAACCGCACCGACCACCCCGTCCGACGGACCAGTCCAGTCATCAGCCCATCTCGCGGACCCGGCCCCATACCCGCGCCGATATAGAGCACCGTCGCCACCGCATTCAAAACCACCGCGGCACCCATCGCGCCGACCCGAACCGGCAGCACATCCCACTCCGGCAACATCCACAACCCGACATCGACCGACACACCGATCACCACGACATTGCTCACAGTGCCCAGACCTGGCCACTGCCGCAACGGAATCCACGCCAACAACACCGCGATTCCGGTAAGAGCCGTCACCGCGCCGAAACTGATCGGCAGATGCGCGGCCACCCCTTGATGAAACACATCCCACGGATCCAACCCGAGCCCGGCCCGAATCATCACCGCCATCGAAAACCCGTACAACCACAACCCGACATAGAGCGCCATCAGCCGCCGAACCAACATCACCCCAGCCTGCCGCCAACTGGACCCCCGATACAGAGCCAATCGCCAACCACTGGCCTCATAACCAGAAACCAATCCGCATTCAATTCGCGGTCGATCGGTCGAAATCCATTGCCGCTCCTTCGCGTTCGAATGGGTCTCACCTCCACCGCGCCGAAGCGACCCGAAGCCAGAAACCAGCACCCGCCGGCGGTAACAATGGCGCAGTGAACAACACCATCGCGACTGCCAGCCCACCGGACCGCACCCTGCCTCCCGAGCAACACGCCCGGCTGCGCGACAGCATCGAACGCCAATCACTGCTCACCACACTGGGTATCGCGGCGGTGAGCCTGGAGGCCGGGCGGGTCGTGCTCGAGCTGCCCTAAATCTGCCAGCAGGACGGTTTCACGCACGCCGGGGCGATTGCGGCGCTGGCCGACTCGGTGTGCGGCTACGCGGCGATGTCACTGCAGCCAACCGACCTCAATATCCTCACCGCCGAATTCAAGGTAGTCATTCGAGAATATTCGTCACAGTGACGAATTGATGGAGCATTCCGCCTGAGCAGGGGAGCGACTCCCGCCGACACACCCCGACTCGGGCACGCACAGCGACAGGAAATATTCCGGCGGAACATCGAAACATCCGAAAATTCACCCGATCGAAGTATCCCGCCAGCCTGCTGGACCGGCGACGTACACACGGCAAACCGGCACGAGCCACACCACGCGACCGCAGGCCGACGAACCCCAGTATTCGACCCCGAAGCAGACCCGCCAGCCGTGCAGCACACACGATTTCAAGAACCGGCGCCTCTTTACGCCGATAATCAACATTATGTCAGGTAAGTGCCGTCTTGATGGTCGATCACAGTTCATCCGGCCGCTCCCCTTCGAATAACCACGAGCTCGCACCAGCGGCAGATTGTGCGTTTCATCAGATGCGACAGGCCAGCAGTGCTGTCAGTTGTCGGATTGTCTCGGAGTCTTCCGAAACCCTCCCCTCGGAGACTTGAATGAGTCACACTCTTGAATGTGTCAACGAATTCGGAATTCGAGCGCTTGTTGCGCCGAGCGTCGCTGCGCGTGACCGCGCCACGGGTTGCCGTGCTGACGGCCGTGCACGAGCATCCACACTCCGATACGGACTCGATCCGCGGTCATGTGCGCGAAACGCTCGGTGCGGTATCCCACCAGGCGGTATACGACGTGTTGCGCGTCCTGACGGCCGCCGGTCTGCTGCGGCGCATCCAGCCGATGGGATCGGTCGCCCGCTACGAGACCCGGGTCGGCGATAACCATCACCACGTCGTGTGCCGGTCATGCGGCGTCATCGCCGATGTCGACTGCGCCGTCGGCGAGACACCCTGCCTGACCGCATCACACGACAACGGATTCGTACTCGATGAGGCCGAGGTCATCTATTGGGGCCTGTGCCCCGATTGCTCGGCAGTACAAATGTCCGGATCACACCCGTGATCGCAGCCCGATCACTCACTCCCCCGAAAGGAACTGCCGTGCCTGAGGAACATCCCCCCATCGGAGAAGCCAATACGGAACCCGCCGCCGGTGGTTGCCCCGTTACATCCGGTCGCCTCGAGTCCCCAGCCGAGGGCCGAAGCAACCGTGACTGGTGGCCGAACCAGCTCAATCTCGGGATCCTGCAGAAGAATCCGGCCGCAGCAAACCCGATGGGCGCGGACTTCGACTACGCCGCGGAATTCGAAACCCTCGATCTTGCTGCCGTGAAGCAGGACATCATCGCGGTCATGACCACCTCGCAGGAATGGTGGCCCGCCGACTTCGGTCACTACGGACCCTTCTTCATCCGGATGGCCTGGCATGGCGCAGGCACCTACCGGATCAACGACGGCCGCGGTGGAGCCGGCGCCGGCATGCAGCGCTTCGCCCCGCTCAACAGCTGGCCCGACAACGCCAGCCTGGACAAGGCGCGTCGTCTGCTGTGGCCGGTCAAACAGAAGTATGGCCGCAAGCTGTCCTGGGCCGACCTGATCGTCTACGCGGGCAATGTCGCGCTCGAGGACATGGGCTTCCCGACCTTCGGTTTCGGTGGCGGCCGCGTCGACCAGTGGGAGCCCGAGGAGGACGTTTACTGGGGCCCGGAGCAGACCTGGCTCGGCGACGAACGCTACACTGGCACCCGCGATCTCGAAAATCCCTTGGCCGCAGTGCAAATGGGTCTGATCTACGTGAATCCGGAAGGCCCCAACGGCAATCCGGATCCGCTCGCCGCGGCCGTCGACATCCGTGAGACGTTCCGCCGCATGGCCATGAACGATATCGAGACGGCGGCGCTGATCGTCGGCGGCCACACCTTCGGCAAGACCCACGGCGCCGGCGATGCCGGGCTCGTCGGTCCCGAGCCCGAGGCGGCCCCGCTCGAGGAGCAGGGCCTCGGCTGGAAGAACGCATTCGGCACCGGTGTCGGCAAGGACGCGATCACCAGCGGTCTGGAGGGCACATGGACGCCCACCCCGACCGAGTGGGACAACAGCTTCCTAGAGACTTTGTACGGATACGAGTGGGAGCTGACCAAGAGCCCCGCCGGCGCGAACCAGTGGATCCCCAAGGACGGCGCGGCCGCGGGCGCCGTGGTCGATGCCCACGACCCGTCGAAGTTCCATCCCCCGGTCATGCTGACGACAGACCTCTCGCTGCGCCTCGACCCGATCTACGAGCAGATCACCCGTCGCTGGCTCGAACACCCGGAGGAGCTGACCGAGGAGTTCGCCAAGGCTTGGTACAAGCTCACCCACCGCGATATGGGCCCGGTCGCTCGTTACCTCGGCCCCCTGGTCCCGAAGGAGACCCTGCTGTGGCAGGATCCGGTCCCCGCGGTGTCGCACGACCTCATCGGGGACGCCGAGATCGCCGCACTCAAGGGCCAGATCCTGGCCTCGGGACTGACTGTCGCACAGCTCGTCTCGACCACATGGGCGGCCGCGGCGTCGTTCCGCGGCAGTGACAAGCGCGGCGGCGCCAACGGCGGACGGGTCCGCCTTCAACCGCAGGCCGGCTGGGAGGTCAACGAACCCGACGAGCTCGCCCAGGTGGTGCGGGTCCTCGAGGGCATCCAGGAGTCCTTCAACTCCGCCCAGACCGGCAACACCCGGGTGTCTTTCGCCGACCTCGTCGTCCTCGGTGGCGCCGCGGCCGTCGAGCAGGCCGCCAAGAACGCCGGCTATGACGTCGAGGTGCCGTTCACCCCAGGCCGCACAGACGCCACCCAGGAGCAGACCGATGTGGAGTCCTTCTCCGCGCTCGAACCCAGCGCGGACGGTTTCCGCAACTACCTCGGCAAGAGCAACCGGCTCCCCGCCGAGTACCTGCTGATCGACCGGGCGAATCTGCTGACTCTCAACGCTCCCGAGCTGACCGTCCTCATCGGCGGTCTGCGCGTACTCGGCGCGAACCACAAGCAGTCGCGGCTCGGCGTCTTCACCGCGAACCCGGGATCGTTGACCAACGACTTCTTCGTGAACCTGCTCGATATGGGCACGAAGTGGGAGCCGTCAGCCGCCGATGACGGAACCTACGACGGCAAGGATCGCGTCACCGGCGCGGTCAAGTGGACCGGCAGCCGCGTCGATCTGGTGTTCGGGTCGAACTCGCAGCTGCGCGCGCTCGCGGAGGTCTACGCGACCGACGACGCGAAGGAGAAGTTCGTCAACGACTTCATCGCCGCATGGGTCAAGGTGTCGCACCTGGACCGGTACGACCTGGTGTGATGACGGAGGTATGACCGACCGACCCGACCGGTCCGCCTCATGCGGCGCCCCCATGGTTCACGGGGGGCGCCGCATGTGCGTACACGTTGTGCGACCGGCGGAGAAGATCAGCCGCGGACGACGATTGCTGTTCGACCCCGACGGGCCGTTCGCAGGCTGTTCCATGCACAACGAGCACACCGACCACATCTGGCCGCTTCCGATGAAATCCTCTCCCCCGGATGCCATTTCAGTGGCAGGATGGTCGCGTTTGTTTGAAACGGGTTGTGGTCAACTAACGTTCATGCGGTGCTAGGACATTCTCATGCGACCAGTGGCGCTTTCGCCTGGTCGGTGGCAGCGGCCACGCTGCCCATCTCGGCGTTGGTCTATCCGGTACTACCCAGCGACGACGCGCATCTCGGTGCCGTCGAGGTATTACTCGGTACCTTTCTGACAGCGGGGGCCGCACTGCTGCCCGATGCCGACCATCCGAATGGCACCATCGCGCATGTGCTCGGTCCTATCTCCTACCACCTGTGCCGGTTGATCTCCCGGATCTCCGGCGGGCATCGGCACGCCACGCACTCGTTCGCCTTTGTCATCGCCGTGGCCTTCGGGACGTGGGCGGGTGAGCATTGGCTCGGCAGGTATTTCACGTTGGGATTGGTGTTCTTCCTGCTCGCGCTCGCGGTGCGAGCGCTGCATCTGTGCCCCTCCGGCGAGGGCATCGAGGCATGGGGCACGGTCGTAATCCTCGCGGCGGCAGGGACATTCGCGATGGATCACTGGATCACCGACAAACCGTCATGGTTGCCGTTCTCCGTCGGACTCGGGGCGCTGGCCCATCTCGCCGGTGATTGCCTCACCAATAAGGGGTGCCGACTGTTCTGGCCGTTCTCGCTGCGTACCTGCGTGCCCGTGATCGAACGGACCGGGAACAAGGTCGAAACCTGGTTCCTGTCACCGTTGTTCACCGTCGCTACCCTTGCCGTGCTCTGGCACGTCTTCACCGTCAATCCCTAGGTCTCGCTTCGGTCCGCCAAGTCTTGCCCCCATGCGCTTTCGGCGTGTAGCCGGCCCGACAGGCGCAGTCCTTCGGGATGGAGGACACGCGCATGTCGGAGCCGGGCACCGGCGGCGAACATGCTTCGCACAACTGTGGCAGATAGATCGACCATGGCGAGTCCTCCGAGGTAGACGACGGCTCGTTTCCCGGTTGTCCCGCGCGTCGACAGATAAACGGTAACCCCGCGCAAGCATCGAGGACTCCCCTCTCCTTGTGGTCTTTTGGTGGTTCGGGTTTTGGTGAGGTGCCTTCATATCATATAGTTCCCCACGCATATCTACATACCGCAATGTATTTCTAGAGCGTTGTCAATGGCTGTTCCAGCGGATCTGTTCCCCGTGAACCGATTTCGAGCCCGCGGAACATCGTTCGGCTGCCCAAGTGGGAATCGAAGCGCTCCCCGCCCCGGCGGATCCCGGCCGGAATGATCGCGTGCCGGGATCCGCGTATCGATCAGCCCACCACGTTCTCGAATGTGGCGGGCACGTAGGAGCCACCCTTGGTCTGCGTGATCACCAGGAGCCGGTTGGCAGCATTGATCATGGCGACCAGGTAGACCAGCGCGGCGATCTGGTCGTCGTCGTAGTGCTTTTGCACCTGAGCCCAGGTCTCATCGGACACACCGAGATTCGCGTCGGCGAGCCGAGTGCCCTCCTCCGCGAACGCCAGCGCGGCCTGCTCAGCGTCGCTGAACACAGTCGACTCACGCCAGGCGGCGACCAGATTGATCCGGACCGCGGGTTCACCGGCGGCCGCCAACTCCTTGGCGTGAGCGTCGACGCAGTAACCGCAGCCATTGATCTGACTGGCACGCAGCTCGACCAGTTCCACCGTGGACTTCGGCAGGGACGACTGCATGATCGCCATACTGGTGCTGGCGAACCGCTTGCCGATTGTGGCGCCGAACTCGTTTTCATTCAGGTTGAAACGGGGTTCCATAACTTCGGTCCTCACTCGTGGTGCTGAATTGAACGAGCATGAGACGGCGGCGGCCCGATCCGCGTAACAGCAATCCATGTGATGCACACCACTCCTGCCCCGCTGTTACGAATTGGCGAGACCAGGCGTCTGATGGGTGACACCGTCGAGAGCGAACAGGAGCCATCATGCTTGGCAGGTCGCAGCCCCCGCCCGTCAACCGCGGCGAGAGCCGCAGCTGCGACGACCTTCCGGACTCCGCGACGAAAGCCTTTGTCGCGCATCGTAATCTGCTCTTCACTGTCGCATACGAGATGCTCGGCTCGGCCGCCGACGCCGAAGACGTCGTGCAAGAAACGTGGCTACGGTGGGCCGGTGTCGACCTCGGCACCGTGCTGGACCAGCGTGCCTACCTGGTCCGAATCACGACCCGCCAGTCCCTCGACCGGCTGCGCGTAGTCGCGCGCCGCAAAGAATCCTACGTCGGCCCCTGGTTGCCCGAACCACTGTTGACCGCGCCCGACGTCGCCGAGGATATCGAGCTGGCCGACAGCGTCTCCTTGGCGATGCTGCTGGTATTGGAAACCCTCACCCCCATCGAGAGGGCAGTGTTCGTACTGCGCGAGGTATTCGATCTGGAGTACGACGAGATCGCCGAGGCAGTCGACAAGAGTCCGTCCGCAGTCCGCCAACTCGCGTACCGGGCACGGTCACACGTCGCCGCGCGCCGGCCACGCGGGGCGGTTTCCGCAGACGAAACCCGAGCCGCACTCGCGGCGTTCCAACAAGCGGTCGAAACCGGCGAATTGCAGAACCTCGTCGACATTCTCGCACCGGATGTCGTCTTCCTCGGCGACGGCGGCGGAGTGACACAGGCCGCGCTGGTGCCGATCGTCGGAGCCGACACCGTTGCCGCCCTCCTCGCCGCCGCACTCAACAACCTCACCACAAGGTCGGCGGAGCCTGCCCTCGTCAATGGCTATCCAGCGTTGCTCCTGCGACTCGACGGCAGAATCGACACCGTCATCGCAGCACGCATCGACGACGGCCTCATCACCGGGCTCTACTCTGTACGCAATCCCGCGAAATTGTCGCGGTTGCAACACGAGACCGCCCTGCACCGCTGAAAACACGGCACCAAGTACACGCCCACTGCTCCCCCATTCTCTGCCACGTCCGGCTTCGCCGGACGTGTTGTTTGTCGCCTTATGACCTTACATATATAGATGCGCATATCTACGTATGATCATGTCATTCTCCATCGCGGACTGCTGCGGTTCGACAGCGCGGGCAGCATCGAGGTGCACATGGACGAGGCTGCCGGCGAATCGCTCCCGTTCGCCGGCAATATGGTTCACGCTGAGGACGGTACCGGCCGCCTGTTCCGCCTCGGTCCGTCCGGCTAGCTCGAAACTTTCATCGACGGATTGCAATTCGCCCATGGCGTCGCGCTCTCCCCCGACGGCTACTGCGTGCTCGTCGCGGAAACCGGCGCCTACCGCGTGACCCGCTGCTGGCTCACCGGACCGAAGGCGGGCACCCACGACCGTCTGATCGAGAATCTGCCCGGTTTCCCGGACAATACAGGCCTCGGTAGCGATGGTCTGGTGTGGATCACGCCGCCATCACGGCGAGATCCATCGTTGGACCGACGGCACGGCCTGGATGCGGATGCCTTGCGTCGCAGAGTCGTTCGCGAAGCGCCGCTGCTCGACTGCGCATCGCCCGCGACGATCACCGCATCCTTACCGCCGCATTCCAACAGCGCCGGGGTCAGCGATTCGGCGGCCGCCGCCCGGGTTCTCGACGCAGACGTAACAGTCGCACTGCGGCATCGGGCGGTATCGGCCGGGCGCACAGGCGGTTTCGGCGCTGGTTTGGCGGTCGCCGTGGCGTGGTGCCGCTTCGGTCCCTAGCCGGCAGTTCGCACGTCGGTGTCGAACTCGGGATGGTGGTCAGCGTGCGAGCGCGCGGCTGATGACCAGGCGCTGGATTTGGTTGGTGCCTTCGAAGATCTGGGTGATCTTGGCTTCGCGCATGTAGCGTTCGACGCGGAAGTCGCGGGTGTAGCCGTAGCCGCCGTATACCTGCACAGCGTCGGTGGTGACCTTCATCGCGGCGTCGGTGGCGATCAGCTTGGCCACACTTGCCTGCCTGGAGTAGGCCAGACCTGCGTCTCGGCGCCGCGCGGCGTCGAGGTAGGTCGCGCGGGCGGAGTCGACGGCGGCGGCCATATCCGCGAGCAGGAAACCCAGACCTTGATGGTCGATGATGGGCTTACCGAAGGTGGTGCGCTCCTTCGCGTAGGCGACGGCCTCATCCAGCGCGGCCTGGGCCAACCCGGTCGCGACCGCGGCGATACCGAGGCGACCGGAATCCAGTGCGCTCAAAGCGATCTGGAGCCCCTGGCCCTCCGTGCCGATCCGGTGTTCCTCGGCGAGGAATGCGTCGTCGTAGTGGGCGGTGGTGGTGGGCACTGCGGCCAGGCCCATCTTCTGTTCGGGCTTGCCGAAGCTCAGCCCGGCGGTGTCGCGGGGTACCAGAAAACAGGAGATGCCGCGCGATCCGTCGCCGGTGCGCGCGAAAAGGTTGTAGAAGTCGGCGATACCGCCGTGGGTGATCCATGCCTTCGTGCCGTTGATCCGGTAGCCGCCCTCGGCCGGGGTCGCCTTACATGCGACGGCTGCGGCATCGGAACCGGCTTGCGGCTCTGACAGGCTGTAGGCGCCGATCAGGTTGCCGCCCAACATATCCGGTAGCCAGCGTTGCTTCTGCTCCTCGGTACCGAACGCCAGCAGCGGATGGCAGGCCAGGCTGTGCACGCTCACCGCGACCGCGACCGCAGCCCATCGAGCGGCGATCTCTTCGAGCACCTGCAGATACACCTCGTACGGCTGGCCACCGCCACCCCACTCGACCGGGTACGGCAGGCTCAACAACCCCGCCGCGCCCAATGTGGCGAAGACGCCGTCGGGATAGGTCTCGGCTCGCTCGTGCTCGTCGACGATCGGGGCGAGGACCCGATCGGCGATCTCGCGGGTGAGCTGGATCAGATCACGGGCCTCTTCGGTGGGCAGCAAGCGTTCGACGGCCACGAGACTCCTTGACTACGGATAACAGTACTGAATTACCGTGCACAGTACTGTCACGTGGCAGAGTACTGCAAGCCACCCCTCAGTACTAGGCCCGGGAATCCTAAAGCTGTCCCCAGCCGCAAAGTAGGGCGTCAGTCATGGGCGGCACCGGTGCCGAGGTAGCGATGTAAGGACGTTTTCGGGATTCCGGTCTTGGTGGTGATTTCGCCGAGGCTGTTGCCTTGTTCGCGGAGTAGGCGGGCGTAGTCGATCTTGTCGTCGGGCCAGGCGGTGGGGCGGCCGATGTGGCGGCCTTTGGCTTCGGCGACGGCGCGGGCGTGGGCGGCGCGTTCGGCGGTGAAGGTTCGTTCCATTTCGGCGAACAGCGCGAGCAGCAGGAACGCGATGCGGCCCATGCCTTCGTCGGCGGTGTTGATGAGCAGCGGGTCGGCCAGCGACCGGACGCCGATTCCCTTCTCGCCGAGGTCGTGGACGAGGTTGAGCACTTCGCGCAGGTTGCGGCCGAGCCGATCGAGGGTGTGGACCACGATAGTGTCGCCGGAGCGGGCGTAGGTCAGCAGCGCGGTGAGGCCGGGTCGGTCGACGGTGGCGCCGCTCTTCTTGTCGACGTAGATCCGCTTGTCGGGTAGACCGGCGGCGGCGAGGGCGTCGAGTTGTCGTTCCAGGCTTTGTTTGGTGGTGGAGACTCGCGCGTATCCGAGTTCGAGTCCGCCGGCGGGGTGTCGTTGCGTGGTCGCCATGCCCGAAATGTACCGGAATTCGCTGCCGTACGGGCCTTTCGGAACAGGTTCGGTGGAACGACTTCCGGAACGATTTTCGGTCCGATCCGGCCTGGTCGTGCTCTCCCGGAAGTCCCGCCGTTCGGTCGTTCCACTTCCAAGGATGTGGAACACCCATGCCTTCTACGCGTCGGCGAAAGATCGGGCTAGCAAATGCCCGACAGCAGGCCGTCGATCAGGTGGGCGACCGCGACGTCGCTGCGGTAGGCGGCGCGTAGGTCGTCCCAGATCGGCACCGTCCGTTGGGCATCGGGCAGGTCCAGAAGGTCGTCGGGGGTGATGAGGTCGTCCCAGCGGGGGCGCGGATCAGTGGTGGCGGCGGAACGCTCGTCATCAGCCCTACGCATCATTAACTCCCCGAGCACGAACCGCCACACCACCGCGTACATGTATCCGGCGTAGGGGTCCGTGGCGCCGAGCTCCCGCGCAGCCTTGACGAATTCATCGAGAATCCACATAGCGGCTCGGCCGAAGGACTCGCCGCCGACCAGCAGCTCCGCTGCCCACGGCATCCGGTGCAGGACATCGATCAGATACGTGACCACCGCGACGAGCCGCTCGCGCGGATCGACGGGCAGCCTCGGGCGGGGCAGCTCCTCGGCGCGGGCGCTGAGCACCGCGATGAACAGCTGCGCCTTACCCGGGAAGTGGTAGTAGACCGCAGCAGTGCTGGCACCCAGCCGGTCCGCCAGTTTTCGCATGTTGAACCCCGAAGCACCGTCGTCGGCGAGCATCTCGGTCGCCGCGGCGATCACCTCGTCGCGGCGTACCCGCACCGGGCGGCCGCGCCGCTGCTCCTCCGCCTTCGCCACGGGCCTCATTCTGCGAGTATTCCCCCTCGACATCGGAGTTAGGCTGTGCTAACCATAATAAACACACATGTTATTTAATTATGGAGGTTGTTGTGGTCGACCGCACCACCACACGCGCGAGCTGGACACTTGCCGTCGTGTTCACCGTGATGTTCCTTGTGTCCCTGGATCTTTCGATCGTCAACGTGGCACTCCCCGACATCGACGCAGACCTGCGGTTCACCGGGTCGTCGCTGAGCTGGGTCGTCAACGCCTACCTGCTCACCTTCGCCGGACTGATGCTGCTCGGCGGACGCCTCGGCGACCTCGTCGGCAGACGCACACTGCTGCTGGCCGGGCTTGCCGTGTTCGCGATTGCCAGCGGCCTGGGCGGCCTCGCGCAGACCGGCTGGCAGCTGCTCGCCGCGCGAGCGGTGCAGGGTGCGGCCGCGGCCGTCCTGTCGCCGATGTCGCTGACCCTGGTCACCTCCGAATTCCCGGAAGGACCCGCTCGCGCCAAGGCGATGGCCGCCTGGGGCGGAGCCGGAGCAGCGGGCGGCGCCGCCGGAGTCGTGCTGAGCGGGATACTCACCGAGTACGCGGGTTGGCGCGCGGTGATGTGGGTGAACGTCCTGTTCGCTGCCGCCGCCGCGACCGCAGCACGCCGCGGCGCGGACAACCTGATCGCGCGCCGCGCCGGCCGGCTCGACGTGACCGGCGCGCTCCTGGCCACCGCGGGTGTGTCGGCGTTGGTCGTCGCGGTGATCTCCACCGAACGGCACGCCTGGACCTCGGGGCCAGTGCTCGGCTGGACCGCCGCCGGGCTGGTCGCCGTCGCCGCCTTCGTCGCTGTCGAGGCGCGCGTCCAAAACCCGTTGGTGCCGTTGACCTTTTTCCGCGAGCGAGCGTTGATCGGGGCCACCGTGTTCGGATTCCTGCTCGCCTCCGCGCAGTTCGCGGGCTTCTACTTCGTCTCGCTGGTCATGCAGCGCGTGCTGGGCTACCGACCCGTCGTCACCGGGCTGGCGTTTTTACCGTTCTGCGTCGGCGTCGTCGTCGGCCTGCGCATCGCCATATCGGCAATCGGGAAATACGGACCCCGTCCACTGATGCTCATCGGCGGGCTCCTCGGAGCCGTAGGCCTGCTGTGGTTCGGCTACGCCGATCCGGAAACCACCTTCGCCGGTGGCCTTGTGGGGCCGTCGCTGGTCGCGAGCATCGGCATCGGGGCCGCGACCGTGGCCATGGGCGTCGCCGCTACCACCGGTGTGCCCGCCGAGCAATCGGGGCTGGCGTCGGGCATCCTCAACAGCGCCCGCCAACTCGGGGGATCCCTCGGCCTCGCGGTATTGGCCACCGTCGCCGCCGACACCACCGGTACCTCCACCGACCACGCGAGCCTCGCCCACGGCTACGACACCGCCCTGCGCCTAGCCGCCGCATTCCTGGCCGCAGCAGCCGTCCTCGCGACGACCATCCTCCGCAGAACCACGCCCCGGCCGATCCCAGAAGCTGCCGGCGATGGGGTTGAGCGGATCAGCCGCCGCTGAGGGTGAGCCGGTTGGTCATGTTCAGCTCGACCTCTCCGTACGGGAGAACGTGCTCCCAGAACAGCGGGGTCAGCCCGCGCCGGTCGGCGTCGGTGGTCAGGATGTCGGCGCAGTCGGGATCGTCCAGAAGGTCTTGGATCATCAGGGTGTTTACGAACACGAGCGCGCCCTGGGTGATCCGAAGACACTCCCTGATTCCTCCGCGCGGCCTATCCGGCGATGCGTTCCTTGCTGAGGTCCAGGCAGGTGTCCATGTCGAGGTGGAACCGTCCGTAGGGGTTGATGTAGGTCCAGAACAGCGGTGTCAACGCCCGCCGCTCGTTCTCGCCGATCATGTCGTGGAATCGGGGCACCTCCAGGACCGCTTGCAGCAGCAGGGTATTGACGTGGACCAAACCGGATTGGAGCAGGTGCAGCGCGAGCATGGACACTTCGGCGTGCTCGCGGTCGGGGCCGGTGAGGTCGCCGTCCTTGCCGTAGTAGATGACGGTGTTGCCGGAGTTCCAGTTCTCTACCACCTGCAACCCGCCGTGGATCTCGCGGCGCAGCTCGGCCGATGCGAGGTATTCGCAGGCGAAGATCGTGCGCACGGCTCGTCCCAGCTCTTCCAACGCCTGGTAGGTGGGGTGTTTGGGGCCGCCTCGGGTGAACCGGCGCAGGATCGACTCCGACTCGGCGGTGCCCAGCCGCAGCGCGGTCGCGTACTTGACCATCTGAACGTATTGCTGGGCGATCAGCTCCCACCGGATCGGGCGGGTCAGCACCGGCCCGAGCTGGGCGTAGGCGTTGCGATCGTCGGGCCGGTACAGCCGGATCGACCCGATGTTCTTCAACCTGGGCAGCAGCTTGAACCCCAGCAGCTCGGTGAACGCGAAGCCGACGACCGAGGCACCGTGCGTATCAACGTAATTGGACTCGATCTCGGCGTCGGTGCAGTGCCGCAGCAGACCCTCGATCATCGCCGCCACTTCCGAGCTGGAACACGACTTGAGCTGGGAGTATATGCACACGTTGCGGCGCTCCACGTGCCAATAGATCATCACCCCGGCCCCGCCGTAGCGGTTGTGCCACTCGGTCATCAGGTTCGACTCCCACGACCCGAACTTCTTCGAGTCCGACGCGCACGCGGTGCCGGTGCCCCACCAATGCGGGTCACGAGCCTCGAACGTCGAGTTGACCAGCTTCGCGATGGCCCGGCGCAGGTTGTCACGAGTGATGAAGTGTTTGCGCACGTGCCGCAACGCGGCCTCGGTCTCGCCGTTCTCGCCGGTGTTCACGATCACCTTGATGCCCCTGTTCGTGCCCAACGCGAACAAGACCAGCAGCAACCGCCGCCGCAAGGTGTCGCGGTCCAGGCTCTCGCGTGAAGCGACCGAGGCGAACTCTCCGGTGAACTCGGTCAGGAAATCAGCGTCCTTGAGCACGTCCAACAGGTCCAAGGTGCCCCAGCGTCGGATCACCTCGTTCTTGATCGCGTCCAGGTTCTCCGGCTCGGGCAGCTTGTCCAGCTTCGGCACCCCGATCCACGCATCGCCGCGGCGGCTGGTGATCTTCACCCCGCCCGTCGTGCCCGCCACCAGCCCGCCGTCCAAGCTGGTCAGTGCCGTGGTCATGCGCTCTCGCAGGCCCGCGATGAACTCGGTCGGGTCCAGCGGCTGACGGATCGCCGCGTAGTGGACCTCGCGCGCGGTCTCGAAGTCGCCCGGCAGATCATCCTCCGGGTTGCGCCACCGGCCCGCCCCGTCGACATACACCTTGCGGCGCCGCAAAGCGTCGCGCAACGCGACCAACACGCACAGCTCATACGGGATGCGCTCGACCCGGCCGCGTTCGTCGACCACCGCCTCACGCCACGTCTTGGGCACCACGCCGTCGATCGGGACGGTGTCCTTCTCGGCGTAGAAGCGGACCTTGCCGTCCACGCCGGCGTAGCGGATCAACAGCTCCAACGCCTGCATCACCGGCCGGTAGGCGGTGTTGTTGCAGCGGAACTCCAACGCCGCCAACAGCGGCGGCAGCATCCGCCGATAGTGATTCGAGTACGACGAGCGCAGCACAGTGCGCACACGAGCCTGGAACACCTGCTCGTTGGCCTTGGCCTCACGCACCAGATCCCGCAACGTCTTCTCCCCGACCACCGGAAACAGCGCCTCACGAACGATGTCGTCGGGATGGTCGACCGCGGCCTCGGCCAGCTTGAACAGGATGCCCTCCTTGCCTCGCACCCGCCGCAGGTCGTTGATCACTTCTTTCTCGACCTTGCGGTCGGCGCGGGTGTTGATCTTGTGGACCAGCTCGATCAGCAGATCCACCAGCGCGCCGGTGATCTCCGAGGACCGCATCCAGCACAGCGCCGCCAGCAGCGTCAACCGCACAGGCTCCTTGGCATCGCGCAGATCCGACGGGAACGAACGCGCCGCCCGTGCCCGCCAAGCGTCAACCAGCTTCTCGCTGGAATCGGCGAACAGGTCAGCCGGCAGCTTGGACC
>FTJU01001161.1_pt2 | contig 17604 bp, 20 predicted proteins | sample 1658961 | NCBI WGS metagenome assembly FTJU01 (sample SAMEA3914878, study PRJEB12502) | metagenome | biome: forest; material: soil | place: USA | collected 2012-03-12 | depth 0.3 m | reverse complement strand
GCGGGCTGCGGTGCAGGCCCAGACCGTCGTCGACAAGCAACGCTATCTGGAGCAGGGACTGACACCGCAGCGGCGTCAGTCCCTGCTCCAGATAGCGTTGCTTGTCGACGACGGTCTGGGCCTGCACCGCAGCCCGCCGCGCCGGTTGGTCGGCGAAGTCGGGTGCTTTCGCCCAGGTCGGTGCCATCAGACTTCCGCTTCCGCTTCCGTTTCCCGCTTGCGCCGCAGATTCTCGGCGACCTCAGCCTCCCACGCCTCGTTCGCCTTGGTGGTATCCACCTCGAATTCGAAGCGCTGGGTCATCTTGTCGGTCACGTCGGCCAGATCCACATAGAACTGGTCGTACCACCGGCGCAGCTGGTAGACCGGGCCGTCCTCCTCGCAGAGCAGCGGATTTTCGACCTTGGACTTGTGCTTCCAGATCTCGACGTCCTGCAGGAATCCGACGCTGATGCCCTCGGTCATCTTCGTGGCCAGCTTGTCGGCCATCTCATCGTCGACGCCCTTCGGTTTCTCCAGCGATACGCCCCACTGTAGGACGAACGAATCCTGCGTCACCGGGTAGTGGCAGTTGATCAGGACGCTCTTGACCTCGTATCCGCTGTAGATATTGATAAGCGGGTTGATCATGTAGGAGGGCCCGAAGTACGACGCCTCCGACTTCAACAGGGTGTCGCCGCCGTACTTCGAGGCCATGCCGATATCGGGACGACCCTTGGTCTCCAGGAATTGGGTGGCGATATGTCCCTCGAAGACGTTCTTGAAGTACGTCGGGAAGGCGAAGTGGATATAGAAGAAGTGGGCCATATCCACCACGTTGTCGATGATCTCGCGGCAGTTCGCGCCCTCGATCAGCAGCGAGTTCCAGGTCCATGCGGTCCACCCGCTGTCGAGCTGTTCGCTCGGGTTGCCGTCCGCGTCGGTGTACGGACCGACGATGTGCGGGATGGTCACTTCCGGCGGCGGCTGGCTGCCCTCGACGTCGTGCCAGACGAAGAGCTGTCCATTGCGCTCGAGCGTGGTCCACTTGCGGGTCCGCGCCAGCGGCGGTACGCGCCGCGCATAGGGAATCGAGGCGCATTTGCCGCTGGTGCCCGACCAGCGCCAGTCGTGGAACGGGCAGGCGATATTGCCGTCCTTGACCTCACCCATGCTCAGGTCGCCACCCATATGCCTGCAGTAGGCGTCCAGCACCCGGAGTTCGTCATTGCTGTCGACCCAGACGACGAGCTTGGTTCCGAATACCTCGACCGCGTGCGGCTTGCCGTCACGGAACGACTTCGCCAAACCCAGGCAATGCCATCCGCGCGCGTATCGGGTCGGCACGGAACCCACATCGAGCTCTCTGACCTTACCCACCCCGTCGGCCGCGCCTCTTGCCGTCCCCCTTCCCTTCGCACCGCTCCCCGGTGGGGTAACTGCCATCGCGATTCCTCCTCCTTCTGTACTAGAACACGTTACAAAAATGTCGCGTTCCACGCCAGCGATTCAGTCGACCACCTGCGAATCGGTGATGAACTCCCCTTATGGTCACCCGTTCTCGACAGAAATAAGAACCTGTTCTAGTCTCAGAGGCAAATGAGTACCGGTTACCAATCCGACCAGGCAGGAGCGGGTCCCGCGATGACGCAAGAAGTGACCGAACGGGTCGAAGCACTGTTGCCGATGCTGCGCGAGCGCGCACAGGAGGCCGAGGACCTGCGGCGCATCCCCGACGAATCGATGAAGGCACTGCAGGAGACCGGTTTCTTCCGTCTGCTGCAGCCCAAGCAGTGGGGTGGCCATGCGGCCGATCCGGTCGCGTTCTACGACACGGTCCGCAAGCTCGCCAGCGCCTGCGGTTCCACCGGCTGGGTCGCCGGCATCGTCGGCGTGCACAACTGGCACCTCGCGCTGTTCGCCCAGCAGGCGCAGGAGGACGTATGGGGCGAGGACAACGAGGTGCGCATCTCCTCGTCGTACGCTCCGATGGGCGCGGGCACGGTCGTCGACGGCGGCTACATCGTCAAGGGCGCGTGGGCCTGGTCCTCGGGCTCGGATCACGCCACTTGGGCAGTGCTCGGCGGTCCGGTGATCAAGGATGGCAAGCCGGTCGACTTCGGCAGCTTCCTGATCCCGCGCACCGACTACCGCATCGATGATGTGTGGAACGTGGTCGGCCTGCGCGGCACCGGCTCCAATACCGTTGTGGTGGAAGATGTTTTCGTGCCGTCGCACCGGTTTCTCAGCTTCCGTGCGATGAGCGAGCTGAAATCCCCTGGCCTGGAACAGAACACCGATCCGGTATACAAGATGCCTTGGGGCACCATCCATCCCACGACCATCTCGACTCCGATCATCGGCATGGCCTACGGCGCGTATGCCGCCCATGTCGAGCATCAGGGCAAGCGGGTGCGGGCGGCCTTCGCCGGTGAGAAGGCCAAGGACGATCCGTTCACCAAGGTGCGCGTCGCCGAGGCATCCAGCGATATCGATGCGGCCTGGCGTCAGCTGTCGGGCAATGTCGCCGACGAATACGCATTGCTGGTGGCGAGCAAGGAGATTCCGTTCGACCTGCGGGTGCGGGCTCGCCGCGACCAGGTGCGCGCGACCGGCCGGGCGATCGCCTCGATCGATAAGCTCTTCGAAGCCTCCGGTGCCACCGCACTCGCGAACGGCACGCCGCTGCAGCGCTTCTGGCGCGACGCGCACGCCGGTCGGGTGCACGCGGCCAATGATCCCGAGCGCGCCTATGTCATGTACGGTACGCACGAATTCGGGCTTCCGGTTACCGACGGCATGGTCTAACCGTGACGGCGACAACCGAACTCACCTATGAATCGACCTCGCGGTATGCGCGGGCGAGGCCCGATCTGCGCCTGCATTATCACGAGGCCGGAGTCGGCAACGGCCCGACGATCGTGCTGCTGCACGGCGGCGGGCCCGGCGCCTCCTCGTGGTCGAACTTCGCCCGCAATATCGCGGTGCTGGCGCGCGAGTTCCATGTGCTCGCCGTGGATCAGCCGGGGTTCGGACGCTCGGACAAGCCGACCGAGCATCCGCAGTACTTCACGCACAGCGCCGCGGCGCTGAAGCATCTGCTCGATGCGCTGGAAATCACCGGACGCGTACACCTGCTCGGCAATTCGCTCGGCGGCGGTACCGCGGTGCGATTCGCGCTGGACTATCCGGATCGGGCGGGCAAGCTGGTGTTGATGGGTCCGGGCGGGTTGAGCATCAACCTGTTCGCACCGGATCCGACCGAGGGCGTTAAGCGCCTCGCGAAATTCAATTCCACGCCGACCAGGGAAAACCTGGAGGCGTTCCTGCGAATCATGGTCTTCGATCAGTCGCTGATCACCGATGAGCTGATCGATGAGCGCTTCGCCTCGGCGAGTACGCCCGAGGCACTGGCCGCGACCAGGGCGATGGGAAAGTCCTTCGCCGGAGCCGATTTCGAGCAGGGCATGATCTGGCGCGACGCCTACAAGCTGCGCCAGCCGGTGCTGCTCATCTGGGGCCGGGAAGATCGGGTGAATCCACTCGACGGCGCCCTGGTCGCGACGAAGATGATCCCACGGGTGCAGCTGCACGTCTTCGGGGGTTGCGGGCACTGGGCCCAGCTGGAGAAGTTCGATGAATTCAACCGGCTGGCAACGGACTTCCTTGCCGGTGTGAAGGAGAAGTGATGGGCATTCGATCACTGGCGTATCTGCGCATCGAGGCCACCGATAGGGCGGCCTGGCGTGAATACGGGCTCAAGGTGCTCGGCATGGTCGAGGGCAAGGGCACCGATCCCGAGTCGCTGTATCTGCGCATGGACGACTTCCCGGCCCGGCTCGTCATCGTGCCGGGCGAGAAGGATCGGCTGCAGGTCTCCGGCTGGGAGACCGCCAATGCCGCCGAGCTGCAGGATATTCGGGACCGGCTGGATGCGTCTGGGGTGCCGTTCAAGGAGGGCACCGCACGGGAGAAGGCCGATCGCCGGGTCTACGAGCTGATCTCGTTCGAGGATCCGTCGGGCAACACCCTTGAGGCGTTTCACGGTGCGGCACTGGAACATCGGCGCGTGGTCAGCCCCTACGGGCATCGATTCGTCACGGGCGAACAGGGACTCGGCCACGTGGTGCTCAGCACCAAGGATGATGCGGCCGCGCTGACCTTCTACCGCGACGTGCTCGGCTTCCGGCTGCGCGATTCGATGCGACTGCCACCGCAGATGGTCGGGCGGCCCGCCGATGGTGAACCGGCCTGGTTGCGCTTCTTCGGATGCAATCCGCGCCACCACTCGCTGGCCTTCCTGCCCATGCCGACTCCGAGCGGCATCGTGCACCTGATGGTCGAGGTGGAGGGCTCCGATGATGTCGGGCTCTGCCTGGATCGCGCGCTGCGCAAGAAGGTGAAGATGTCGGCCACCCTCGGCCGACATGTCAACGACAAGATGCTGTCCTTCTACATGAAGACACCGGGCGGCTTCGACGTCGAATTCGGTTGTGAGGGTCTGGAAGTCGACGACGCCGACTGGATCGCGCGGGAATCCACCGCGGTCAGCCTGTGGGGTCACGACTTCACGGTCGGACAGCGGCAGCAATAATGTGCGACAGGGCGAGCGGGGAGACGATGACGACCGACGAATATCCGGCGATCGACGGGCGACAGTTCCGAAATGTCTTGGGGCAGTTCTGCACCGGCATCACGGTGATCACCACCTTCGATGCCGACGGCGCCCCGATCGGCTTCGCCTGCCAATCCTTCGCCGCCCTGTCCCTGGAACCACCGCTCGTACTGTTCTGCCCCACCAAGTCCTCCCGGTCCTGGGCGGCCATCGAACAGTCCGGACGGTTCTGTGTGAACGTCCTCGCCGAGGAACAGCAGCAAGTGTGTGCCCGCTTCGGTTCCCGCGAGACCGATAAATTCGCCGGAACCAACTGGCACACCTCGGAACTGGAGCTCCCGCTCCTGGACGACGCCCTGGCTACCATCCAGTGCAAGGTGGACAGCGTAGTCGATGGCGGCGATCACTACATCGTGATCGGCCGGGTGCTGGCCCTGTCCGAATCGACCAGCTCCGGCAGGCCGCTGTTGTTCTATCGCGGTCAGTACACCGCCATCGAACCGGATAAGACCGTACCGGCGCCCTGGCGGCATGATCTGGAGCATTTCCTCACCACAACGACGCTGGATACCTGGCTCTGAATGATTGCCCCGCCTGGGCGGGGCCGTCTTTCAGTCCGCGGAACGTGTGCTGCGGAAGGTGAGAGCGACGACGAAGGTCAGTGCGGCGATGACCACGGAGCCGGCGAAGGCGGCGGTGATCCCGCTGACCAGGGCGTGCTGTGCCGAACCTCCGGCATCGCGGGATGCGGTGCCGAATATGGTGACCAGAATGGCGAGGCCGAGAGAGGAACCGGTCTGCTGCAGGGTTTGCAGTGCGCCGCCCGCGGCACCGGCTTCGGTCGGCGCGACACTCGACATAATGATCACATTGAGCGGTGAAAAGGCCAGGCCGATACCGCTTCCCATCAGGATCATGGCGATGAACAGCATCGGGAAGTAGGCGGTGTCGACCGTCAGTCGGGTCAGCAGCACCAAACCGGCCGCCATCAACAATGTGCCGATTACCGTCACCGGTTTCGGGCCGAAGCGCGGCAGCAGGCGCGGGATCAGCCGGATCATGGTGAACATCAACAGCGCGGTCGGCATGAACGCGAAACCCGTTGCCAGCGCGCTCAATCCGAGCACTTCCTGAAGGTACTGGGTGAGGAAGAAGAACATCGACATACCGGCCATCGGGCCGAGGAACATATTGGCGTAGGCCGCGGCGCGATTGCGATCGGCGAACAGCCGCAGTGGCAGCAGGGGCCGGGCCGTGCGCGCCTCGATGGTCAGGAAGGCGGCGATCAGGACGGCGCCCACAGCCAGCCAGATGTCGGTGCCCGCATTGCTCCAGCCGTGTGATGCGGCGCTGATGAAGCCGTAGACCAGCGCGGCGATACCGCCGGTCGCGGTCACCGCACCCGGCAGGTCGAGGCGGGCGGGTTGGCGCCTTGCGGCGGGAGCGACGGGCTCGGAGGCGGCAGCGGAGCGTGACCCCGGAGAGACCCGCGAGCGCCGCAAATCCAACCCAGCGTCAGGCAGGTAGCGCAGCGCGAATACGACGACGGTCAGGCCGAAGGGCACATTGATGAACAGCGCCGAGCGCCAGCTCAGCCATTCGGTCAGCAGGCCGCCGATGATGAGGCCGATCGCGAAGCCCGCACTGGACATGCCGGAGAACAGTGCGAGCACCCGCATCCGGGCCTTGGGCTCACTGAATGTCGTGGTCAGCAGTGCGAGGGTGCTCGGACCGGCCATCGCCCCGCCGATGCCCTGCACAACACGGGCGATGAGCAGCCAGGTGGCCGATGGCGCCAGCCCGCCCGCCAGGGAGGCCAGCGTGAACAGTGCGGTACCGGCAATGAAGAGGTTGCGACGGCCGAACAGGTCGCCCGCACGGCCGCCGAGCAGCAGCAGACCACCGAATACCAGGGTGTAGGCGTTCATCACCCAGGACAGATTGGTCGCGGTGAAATGCAGGTCGGTGCGGATGCGCGGCAACGCCACGTTCATGACGGTGATGTCGAGGATGATCATCAATTGGCAGGTCAGCAGGGTGACCAGCACAATGCCGGATCGGAGCCGACCGGCGCTGGCGGTTGCGGGCACGCGGGTGTCCGCGGACATGGTGGTGGACAAAGAACGCTCCATCGAATGGGACTCAATCGGAGGGATCCTCCGCTTCCGATGGGGCTATCATATGGAGGGTTCCTCCAGTTACGCAACTCTATCTGGAGGGTCCTTCCGTTTTCCAGTGGAGGGAATATGACAGCACCGTCGACGGGACGGCCGATGCGCGCGGACGCCCGGCGCAACTATGAGCGGATCGTGACATCCGCTCAACAGGCATTCGCCGAACAGGGACCCGACGCGCCACTGGAAGAGATCGCCCGCCGCGCCGGTGTCGGCATCGGCACGCTCTACCGGCACTTTCCCAGCCGCGAGGTGCTGATCGAGGCCGTATACCGTTCCAGCATCGAACAATTGAGCTCCCGCGCCCACGAGCTACTCGAAACCCGTTCGGCGGAAGAGGCTTTCGAAACGTGGCTGCGCGAACAAGTGCAGTGGGTGATGGCCAACCGCAGCCTCGCGACCACCATGAAAGCCGGTATGGACAAAGGCTCACCGACCTTCAGCCTGTGTCGCTCGATGATCAGCGATGCGGCGGCCGCGCTACTGAACGCGGCACAGGATGCGGGCGATATCCGTCGCGATATCGAACCGCGCGATCTGCTCAGGTTCGGCCACGGCATCGGGGTGGCCTGTGAGACGGTTCCCGAAGCCGCTGCTCGCATGATCGATGTGACGCTGGATGGTATGCGCGCGCCGAACTGAACCGGCAGCGAGGTGTCGACCCCCATCCCATTCGGATGGGACCAGCCGTTTTCAAGACGGCGACGGACGCCGGTCCGCATGACTTCCCGGTGCGGCCCGAAATAAGCTGTCCCGTGCCCGACACCGCAGACCTGACCTTCCCTGTCGCCCTCGCGGAAGTCTTCGCCATCGGTTTCGAATGGGACTGGGACGAGGACACCGACGAATCCACCGGTTGCGACTTCGAACCGTACGAGCAATTCGAAGCGCCCGACCGCACAGCCTGGTGGTTCCGCCTCTGGACCGGCAACGACGAGGTCGACGGTGGTGAATTCCGCTTCTTCGGCTCGACCGGCGCGGGTGACTACGCGGGCTGCTGGCTGATCCGCCCGGATGCGCCGCTCACCGACCAGCCCATCATCTACGTCGGTTCCGAGCAGGCGTCACTAGGCTTATACATCTGGTATCCCCGCCTGTGCGACTTTCCGTGATTCGTTGTATTGCATGCGTCTACGCGGAAATAGGTCGAACTCACCTCCAGCACTGACGGACAAGGCCGCGACCGAACTCGGTCGCGGCCTTTCCAGGGATCAGGCGGAAACAGACGCCTCACGCTGGAGTTCGAGCGCGATATCGATCAGCTTTCTGCTGGTGAGCAAAGGAATTCGCTGTACCGATCATCGCGCACCGCTGGATTCTGGTCTGGAAGTGTGGCCGGTCGACACGGGAGCGGCCAGGGCATGAGGGCGAGAATTTTAGTAGGGCGATCGGGTAGTCCGGCAGTGCCGTCGCCCGCGGCTCCAAGTGCGTTTGCGGCTAAGAACTTCATCGGGGCTCCCGCGAGGTGTCCGGTTTCATCCGTCCGGCATCGATCAGCACTTGCCGAGCTGCTGCCTTGCGCGGGCACTGATCGGCGCGGCACTGCCTGTGGCCCTGCATGGTTTGATGAGCTTCGGGAACGCTGAGCGGGTGGTCGGGAGCCTCATGCGGCCATCCGGTAGGCCACAGCCTGGCATCGGGCTGCTCGGCTCGTATCCGCGGGCGTCGGTGTTCGGCGCGCCACTCGGCCTGTAAACGGTCGATGATTGCTTGTGGTGACATTTCGTCTGCCTCAGCTTCTCGCCACCAGTTGAACCCCATCGTCATCCCCTGCCGTGGTCGAACATATCGATCCCGATCTCTTGGACCGCAGCGATTAGTCCAGTGTCGATTAGGGATTCGATAACATCGCAGATATCCTCGCCACGAATAGCGAGCATTTGTGCGAATGAGAACGGCTCGCCGATCATTCCGTCCGGGTAGACAGCCGACCATGTCCCGTCGTCGCGCCTAAGCCAAGACGACGGGGCCTCCACAGGCTCCGGGTCACACTCGGGCAGGGCGCGCAACTCGTCCGCCAACCTGGTCAGCTCGTGTTGATCCATGGCTAGAACCCGAAGCGCGTGCACGGAGTTGACTGGGGCACAAGCCGTTTGGTGTGGACAAGGAACGTTTTGGCTTGCAACTTGACCGCGCACACCGTGATCGGGCAGCCGATATGTGCCTGCATGACATGGTGCGCGAGTTCGCGGGTCATCTCGTCGCTCGGGTTGTGGTCGAGAAGGTGGTCCATGGTCGGCCTTCCAAAGATGTTGGAGGCACCCAGAGCCGGGGCGGATGAATCGCCACTAGCCAGCGCGCTCCATGTGCGCTGACCGGTGTGCCCTAGCAGACTGCGGCGGCGGATAGCTGGAGCCTTTCCCGGTTCTGGGTGCACGCCCAGCGTGTGTCAAGCGCCAAAGCGGTTGCGTACCAACATGACGACTTGGGAAAACTCGCCTAAATCACCTGGTCGCGTTGTGCAACGCCATCTATGATCGGCGCATTCTGCAACACGCAAAGACATCAGGATGCAACGAGAGGGGGAGGCGTGATCGATGACGACGAGTCAGAGGCAATCGGCAGCACCTTGCCGCGTAGGCAGCTCGGCCGATACCTGAAAGATGCACGCGAGGGTGCCGGGCTCACAATGGAACGGGCCGCTACGCTCATGGAGTGGAACAAGTCCACCCTGAGCCGTCTAGAACGAGGATTGACCGAAAAGGTAAGAGTCCGTGATGTTTTGGGCCTGTGCGAGGTGTACGGCCTCGATCAAGAGAAGGTCGATGCAGCCAAGCAACTGGCCGAACAGACCCCGGGCCGTTCGTGGTGGCGAAGCTACGGTGACGTGATCGCGGCGAAGTTCAACACATACGTCGGGTTGGAAGGCGGCGCTAGTGAATTGGCGATCTTCCAGCCGCTGATCGTGCCTGGCATACTTCAAACCGCTGATTACGCGAGAATCCTTGATAGACAGTACTTTCCGAAAGATTCGGATGAGGAACTGGAACGCCGCGTAGCGCTCCGAATCCAGCGTCAGCACAGCGTCACGCGCCAGCGTCAGCCGGTGCAGCTCTCGGTCATCCTGCATGAGAATGTGCTGCGTACCGTCGTTGGCGGGCCGCGCGTAATGGCTGCCCAGTTGCGCCATATCGCGGACCTCAGCACCCGCGAAAACGTCCAGATACGAGTCCTGCCGTTCCGTGCAGGCTTCCCCACCGGCATCGTCGTGTCACAGTTCATCATCATGACGTTTCCCAAGGACAGCAGGGGCAAGCCGGTTGAGCCGACCATAGTGTTTGCCGAGAGTTTTACCGGAGACGTCTACCTTGAAGGCATGGACGACGTACGTAGGTGTCGCCAGACGTTCCATAGCCTGCTGGCAGCGACGCTGGACGACCGCCCGAGCAGAGACTTGGTGAGAGAGATAGCAAGGGAGTATGAGCGTGAAAACTGACCTGACCGGGGCGCAGTGGTTCAAGTCCAGCCACAGTTCCGGGGGGAGCGAATGCGTTGAGGTCGCGTTCCTCGACCGAGACATGGTCGGCGTGCGGGACACTAAAAACCCGACCGGCCCAGCGCTAGTCTTCACCCCGAGCGAGTGGGACGCCTTCATCGGGGGTATCGCGGAGTTCGAGCGCTAGAGCACACGAAAGCCCGCCGCCGTTGGATTTGGTGCCGAGCTTTCTGGTGTCCTAAAGGAACGCCGAAGGCACGGGCTTGCCAGACAAGCCCGCTACCCGCGAAAATACGGTGCCCTCGGCAAAACATGGGCAACTGGAAAACGGCTGGTCATCGTGGGTACGTATGCTGTCCGATGATTCGCGATAGCTGCAGGAGTTGGGCATTCGGCCCTGAATTGAATTGCGCCCCTGGGCGGGACACCGCGCATCGTACGGGGCGTGACCTGCGATTTCGGATGCCTGCCATCGCGGCACACGGGTACGTTGCTGACCGGTTCACATAGTGGGGCCGAGGATGTCGCGGATGAATGTCATCGCGGCGGCGGTGGCGGGTTCCTCGGTGTATGAGCGGGTGATTGCTTCGGCCTGGTGTTGTGCGTCCGATTGCGCGCGCTGGATAGCTTCCAGCAGGACTTGCCTGAGCTCGACTTCTCCGAGCCGTAGCGCCCGCGGAGTTATCCGCAGATCAGTGACTTTGCCGTGCGCGTCCACCATGGCACTGAGCTCGCCGTTACGGGAGCCGGCGCGTACCGAGATCTGTGCGAGCGCTTGCTGTAACTGCTGATTCTTGCGCCGCCAGTCCGCTGCGATACGACGTTGCTCTTCGTTCCATCGGTCCAAATACTCCATCAGGGCTCCTGAGGTCTTCGACTCCTGGTCGGCCGTGCGCGTGTGGGTAACCGATCAGTCAGCTGTCCAGGTTGCCAGTTCGCCATTGGGCATGCATACGACCCGGTAGCCGTTGGGGCCCACGAGTGTCCATGCCTCGTATTCACTATCCGGCGGGACCACGAGTCGGTTCCCGGAGTCGAAGTCGATGGTTAGCGCCCCTGAGGAATTCACGACAGCGGAGGTGATCGTGCCGTGCAGGACGGGTTCGAGGTCGACTTGTGAACCGCCCCCGTCCGCGAGCGCGACCGACTGTCGGTCGCCTCGGCTGGATTCGATCTCCATATTCCCCTCGATCTGGAGTGTGAATCCGCCGACGGTCGTGATCTCGACCATGTACTCGCTGGCTGCGACCGAGACGCGCTGCCCGGTAAGCGGCAATTCCATTACCATCCTTCTGGCTTGGGGAACGTTCCATCTGGGTTCACAGAAATATGTGTTGTGGTCTTGGGGCCCGGCTTGCCTGCGAGATCGACTGGTTGGCCGTGCGAATTGTAGAACCTGACATACCCGTTCGGATACCGGGAGTTCGGCTGCATGACCCGTATAGTGTCGGAATTCCCGGTAGATCCCGGCTTCTGCCAAACCACTCCTTTCCCGTTGTCTGCGGTACGAGGTACCCAGTCACTCGGGACTTCGGGCGGTCGAGAATAATGGCGTTCATCCCGCCCGGCCCAGCCCTGGCGCAACGGCTACATCGAATCGTTCAACGGCCGCCTTCGCGACGAATGCCTCAACATCAACAGCTTCTGGTCCCTGCCCCAGGCCAGAGTCGTGATCAGCGACTGGAAGAACGAATACAACCACCGCCGAAGACATTCCGCGCTGGGCTACCAGACCCCGGCCCGATACGCTGCAACCTGCATCCACCGATAACCGGCTCTCACACCCGGTGGACCGAACCATAGCCGCCTCCCGCATGATCGATGTGACGCTGGACGGTATGCGCGTGCCTATTGACCCGAAACTAAATGGTTGAAGCGTAAACGGTGTGTGGCGCCTGGAAGTAGCCGCGGACCCGGTCGGGCAGTTTCTGGACGCGATGGAAGAAGGAGCGGACTGCGGTCTCCATCTGGTCGCGGCTGGTGATTACTTGGTCAGCGAGGGGTGCGTTTCAGGTCGGCGTTGCGTCCGGGTCGGGTGTGCTCAGCGCCCTCGTTGCTTCGTCCATGCGTTGCTCACCAGGCCGAATTCGGGCCTCATCGACAAAGGCCGCCTCGATCGAAAGATGGAGGCGGCCTTCGTTGTTCAACTCGCGCGCAGTGGTCGCGAGCGACGAATGGTGGGGATCGAGCGATCGCGCCGCATCAGCTGATGCGGATCAGCCAAAGCTGCCGGTCGAGGGCCTGCCGGTAACGTCGACGGTAATCACGTCGCTGGTCGAGGCGTAGTCCTGGTTGCCGCCGTTCGGGCGCGATTCCGCGCAGACGGCGCGGACGCGGATCTGGCCGGTCGGGAGGTTGCCCAGCGAGGCCTGAACCGTCTGGCCCGCCTGGGCGAAGGAGGTGGGGTTGTTGCCGCCGAAGATTTCTCCGGTGGCGTCGTTGAGTGCCCAGCAGACGCCGACCGAGTTCGGGTTGTGGAAGGTCGCCGAAACGGTGCCCGGCACGGTGGAGACCTCGAGAGTCGGAGGTGCGGCTCCCGCTCCCGCGCTGGCGATGGCGCCGGTGGCGAGCGTCCCGGCCATCGCGGGCAGGATGAGCAATGCGGCAAGTGTGAGTCGTCGATAGGACATATCTGTCATCCTGCCATCGTGCCGGGCATACAACAAACCGCCGATTACGCGAGAACCCTTGATAGGCACCACTTTCCAAACGATTCGAATGGGGAGCTGGAACGTCGCGTGGCGCTCCGAATGCAGCGGCAGCACAGCGTCACGCGTCGAACTCACCTCCATCACTGACGGAAAAGGCCGCGACCAACCCGGTCGCGGCCTTCCAAGGATCAAACGGAAGCGGAAGCCTCACGCTGGAGTTCGAGCGCGATATCGATCAGCTGGTCCTCCTGACCGCCGACCAGCTTGCGCTTGCCCGCGCGCACCAGCATTTCGGCGGCCGACACCCCATAGCGTTCGGCCTGACGCTCGGCATGCTTGAGGAAGCTGGAATAGACACCCGCGTACCCCATCATCAGGGATTGACGGTCCAGCAGACATTCCTGCGGCATGACCGGCCGCACCACGTCCTCGGCGGCATCGGCGATCGCGAAGAAATCGATACCGGTTTTGATGCCGAGCTTGTCGCAGACACCGACGAATGCCTCGACCGGCGTGTTACCGGCACCGGCACCGAATCGCCGTGCGCTGCCGTCGATTTGCTTCGCACCGGCGCGAACCGCGTAGACCGAGTTCGCAACCGCCAGGTCCAGGTTCTCGTGCCCGTGGAAGCCGACCTGGGCGTCATCGCCGAGTTCGGCGACGAGTGCCGCCACCCGGTCCGAAACCTGTTCGAGCACAAGCGCACCCGCGGAGTCCACCACGTAGACACACTGGCATCCGGCATCGGCCATGATGCGTGCCTGCTTGGCCAGCGCCTCCGGCGGCTGGGTGTGCGACATCATCAGGAAGCCGACGGTTTCCAGTCCCAGCTCCCGCGCGAGGCCGAAGTGCTGGATCGATACGTCCGCCTCGGTGCAGTGGGTGGCGATGCGGCAGATCGACGCACCGTTGTCCTGGGCGATCTTGATATCTTCTTTGACGCCCACGCCGGGCAGCATGAGCACCGCGATCTTGGCCTGCACGGCCGTTTCCGCGGCGATCTTGACCAGCTCCTGCTCGGGAGTATGCGAGAAGCCGTAGTTGAACGACGAGCCGCCGAGACCGTCGCCGTGTGTCACCTCGATGACCGGCACACCAGCGCCATCGAGCGCCCTCACGATATTGCGCACATCGTCGGCGGTGAACTGGTGGCGCTTGTGATGCGAACCGTCACGCAGCGAGGTATCCGTGACGCGGATGTCGAGTTCTGCGGAATATGGCATGGTTGAGCTCCTTTACACCCGGGCCGACAGAATCTGCTGTGCCATGACCTCGCCGACCTGGGTGGCGGCCGCGGTCATGATGTCGAGGTTGCCCGCGTACGGCGGCAGGAAGTCGCCGGCGCCTTCGACCTCCACGAAAACCGAAACCTTCGCCATCCCACCGGAAATCACCGACGGCGGATCGAATTGCGGTTCGTTCAGCAGCCGGTAGCCGGGCACGTACTTTTGGATATCGGCGACCATCCGCTGGATGGAATCGGCGATCGCATCGGTATCGGCGTCCTCGGGAATCGCACAGAAGATGGTGTCGCGCATGATCATCGGCGGTTCGGCCGGATTCAGAATGATGATGGCCTTACCGCGTTGCGCGCCGCCGATGGTCTCCACACCACGCGAGGTGGTCTTGGTGAACTCATCGATATTGGCACGGGTGCCCGGTCCGGCGGATACCGACGACACCGACGCAACGATTTCGGCATAGGCCACCGGCACCACGCGCGAGACCGCCGCGACGATCGGAATGGTGGCCTGACCGCCGCAGGTGATCATATTGACGTTCGGCGCATCGAGATTCGCGCCGAGATTCACCGGCGGCACGACGGCGGGCCCGACCGCGGCCGGGGTGAGATCGACCGCGCGAATTCCGGCCTCGGCATACTTCGGCGCGGCCGCCCGATGGACATACGCCGAGGTCGCCTCGAATACCAGATCCGGCAGTTCCGACTGCGCCAGCAACCAGTCCACGCCCTCGTGCGAGGTTTCCAGCCCGAGCCCGCGGGCGCGCTTCAAACCCTCACTCTCCGGGTCGATTCCGATCATCCACTTCGGTTTCACCGTGGTGGAGCGCAGCAGTTTGTACAGCAGATCGGTGCTGATATTGCCGGATCCGACGATCGCGGCGGTGACGGTCCCCGTTTCGGACACGGCAAGCCTCCTATTTGAATTGCAAACGGACAGAACCGAGTCCAGCGAACTCGGCATGGAACGAATCACCCGCGCTGGCATCGATGGCGCGGGTGCAGGAGCCGGGCAGCACAATGTCGCCCGCCTTCAACCGCACCCCGAAACCGGCGACCTTGCGTGCCAACCAAGCCACCGCGATGACCGGATCACCGAGCACCGCATCGCTGCGGCCCGTGGCGATCACCTCACCATTGCGGGTGAGCACAGCATCAATGGCCTTGATATCCAGGTCTTTCGGCGCGACCCGCGCCGCACCGAGCACGAAACCCGCCGAGGACGCGTTATCGGAAATGGTGTCGACCAGCCCGATCTTCCAATCCTTGATCCGCGAATCGATCAGCTCGATGGACGGCGCGTAGGCGACTGTCGCGGCGAGCACATCGGCCTCGGTGCAGTCCGCGCCGGGCAGATCCGAGCCGAGAATAAAACCGACCTCGACCTCGACGCGCGGAATCAGATAGCGCGAGGTCTCGACCGGAACATCCTCGAAGACCTCCATATCCGCGAGCAGGTGACCGTAATCGGGTTCGTCCACACCCATCATCTGCTGCATGGCCAGCGATGACAGTCCGACCTTGTGCCCGACCACCTTCGCGCCGTTATCGAGTTTGCGCCGGATATTGATCAGCTGAATCTCGTAGGCATCGACGACATCGATATCGGGATGTCTGGCGATGAGTGGGTCGATGCCGACCCGATCGCGTTCGGCGGCCGCGAGTTCGTCAGCCAATTCGATTCGTATTGCGTCGGACAGCACGCTGACTTCCTTCCACTGTTGTCACTTCGGGCAGCACTGCACGGGAAAGCACTTCGGCGCCTGCCGCTGATCGGCCCGCGCGCCGACCGGAGAAAACGCAGTCGGCCAGCGACAATCCGCTGACATAGGAGTCCGAGCAGATACCGACCGCCGTCCGGCCGGCCGCGAACAGGCCGGGAATATCGGTTCCGGCTGTGGATTTCACCGCTCCGGTCTGCTCGTCGACAACGACGCCGCCGAGGGTGAGCATCGGGCACGGATTGACGACGCTCGGTTTGATACCTACATCCAGCAACCAGAACGGCCCGGCCCCTATGGTTTTGGTGAATTCGGCGGGCTTGCCGACCGGATCCGGCGCGCCACTGGCAATGGCGGCATTGTGCTCGGCAACAGTGGCACGCAAACCATCCGCATTGATCCCCGCCTTGGCGGCAATGGCATCCAAGGTCGCACCGCGCACGGCATTGCGCCGCATTGCCTCGAACTGTCCGCGCTGGAACCAGGCCGACTGCGTCCGAATCTGCGCGATCGCGGTGCGCATGAGTTCGTTGTCGGCGAGCAGCCAGCCCCTTCCCCCGTGCTCGGTGATCAGCGCGTGACCGACCGCGGCACCGTAGCGGGTTTCATCGATCACCCTGCGGCCCTCCGCATCGACCAGCAATGAAGCGGTAAAAGCACTGGGCGGCAAGATGAATCGCCACGCCGAGATATTGCCCATCCGATCCGTCGCCGCACCGACCTGTTCGGCCATCCGGATGCCGCTGCCGTCGTCACCGGTGGTGCCGAGCGCGAGTCCGCCGCGGTACTGCGGCCCGTACGCGCGCAGCATCTCCCGATTCGCGATGAATCCCCCCGCGCTGAGCACCACACCGCGACGGGCCTGAATTCGAATTGTCGTGCGGTACCGGCGATCCAGCTTCGCCAGCCGACGCTCCACGGCCTTGCGCAGCGGCGGATAGTAAATGCCCGGCTTGGCGGCGATTTTCGCCAGTCGGGTGTAATGGTCTCTGACTCGTCCAGGGGCATCGCGCAGTGACTCGCATTCGACGCCGATCACGGTGCCGTTCTCATCGGTGATCAATCGCGTTGCCTGCGTGAGGGTTTCCACCCGAACCCCACGCCGCGACGCCGAGGCGGCCAGCGGACCGGTGAGCTTCTTGCCCGACGTGCCTCTGCCCTTGACCCGATGTCCGCGCTGCGCGGGCGTCGCGACCTCGCGACCGTAACCCGAGACCTCACTACCGGAGTAATACAGGTAGTAGCTGTCATTCGGATACGACGTCTTGTACGGACACAACGATGCCTCGAAGGGCACCCCGTGGCCCTGCAACCACTCGATCATCGCCGGGCTCTCGGCCACGAACCGCCGCAGGGTCTCGGGGGTGACGGCCGTGCCGACCTCCCGCTCCAGATAGGCCAGCATCTGCTCCGGCGTATCGCGCACCCCGGCCTCGCGTTGCACGGAGGTCCCGCCGCCCGCGTAGATGATGCCGCCGGACAGTGCCGACGCCCCGCCTCCGGCGAAACGCTCCAGCACCAGCACCTGGGCACCCGCGTCGGTCGCTTCCAGCGCAGCTGCGGCCCCAGCCGCGCCGTAGCCGACGACAACCACGTCGGCGGTCAGGTCCCACTCGAGGCCCATGTACATCACTCCGGTCAGAAACTGAAACAAGTTTTCTCGGCGAATGGAACGTCGACAGCGTCTTCTGCCACTCAACATAGACCAAATGCGGTCCCATTCTATAACGTGTTCTACATGAGTGATCCGGTTAATGATCCGCACAGCTATGACGTGGTGGTGGTCGG
>FTJU01000250.1_pt1 | contig 17682 bp, 23 predicted proteins | sample 1658961 | NCBI WGS metagenome assembly FTJU01 (sample SAMEA3914878, study PRJEB12502) | metagenome | biome: forest; material: soil | place: USA | collected 2012-03-12 | depth 0.3 m | reverse complement strand
CTGGTCGACCCGTTTGCCCGCGCTATCGAAAGTGATTCCCGCCGTTTCGAATTCTTCTCGGACATATCCGGCTCCGAGTCCCAACTCCACCCGTCCATCGGTGAGTAGATCGGCCGTAGCCGCCTCGCGTGCCAAGAGTGTCGCGTTGTAGAACGGCGTATTCAATACGAGCGTGGTCAGCCGCACCCGCTCGGTCGCGTCGGCCGCGACCATCATTGCCGGAAAAGGTGCGGGCAGCCCCAGATGATCGGCCACACCGACCACGTCGTACCCGAGTTCCTCGGCCCTGTGACACTTTCGTATCCACTCCGCCCGCGAAGCGGATGCGAGCAGGGTGACACCGAACCGGAACTTGCCTCGCGCAGCCGTCACCCTTCCTGTTTACCAGCGTGCTCGCCCAACCACCGATCAACACGGCGCGAGCGACAGCCCCACCCAAACCATCCCGATCAGGGTCACCACCGCCGCCAGTACTGGCCCCGGTTGGCGTAACCGGGCGGATCCGACGATCCTCCGCAGGGTATTGCGCCATTGCGGCGCATCGGATTTCTCCGATGTCCGCCTGCCCAACCGGCGTCGCACCAACCCGATGGTGCCGAGAATGAGCGTCGCGATCAGCACAGCCCGCCCCTACGCGTGCACGGCCGTCCGACGCGAAGAAGCGCCCGTCGCCTGCGGCACGACACCGAACTCGATCAAACTCTCCGCGGTTTCCAGTACCGTCTCCCGCACCGGCCGCATCGACCATCCGAGCTCCCGCCGCGCCTTCTCGGAGCTGAGCAGCTCGGAACGACCCAACGTCGGCAAGGTCAATCGAATCCCCTTGTCGAACAGGGCAATCGCCCGCACGAGGACATCAGGGACCACCCGAGTCGGCACCCGGAATCCGCGCGGCCCGAATTCCTCGGCCAACATGCGCCCCATATCCGCCATCCAGACATGATCACCCGCGCAGATATACCGATTCCCGACCGCTTCGGGAGCCTCCAGCGCCAGCCGGTGCGCCACTGCCAGATCCCGCACATCCACCACTGCCCACCCCACCCGCGGTGAACCCGGCGCGTCCCGGGCGAGCAGCCGCCGCACCGGTTCATGCGAGGTGCTCGTCGCCGCGGATTGCAACGGCCCCAACACCATTCCTGGATTCACCACCACCAGCTCGAGGTCCGAATCCGCGGCGAATTCCCACGCCGCCCGCTCCGCCAGTGTCTTGCTCTTTTGATAGGCGGCACTGCGTTCGACCACCGACCAGTCAGCCTCGGTGCGCACCGCATCCGACTCGTGGCCGTAGGTCACCGCGGCGATCGAGGAGGTCAGCACCACCCGTTGAACACCGCCGTCGGCACACGCCCGCAATACCCGCAAGGTGCCGTCGACCGCGGTATCGATCAGTTCCCGTTCGTCGTCCGGCGGCGTCGCCGGAAACGGTGATGCCACGTGCAGTACGTACGCGCAGCTCGAAATGGCCGCGGCCCACCCCGCATCGTCGTTCAGATCCGCCGCGACGAATTCCAGTTCGCCGCCGAGCTGATCCGCGAGCGCGACCAGATGTGCGCGTTTATCCGCATTTCCGAGATCGCGAACCGTGCCACGCACTGTGTATCCGTGCTCGAGCAGTTCGGCGATGACATGTCCGGCGACGAATCCCGTTGCGCCAGTGACGAGTACCCGTGAGCTCATATGCTTACCCGCTTCGAAGGAGGGAATGCGGCCAGCCCATCTGAGCGCCGCTCAGATAATCTAAGCACTGCATAGTTAAGCTGTCCAGCCGGTGTCGAATACGCTCGATTGGTGACGCGGACCAGTTACCACCACGGCGCGCTGCGCGACACGCTCCTCGCCGCGTGCCTGCGGCTGATCGAAACCGAGGGCCTCGGCGCGGTGAGCCTGCGGCGGGTGGCCCGCGAGGCGGGCGTGAGCACCGGCGCGCCCTACCACCATTTCGCTGATCGCTCGGCCCTGCTCGCCGCTCTGTCGAGCCAGGGTTTCCGGCGGCTCGGCAGCGACTTGGCCGAGGCGCGCGCCGGAGCCGACACACCGATGCAAGCGTTGACCGCGCTGGCCCGAGTCTATGTGCGGTTCTCCCAGGAAAATCCCGGCTACTTCCGCCTCATGTTCCGGCCGGAGCTTTCGCAACCCGATAAGCATCCGGATGCGGAGGCGGCGGGCGATGCGGCCTTCGATGTCCTTGCCGACACCATCGCCGATGCCGTCGCCGCCGGATTGCTGCCCGCCGATAAGGCCGACACGCTGGCCGCCATGTGGTGGAGTCTGGCGCACGGCGTGGCCTCGCTCTGGTTGGACGGTCAGCTCGAAAAGCGCAGCGTCCAACTCGGCACCACCGCACCCATGCTGGTCGAGGACATCATGCGCACCTTCACCACACTGGTCGGTCCCGGCGCGTGACACCCGGGCGAGCGCACCCGGCACTAGAGTGAAGCCGAATGTTTGCTGTCCTGCTGCACCCGCACTCTTCGAGAGGGATGTTCCGATGACACAGCCGCTCGATCCCACGGTCCAGGAATTCGTCGCCGCGCTCAACGACCGCGATCAGGACCGCTTCTACGCCATCCTCACCGAGGACGCGACCATGTCCGACGACGGCGTGGAGCGCAATCTCGTCCAGTGGACCGACTCCGAAATCTTCGGCAGCAACGGGCGCATGCAAGTCGAATCCATCGGCGACAACGGCACCGAACTGATCGCCGACTACACGAATACCCGCTGGGGTTCGATGCGCACCGCTTGGCGCTTCACCATCCGCGACGGCAAAATAACTCGATTCGAGACCGGCCAGGCCTGAGTAACCTCGAGTTCGTGTTCACCACACCCAATTACGGCACGGGCTCGCTAGCTGACCTGTTCCCCTCCCTCCTTGCCGGGCTCGGCGTGCCCGGCGAGGTCGACCGGCTCGGCCTCGAGCTCGTCGCCGACCGGATTTGTGTGCTGCTGATCGACGGTCTCGGCGCGGACGCGCTCGCCGCGAATTCCGATGCGGCGCCGTTTCTGTCGGCGCTGACACAGCGCACGCTGACGGCGGGTTTCCCGAGCACGACCACCGTGAGTCTGAGCTCACTCGGCGTCGGTGTACCACCCGGCGAGCACGGGTTCACCGGATACCTCATGCACGTCCCCGGCTACGACCGACTGGTGAACCCGCTGACCTGGCGGCTCCACGGTGCGGGACCGAAGATCGATCTGCTCCACGATCTGGTGCCGGAGCAATTCCAGCCGGCTACCACGGTTTTCGAGCGAGCCGCGGCCGATGGAATCGCAGTGGCCCAGGTTGCACCGAACCTGCAGGCGGGGTCCGGGCTGACCAGGGCAGTGCTGCGCGGCTGCGAATTCCGTCCCTATTTCTCTGTCGGCGACTTCGTCGACGGCGTCGCCACCGCATTGCGCGCGGGCCCACGCGCGTTGGTCTACGCCTACCACGGCAACCTCGACACGACCGGTCACGTGCGCGGGCCGTCCTCCGACGCTTGGCTTCTGGAGCTCGCGCACGTCGACCGGCTGGCTGCGTGCATCGCCGAACATCTGCCATCCGATGCCGCGCTCGTCGTGACCGCCGACCACGGCATGGTGGAGCTCGCCGACCGCGTCGACTATGACAGGACCGAGGTACTGCGCGAGGGCGTACGCCTACTCGGCGGCGAGCCGCGCGCCCGCCACGTCTTCACCGTCGACGGTGCGACCGACGATGTCGCGGCGATATGGCAGGAATCTCTGGGCGCCGACTTCGATGTCATTCCCCGCGCGGAGACGATCGATCGCGGCTGGTTCGGCCCGACTGTGGCACCGCATATCGCCGAGCGCATCGGCGATCTCGTGGTCGCGGCGCGCGGGCTGCGCGGTGTCGTGCGCACCGGCGCCGAACCGCTGGAGTCCATGCTGATCGGTCATCATGGTTCGCTCACGTCCGCGGAGATGAATGTGCCACTGCGCATGTTCCGACCGTAACCGTGCCCTGTCATAGGCTGTACCGCGTCGTCGCGGGCATGGCCGTCCGCTGAAGCCAGGAGGATCCCTATGAATGCCACGCTCTTACGAACCGGACTCGGGATCGCGGCGACCGCGGCACTGCTGGCCGGTTGCAGCGATATCGAGCGTGCGCTCAACCATGGTGGCGACACCACCTGCCGCGACTACGTCAAACAGGATCAGGACACCAAGCGCACGACGATCACCAAGTTCATCAAGCAGCAGACCAACAACGATCACGAGCCCGCGGGCACCGCGGTCGATGGCACGATGATTCAGGTGGACCTGCTCTGCGGTGCCCAGGTCAACCAGGACACCCCGATCAAGAAAGCCGATATCGCAGGCATTTTCCTCAACAAGTAGTCCGCGGCACCGATGCGCACGCCGAAAGTGGCGGGCGCATTGCGGTTTTCGGCTCAGTCCGCGACGTTGTGTGCGGCCAGCCAGTCCGCCGCCCGTTTGCGCGATGCCCGGCTGAGCCAGGCATCCTGGATGACCTCGGTCAATTCCTGCTTGCTGAGTTCGCCGATGCGGCCCCCGCGCACCAGGACCGACAGGTGCCCGTCGAAATGCGGCGTGGTGAAGAATGGTGAACCCGGATCCTGCACCAGCGCCGATTTGTCCGACTCCGAGGGCACCCAGATCACAATCACATCGGTATAACGCTCACCGGTAGCCGGGTCGAATGCGTCGGGGCGCGGGCTGCGGAAGAAGACGAAGGATTTGCCGCCGACCTGGTAAACCGCATTGCCGTGCGGTCCGTCGACCCGGTTGACGAACGGCATGCCGGAGGCCAGTTCGTGCACGTCGGACACCTTGGCCCGTCGCGAAACCATCGCCATATCAGCAGCGTAGACCGTGATCGGGCACCGCACCCGAATCTTCAATGGAGAACTGTCGGTTGCACTCGAACTCTCGACTGAACCATATGCGTACGCCATCATGAGATAGCGTCGCGACCGCCACCACGGACGGGAGCCGATCGGATGAGTTGATTGCCGAACAGGCAGTCACCAGAACCGGATTCACGCCCGCGCCGGTGCGTCCGCGGGCGACGAACGGGTGATCGGCCAGGGGATCCGCAGCCCTGGGCCGACGCCACGAAGCCCCGCCGTCCCGCGGCAGATCGGGGCGGCGGGGTCCGGCGTCTACCGGCCCGGCAGGAAACGGACGCCGCGGGCGAGCGTCATCAGCAGCCGCTGCCATACGTCCCGTGAAATCACCGAAGGCGCATCGAGATTCATGAATCGGGTGACGACAACGGTCTGCGGTTCGGTGAACTTCAGCAGACCGTCCGGACCGTGCCTGCGCCCGACACCGGAGATGCCTATACCACCCATCGGCGCGGCGGTGGTACCCCAGGCCGGGGCATAGCCCTCGTCCACGCAGACGGTGCCCGCTTGCAGTCGCTCGGCGATGCGCTCCCCCGCCTCCTTGCTCTGCGCCCAAACGCTCGCGTTCAGACCGTATTCGGTGTCATTGGCCAGGGCAATAGCCTCCTCGACACTGTCGACCGGGTAGATCGAGACCAGCGGACCGAAGGTTTCGTTGCGGCCGCATTCCATCTCGTCGGTGACATCGGCGAGCACGGTTGGTTCGAAGAACAGCGGTCCCAGGTCCGGGCGAGCCCTTCCACCCGCGAGCACCTGAGCACCCTTGGAGGTCGCGTCGGCGACATGTTTGGAAACGGTCTCCAACTGGGCCTCGGAGATCAGGCTGCCGATATCGGCCGAATAGTCATAGGCCGCACCGAGTTTCGCGGCCTGTATGGCGGCGACGAATTTCTCGGTGAACTCCGCGGCGACCGCCTTCTCCACATACAGCCGTTCGATCGAGATACACAGCTGACCCGCATTCGAGAAACATGCGCGCACCGCGGCCTTGGCGGCCTTGCCCAGTTTCGCACCGCGGGTGACGATCATCGGGTTCTTGCCGCCGAGTTCGGCGGAGAACCCGATCAGCCTGCGCCCGCACTGTTCGGCCAGGGTGCGCCCGGTCGCGGAGGAGCCGGTGAACATCAAGTAGTCACAGTTGTCCACGATGGCGGTGCCGACCACGGTGCCCGGTCCTGGGACGACGGCGAGCAGGTCACGGGGCAATCCGGCCTGGTACAGCAGTTCGGCGCCGGCCAGTGCGGAGTACGGCGTCTGGCTATCCGGTTTGACGACCACCGCATTGCCCGCGAGCAGCGCCGGAATCGAATCGCCGATGGATAGCAGCATCGGATAGTTCCACGGCGCGATCACCCCGACGACACCCTTGGGCTGATGGCGCACGGTCGCCCGATTGAGCACAGGAAAGGCGCCAGGCACGCCGTGCGCGTCGAGCAGCTCGGGTGCGACCCTGGCGAAATAGCGGGCCGCGAACATCAGGCCCATGATCTCTTCCTGGGCGGCCCAGCGCGCCTTACCGGTTTCGGCCTGGATCACGTCCATCAGGAATTCACGCTTTTCGATGACCAATTCGCGGTATCGCTCGAGTACCGCGGCACGGTCCTTTGCCGAGCGCACGGTCCATCGGGCCTGTGCCACCCTGGCCTTATCGAATGCGGCCGTTACGTCATCGGCGGTGCCGACCGGCACACTGCCGAGCGGTTTGCCGGTGAAGGTCTCGGCGATCGTTTTGCGCGCGCGGGCGTCCGGATCGGCGATCGCGGCGAGCGCACTCAGGCGGTCGAAGACTTCGGCATTCGGCGCAGGCATCGGTGCCTCCTACTTGTGAGTAACCCCGGGATACACACAACATACGCCGCATCAGCCCTCCGCCGTAGCCACCACCCGAGGTTGGCGCAGGACGACGGCTATTCGGCCGAAACTGTCACGTTCACGAGAGCCGACTCATCGCATGAACACCCGAATCCAGTGCTCGCCGCCGAACCGGTCGAGGCGCATGTCGGACCCGAAAACCGCCGATCCGCCGTCGGAGTTCCGGACACCATCGGCGATGTCAAATCCGGTCCCGCTCAGCGAGACATGAGCAACGAAATGGTCACAACTGGTTTAGGTTTGGGCGATGTTCAGAGCGAGGCTCGGGGTCCGAACGCGGATTCTGGCAATCGCGCTCGTGCCGAGCCTGACTCTGCTCGTGGTCGGCGTGGGTGCGGCGGGATATCTGGTTGCCGAAGGAAATAAGGCCAAGGACTGGGCGGCCCAGAATCAGCAGGCCATCCCCGCCATCCGTGAATTGCTGGAGGCTGTCCAGAGCGAACGTCAGATCGCGCTCGCCGCACTGACCGGCGACGAAGCCGCCACACCCGCGCTAGGTGTGGCCCGAATGCGCCTCGACGGCGCGCTTAAGGGCCTGATCGAGGCCTCCACCGGACTGCGGGCGGTGGACGATTCGAAGATCGGTGATAACGCCGCGAACTTCGTGACGCTGTCGACGTCGGTTAACCAGATCCGCACGCTCACCGATGCGGGCACACTACCTGTCCCGGACGCGTACAACTTCTACAACCGGCTGCTCGACGTCATCTCCTACGGCACCGAGGTCGCCGAGCAGTCCGCGCCGGACGCCAAGATCGGCGTGCATATCGCTGACGGTATGCGGATCTTCCAGGTGGCCGAGGCGATGTCGCGCAGTACCGCGCTCGCGGGCATGATCGCCAATGCGAACGGGCCGACCCCCATTCCGCTGGAAGAGTACCTGCGTCAGATCGGCTTCTACCACGCCGAGGCCGCCAATCTGGCGGGCGAGCTGGACCCGAAGGAGCAGGAGAGCCTGCACACGCTAATGGCTAGCCAGGCTTGGCAGCAGCTGACGGCCATGGAAAACGCACTGGCCCAACGCAATATGACGACGAACGGCACCTCCAGCTCGAACGGCACCTCCAGCTCGTCGAATTCATCCAGTTCGTCCAGCAGTACCACCAAACAGGCAACGTCACCCGCCCTGCCGTTGAGCACCCAGGAGTGGCACAGCGCGGCCGCCGAGGTGAACCGCGGCCTGGTCGATGTGTGGATCGCCCAGAACAAGTACGCGCAGAAGTTGGCCGAGGACACGGCCGCCGATGCCAGCGCGCGATCCGCATGGGCCGGTGGCGGTGTCGTCGTGGTCAGCCTGCTCGCGTTCGTGATCGCGATCGTGCTGGCCAACCGGGTCATTCGCCGACTCGAGCGACTTCGCGGCGAGACCCTCGCGTTGGCCGATGAACGGCTACCCGAGCTGATGCGCCGGCTCAGCGAGGGCGAGCTGATCGATCCGGACGCCGAATCCGCGGAACTGGATTTCGGTCACGACGAAATCGGCCAGGTGGCCAAGGCCTTCCAGCACGCGCATGCCGCGGCCGTCGCTGGTGCGGTGACCGAGGCTCGCACCCGCGAGGGTGTGAAGGCCGTCTTCCTGAATATCGCCCACCGCAGCCAGATCGTGGTGCATCGGCAGTTAGAGATTCTCGACAAGGCCGAAGAGCGCCAAGAGGATCCAGCCTTGCTGGACACCCTGTTCCGGCTCGATCACCTCGCCACCCGCGAACGCCGCAATGCCGAGAACCTGATCATTCTCGGTGGTGGTCGGCCGGGCCGTCAGTGGCGCAATCCGGTGCCGCTGATCGATCTGGTGCGCAGCGCGGTCGGCGAAACCCTGGACTACGCCAGGGTGCGGGTGTCCCGGCTGCCCGAAACCCATGCGCTCGGCACGGTGGTGACCGACCTCACCCATCTGCTCGCCGAGCTGGTCGACAATGCGACCTCGTTCTCGCCCCCGCAGTCGCGGGTCGAGGTGAGCGGCAATGTGGTCGGCAAGGGCGTGGTCATCGAGATCAGCGACCAGGGCATGGGCATGACCGAGTCCGAAATCGACCGGGTCAACGAGATGCTGCGCAACCCACCGGATTTCGGTGTCGCGGCGCTGTCTTCGGATTCCCGGCTCGGACTGTTCGTGGTCGCGCAGCTGGCCCACCGGCACGGAATCTCGATCCGGCTCTCGGAGTCCGACTACGGTGGCATCCGCGCCATCGTGCTCATCCCGTCAGCTCTGCTCGCCAACGAACAAGCCACCCTGACATCGGGTTCCGAACAGCTGGAATCGGCGCGCCAGCGACGGCATCCGGTACCCTTCGTCGACTCCTCTCCCTACGGTGGCACCGGAACCGAGTCTGCGGTGCTCACCGCGGCCCCGCTGGCAGCACCCGCTGTCGAGGCGCCGCAGCCGACACCGGCGGACACCAGGCCCGCGCTGCCGCGCCGGAACCGGCAGGCCAGCATCGCACCGCAACTGGCGCAGCCGACCGTGACCCAGCCCGAACCGGAGCAGCCAGCGGCGCGGGAGCGCTCGGCGGAGCAGGCCCGAGATCTGATGTCCGCCATCGAGAACGGGACCCGGCAGGGCCGCCGCGCCGTCCCCGATGCCGTGCCGCCCGAGGTGGCGGCCGCCGAGCAATTCGGCACCTTGCAGGAACCGAGCCGTAAACACTCGGATGAACAGGAAGGCAACGGTGACTTCTTCCAGCCCCGGTGATCTCAACTGGCTGCTCGATGATCTCGTGGATCGACTGGCCGGCGTGCGCTATGCGGTGGTGCTGTCCACCGACGGCCTGCTCCTCGGCCGCTCCACCGCGATGACCCGCGAGGACGCCGAACATTTCGCCGCCATGTCCTCCACCCTCTACGGCCTGGCCCGCAGTGCGGGCAGTCGTTTCGACGGCGGCGGGGTCCGCCAAGCGGTGATCGAACTCGATCGTGCGGTCCTGTTCGTGACGTCCGCAGGCGACAACGCCTGCCTGGCATTACAGGCGGCTGAATCGGCCAATCTCGGAATGGTGGCCTACGAAATGAATGTCACCGTCCAACGCGTCGGCACCTACCTATCCACCCCCGCGCGCTTGCCATGACGCACGGCGGTGGGCAATGGTTCGACGAGGAGGCCGGTCCCCTGGTCCGGCCTTATGCGGTCACTCGCGGGCGAGTAATCGGAGCAGGCCATGATCTGGACATGCTTACCGTGGTCGTCACGGCCGATCCTCCGCCCACCCTGCGGCGGACGGATCCGGAATACGCGGATATCGTGCGGCTGTGCCGCGCACCGCAATCGGTCGCCGAGGTGGCGTCCTATTTGAAACTTCCCTTGGCGGTGACCAAGATTCTCGTCGGCGATCTGATCGGCGAGGGCCACTTGATCTTCCGGGCACCGGTGCAGCCGGAAGCGGGTCCCGGCGATCTCGACATATTGCGAGCGGTACTGGATGGCATCCGAAAACTTTGATCCGACCCGGCCCGGTGCTACGCAGCCGGCGGCCTCGGTCAAAATTCTCATCGCCGGTGGTTTCGGCGTCGGCAAGACGACCATGGTGTCGGCGATCAGCGAGGTCGCCCCATTGCGCACCGAGGAGTTGATCACCGAGGTCAGTACCGGCGTCGACGACCTGTCCGGCGTCGAACAGAAGACCACGACAACGGTCGCGCTGGACTTCGGCCGCATCACCATCGACCGCGACTTGGTGCTCTACCTATTCGGCACGCCTGGCCAGGACCGGTTCTGGTTCCTGTGGGACGAACTGTCCCGCGGCGCACTGGGCGCGGTCGTCATCGCCGACACCCGTCGGCTCAGCAATTCCTTTGCCGCCGTGGACTTCTTCGAACGTCGTGGGCTGGCATTCCAGGTCGCGGTGAACTGCTTCGACGGTGCGCCGGTGTACACGGTCGACGAGGTCCGTGACGCACTCGATCTCGACGATCACATCCCGGTCATCCTGTGCGATGCTCGTGACCGCGCCTCGTGCAAGGAGGTGCTGTTGAGCCTGGTGCAACACCTCATCGAACGGGCGGGGCGGGCTCCGGTCGCCACTTGATCGTCACTACCGGTATTCCAGCCGGGCGCCGATGTGCCGGCCGGCGAAATCGTCGACCTTCCAGTCGTCGAGGCGGCCTTCGGTGTACTCACCGAGCGAGTTGGTTCGAGGGTCTGTCCGCACGTTCCTCCCCGCGACGATCCGCACGTGATTCACGGTGCTCAGGCATTCCTTGACTCAGAGTTGATGCAACCAGGCCATGAAGAGCAGAGCGCCACCGGCGGCCAGCAACAGCGATGCCGGAATCGGCCACCACGGACCGTGTCGACCGAGCAACCCGCGGGTCAGGCGCACTTGCACCACGCCGAGTCCGGCCAGCACCAGTCCCCATACAGGCAGCAGCCCGACGCCGAGCAATGCGTGCACCGCCCAGGCGCCGGCCAGTGTCGGACCGCCCCATGAATTTTCGAGATCGTGGTCCGCGATGAGCGGGTAGAAAATCCCGCGGACCGCCGCAATGGTCGCCAGGAAGGCCAGGCACCAGGTCAGCAGGCCGAGCGCACCGGCCAGCACAGAATGCACAGTCGCCCGCATTACCAGGGCATCTCGCGGTGCGATGAAGATGCCGAGCAGGCGGCGCGGGACCCGGAATCGGCTCGCGATGGGGCCGACACCGATCACCGGCGCAACCAACGCGTATGTGGCCCAACGCAACAGTGAGCGAACCGTGGTCATGCCGTCGACCGTATCCCCGCGGCGGATCGGCGGCACCTCAGGCCAATCGGCCCGCATCGACCAGGTCGTCGAACAGCAGCTGATCGACCGGCGGCACCAACGCGCGATCCGCGTAGGAGAACCACGCAACCTCTTCGATCTCACTGCTGGCCGCGAGCGTGCCGCGATAGTCGGCTGTGTAGCAGCTCATCCGAACGACCACATCACTGGCCGGTCCGTGCAATGCGGCCTCGTAAGTGCCGACGTGGGCCACGGTTTCCGGAAGCAGCGCGACGGTCAACTCCTCTTCGATCTCACGCAGCAACGTCTGCAGATCGGACTCCGCACCCTCGCGTTTGCCGCCTGGTATGTAGAAGATCTCCTTGCCCTTGGGACGCGCACACAGGATGCGGCCGCCCTCGATACGTACCCACGCGACCGTGTCGATCACCTTGCGCGCTCGCCCATCCGCCACCGCCGCAGCCTAATCGACGGATCGATCAGTGGGCGTGCTGGAGGTCGGCGGGCAGGACGGAGCGCCCACCCGCCGCATCGGGGCCGTCGACCGGGGCGCAGGTCGTGCCCCTGTACCCGCTCACGCATTCGGTGCAGACCGGTTCGATCACGGTGGTCTTACCGCAGGTTTCGTGCTCGCCCACGTCGGCACCCCACCCGGAACCGATGAACAACCACCCGACCCCGCCGCCCTCGACTACTACGACCAGTGGTTCACCACCGGACTGCACGCCATGATCACTGGATTCCGGCACACCCACCCGCAGTAGAAATCCCCACACGCGCGAAAACGCATACTCGTAGCCCGGTAGTCGGCCATTACGGGGTGTTCGCGTCATCGGGTATGTGCGCAGTTCGGAAGTGCGTCGGGCGGCGGTGGTGTCAGCCCATCAGCGCACGCAGAATCGGCTGGTGCCAGCTGCGGGTCTCGACGTTCACTGCGCTTCTGGTGTCTTGCGTGAGGTCAGCCGACGCAGTGCGGCACGCAGTCCGGCCGACTCCTCCTCACTGATCCGATCGACGAAATGGCTGAGCACCAGATCCGAGCGACCGCCGGAGCCGAGGGCCTCGAGCATAAGTCGCGCGCTGTGCTCCTCGCGGGTCAGTGTCGGCCAATATCGATATGCCTTACCCGCCCGTTCACGCGCCAGCCAGCCCTTGCGGTGCAGATTGTCCATGGTCGACATGACCGTGGTGTAGGCGATACCGCGTTCGGCAGCCAGTTCGTCATAGATTTCGCGGACCGTTGTGGTTTCCGCGTCCCGATCCCAAATGCGGTCCATGATCACCGCCTCCAAGTCCCCGAATCCACGCACGATGCCTTCTCCCTCATCGACTCCTGAACAACATCCCTCTGACGTTCAAGGGTAGCTGGCTCGGCTTGTTGCTACGTAGTCATATCGTAGGTTGGCGCGAAGGTGTCCCGGCTGAGACGCTGTCACCAGCTCGGTATGGTCAGGTCGGCCTCGACCAGATATAGAGTGCTGCCGTGGATGTGATGGTCGCGGTCGTAGGAATCGTCGTCGGCGCGGGGATCGTCGTTCTCGGCGTGGTCGGCGCGCATTGGTATCTGTGGAAGCGGCTCGTCTGGGATACGACGGTGCGTGGGTCGATCGCGCGCCGGGTCGGAACCGGGGTGATCGTCGCGGGGACAGCGCTGTTGATCGGCGCATTCGTCTCCGAATCAGCCGGGCTTCCATTCCTGATCACTCGGATAATCGCCTGGCCTGGCTATCTGTGGGGCGCGCTGTTCATCTATCTCGCGCTGTGCCTGTTGGCCGGTGAGCTGGTCCGGCCACTCTTCCGACACTGGATCCAGAGCAGGACCCAGGACGTGCGGGTTTCGGCAACCATGTCGCCAGCCCAGCCCGCGCCGGTTTCCCGGCGACTCTTCGTCTCTCGTGCGGTCGGTGCCGCGGCGACACTGGCGGCGGTGAGCACAGTCGGCTACGGCACGCATAGTGTGCTGGCCGGTCCACGGGTGAAGCAGTTGACGGTGCCGCTGGCCAATCTGCCGCGTGCCGCACACGGCTACCGGATCGCCGTGGTCAGCGATATTCATCTCGGTCCGATTCTGGGTCGCGGATTCGCCGAGCGCGTAGTCGAGACGATCAACGGCACACAGCCGGACCTCATTGCCGTGGTGGGCGATTTGGTCGACGGTAGCGTCGAACATCTGCGCTCAGCAGTCGAACCGCTGTCGCGATTGCACGCGCGACAGGGCGCCTATTTCGTCACCGGCAACCACGAATACTTCTCCGGTGCCGAACAGTGGATCGAGCACGTGCAGGAGCTCGGACTGCGGTTGCTCGCGAACAGCCGCACCGAGCTGCCGCATTTCGACCTGGCCGGTGTCAACGATATTCAAGGTGTACGCATCGGGCAGGGTCCCGATTTCGCCGCTGCGCTCGGCGACCGCGATCTCGCGCGTACCGCCGTGCTGCTGGCGCATCAGCCAGTGCAGATCCACCATGCGGTCGAGTTCGGCGTCGATCTGCAACTGTCCGGCCATACCCACGGCGGTCAGCTCTGGCCCGGCAATCTTGTTGCGGGCCTGGCGAATCCGACCGTCGCGGGCCTGGAGCGCTACGGTGACACCCAGCTCTACGTCACCCGCGGCGCGGGCGCATGGGGACCACCGGTCCGGGTCGGCGCCCCCTCCGACATCACCGTGATCGAGCTCGCATCGAAACAGGCCTGACCAGACCGCCGGCACATGACCGACTGTCCCGGCACCTCAGACGTTCGAGAATCGAGTTGGGTTTGGATCCATGCGGTGATCATGTGTGAAGTCGCGGCCGTCTCGGCACGAGGTGGACAGTCATCAGCGTCGACAAGCCATCGCCATGACGGGGTCGCCGTAGCGTCCGCCGAAAATCGGGCGGATATGGCGTAATCCCCAGCTGACTGGGGTCTCAGACCGTCAGTGGTCCGGTTGGGGCTACATGCGCGGTACGGGGCCGCTGATGATGCGATGGATGGTGGACCTGGCCGACGCTGCACTCCTCGGCCAGGCCCGCCTGACTCGCACCGTCGTCGGGGTCGCTGACCGAGCCGCAGGTTCAGGCACGTACGAAGACGGTGACGCGGCGGATGGGATGGCGCGGCTTGCGGGCCGGGGACCGGTTGACGCTGTGCCGCGAGGTGATGGGTCGCCGCCGCGCCGACAGACATGTGGAGCCACTGGTGCGCATCGTGGATGTGGAGGTGCTCGCGGTCGGCCGCGAGCGCTTGGACGCGATCACTGCGGATGAGGTTGTGGCTGAGGGCTTCCCGGAGATGACGCCGGAGCAGTTCGTGGAGTTCTTCTGCGACAGCCATCGCGGCTGCACGCCGGACAGCACCGTGACCCGCATCCAGTGGCGGTATCTGCCGCCGACCGGAGTGTAGGAGGCGCTGCTATGAACGCAGGAACCCGCACCCGAGATGAGCGACGCCACGCGATGATGCTGGACCCACAGCTGGTGGGCGACCTGCTACTCATCGCGCTTTCGATGGAGGAAGCCGTCGCCATGTGGGCCGAACGGCAACAAGCCGAACAGGACTCGAACGTGCGTGCGCTCGCGCCCCGGCAGGGCACATCGCTGCGAGAGATCGCGACCCTCACCCGAGGCACCGCTGACACACGCGCCTGCACCTGGGTCAAGACCACCATCGCCACCGACGATGGCCACCGTGGGATGCTGCGCCGGCATGTGCCGAACCTGGAGTTACAGCTGGGCCACCGACGCCGGCAGCAAGGACAAGGACGCGGACAACAAGAGCCGCGGCCGAGTGGGGTCGGTGGCGACCGGATGCCGCACCAGCACGCTGATGCCGGGCCGGTACCGATCACGCCGCCGCTGCTACTGCGGCTGCGGCGGCAAAGCCACCCACACCGGCCGAGCCGATGGCGTCACCCTGGTCACCGGCTGCGAGCTGTCCATGCAGCGTTGGGTCCGCACCGGCGACCTGCGTACCCAACTCGTACTCGACCGCGGCAACAAACAGAAGAGGCGATAGCCATGCTGGTGGGCTACATCAGGGTCAGCACCATCGATCAAAACACCGCCCGCCAAGAGGACCTCGACGTCGAGCGGGTGTTCACCGACCGCGCCTCGGGCAAGGACACCCTCCGCCCAGAGCTAGACACGCTGATCGGGTTCGTGCGCGAGGGCGACACGGTGCGCGTGCACTCGATGGACCGCCTGGCCCGCAACCTCGAGGATCTGCGCCGGGTCGTGCGCACCTTAACCGGCAAGGGCGTGCGCGTGGAGTTCATCAAGGAGGGCCTGACCTTCACCGGGGAAGACTCCCCGATGGCCACGCTGATGCTGTCAGTGATGGGCGCCTTCGCCGAGTTCGAACGCGCGCTCATCCTCGAAAGCCAGCGCGAGGGCATCGCGGCGGCCAAAACCCGCGGCGCGTACACCGGCCGCAAACCCGCCCTCACCGACGAACAGGCCCACCAGCTGCGCCAGCGCGCCGCCGCTGGAGAGAAGAAGGCAGCCCTGGCCCGGGAATTCGGGATCAGCCGCGAAACCGTGTACAGCTACCTCAACACCGGGAACTAGCTACCCGCGCTGAACGCAACTTCAGACTGCGCTGACCCAGTGCGCTGCGATTGCGGTGCGCCCGTCGATGTTGCTGATGATGGAGGCGTTGTTGGCCGGATCGCCGATAGCCTTTGCGTAGAGGCTCACGACGTCGCCTGCGTTGAAGGCGGCCAGGACCGTCTGTCCAGCGGTGGCCTGGCTCGTCAGATTCGCGGCGCCAGCGTCACCGGCCAGTGCTTGAGTGCCGTCGATGGGGCTCTGCCCCTTGTACAGGACTGTGCTGGCCCACTGAGCTGTGTTCGCGGCGCCCAAATTGATCACCGAACGAGCGTGGTAGGAGATCTCCCACACACCGGCAAAGGGGATCGTGATCGTTAGGCCCGACGGGTGGATCTGCGTATAGGTAGCGGTGAGGGCTTGGTTGATGTCGAGCGGGATGGTCTGGACCCACATCTTGGAGAGTCCCTGCTGGGGAGTTGTCATGCCCGAATTATAGCGGTCATGCATGATAGGAATGATGGAATCGATCAGTTGAATTCCCTGCACCCCAAACCCTTTCGCTATGCCGTGCGCTAAACCACTGCGGCATGCGAGGTCTCGGCAACATCGCCATCCACGCCGCCGCATCGGGGTCATTCGCTCCGGAACCCGGTTTGGGGTACGCGACCTCACCGGTCCGGAATTCCAACAAGTCTTCGAGACTCGGCGCGCTGGGATTCCATGGGCGGCAAGCACTTCCCGAACCCCTGTCTTGAAACCATGGATTCGAGACACACCGTCTAATCCGAACGAACCAGCCGGTCAGCGTCTGGCGCCGCATCGGCGGAGATCACACTTTGAGTCATGAGCAACCCAGACTTGCCCGCCGACGTCAGCGAAATCCTGGAGTACATCGGCAGATACGCAGAGGGCTACGACGGTCACATGAAGTGGAACGAGGAGGCAAAGCTCAAAGCCGACATGATGAACATGCGCCACCGATGGGAACGTCACCGTGTGGGTCACCCGAGAAATGATCAAGACCTGTGGATGACGGGAAGGACGCACCTTCCCGGATGATCTATCAGTCCGAAGTCTTGATCATGCCGGCGCGCCAACGCCGGTCGGGAAGGTACGTCCGTGCTCACGGTAGTTCAGAACACCCAGTCCACTAACGACGAGGCTGGTTCCACCCGGTCGCTGATCGATGAGATCGTCCGCGACCGGGCCCGCCAGATGCTCGCGGCCGCGTTGAAGGCCGAGGTTGCCGCCTATGTCGCCCAGTTCGCCGACCAGCTCGACGAGAACGGCCATCGCCAGGTGGTCCGCAACGGCTACCACGCCGAGCGGGAAGTTCTTACCGCGGCGGGTGCGGTGACGGTGAAAGCGCCACGCGTGAACGACAAGCGAGTCGACCCGGAAACCGGTGAACGGCAACGGTTTTCCTCGGCGATCCTGCCCGCGTGGGCGCGGAAGTCACCGCAGGTGGCCGAGGTGTTGCCACTGTTGTATCTGCATGGGCTGTCCACCAGCGATTTCGGGCCGGCGTTGGAGCAGTTCCTCGGCACCGGCGCGGGCCTGTCGGCGGCCTCGATCACCCGGCTCACCACGCAGTGGCAGGACGAGGCCCGCGGATTCGCCACCCGCGACCTCTCGGACACCGACTACGTCTACCTGTGGGTCGACGGAATCCACCTCAAAGTGCGTCTCGAGCAGGAGAAACTGTGCCTG
>FTJU01000396.1_pt2 | contig 17769 bp, 20 predicted proteins | sample 1658961 | NCBI WGS metagenome assembly FTJU01 (sample SAMEA3914878, study PRJEB12502) | metagenome | biome: forest; material: soil | place: USA | collected 2012-03-12 | depth 0.3 m | reverse complement strand
CTCCGATTTCGATCGAGATCGACAGGGGGCATTCAGCGGCGCGGTATGGCGATGTACTCCTGCTCGGGGCGGCCGGTGGTGCCGTAGCGCAGGCGCATCTGGATAGTGCCCGCGGCGACCAGCGTGGCGAGGTAGCGCTGGGCGGTGGCGCGGGAAATGCCGATGGTGGTGGCCACCTCGGCGGCGGACAGGGGTGCGGTGGCCTCGAGGATGGTGTGCAGGACAAGATCTTTGGTGGGGGAGGCGATGACGGTCGCCGCGGCGGGCGTCGAGGTCGGACGCAGCGCTTGGAGTGCGGCTTCGATCGCCGCGTTGTCGACCTGCGGCGCGGCAAGGGTGCGGCGGTAGCGGGCGTATCCGGCCAGCCGGGCCGCGAGCATGGTGTGCGGGAACGGTTTCACCAAGTATGCGAGTGCGCCCGCGGCCAATGCGGCACGTACGGTGACGCTCTCGGTTGCCGCAGTCAATACCATTGCGTCGCAGTGTAATTCGCGCACAAGGTCGATACCTGAACCGTCGGGTAGGTACACATCGACCAGCGCCAGGTCGATCGTATGGGCGGCGTCGAGATCGCGCGCGCCCGCCAGCGTATTCGCGGTACCCGCGACGGCGAAACCCGGTATGGATTCGACGATTCCGGCGTGCAGATTGGCCACGCGGAAGTCGTCGTCCACCACCAGCACGGTCAGATCTGTTGTGGCCATGGCATTTCGCTGTCTACGAGTACTCCGGGCATTCGGGCGATGAATTCGGCCCCGGTGAGTGGCGGCGCACCACCGCGTGCACTGGCGAGCCGGACATCGCCACCGTGCGCGCGGGCGATCTGCCGGATCAGTGCGAGGCCGACACCGCGCCCGCCGGGCACGCCACGATCCTCGCGGGTGGAGGTGCCCTCGGTGAACAGGGAGTCGATCATCTCGGGCACGATCCCGTCACCGCTGTCCGTGACCGCGATGTGCAGTGTCGAATCCTCCTGCACCAGTTCGACTTCCACCTGTTTGGTGGGATTGCCGGCGATACGTGCCGCCTCGATCGCATTGTCGAGCAGATTGCCCAGCACCGTGGTGACATCGACGGGTTCGGCTAGATTGCCGTCCACCCAGGTATTCGGTCCGAGGACGAGTTCGACGCCGCTCTCGCGCGAATGCGCCGCCTTGGCCGCAAGGAACGCCTGCAGATACGCGTCGTGGATCGCATCGATACCGGGCGTTGCCGCGCCCAGTGGGCCCGCGCCGATCAGCTCATCGATGACATGTGACGCCTCGTCGGTGCGTCCACTGTGCAGCAGGCCGCTGAGCAGGTGCATTTTGTTGGAGAATTCGTGGCGCTGGGCGCGCAGCACGGTGCTCATCGACTGCACCGCGTCGAGCTGGCGGGTCAGTGCCTCCACATCGGTGCGATCGCGCACGGTGAGTACCGCACCGAGATCGCGTCCTTCACGTGTGACCGGTCGGGCCGCGACCACCACGATATGCGAACCGATGGTGGCGGGTGTCGGTTGTTCGTCCAGCGCGCGGAAGACCTCCAGTACCCGTGGTGTCAAACCGATCTCGTCGACCGGCCTGCCGATATCGGCACTGATGCCGAGCAGCCGGCGCGCCTCGTCATTGACAAACGTGGTGCGCCAAGCGGAATCGACGGCAAGCACACCGCGGCCGATGTCATGCAGCACCGCGGCCTGACCTTGGACGAGTTCGGCCAGTTCGGCGGGTTCGAGTCCGAGCGTCAGCCCGCGCCACCGCCGTGCGAGAAATGCCGATCCCGCGATGCCGACCAATAGCGCCGCCGCGATCAACAGCGCCGCGGTGCGTAGATCGGAGAGCAACTGCCCGCGAATCGCGATGGTCGAGATACCGACGCTCACCGCACCGACAACGCGAGTCGAATCGAGTTCCACCACAGGAACTTTCGCGCGCACCGACGATCCGAGCGTGCCGCGCTCCTTGACGATCACCTCCCGGCCTGCCAGCGCCTCCGATGGATCGGTGCTCACATGTTCGGTCAGTCGGGCCTCGTCCGGATGCGCCAACCGGATTCCGGCATCGTCGGTGATGACCACGAACAGTGCGCCGGTGCGCTGTGTCGTATCGATGGCGATCCGCTCCAGCGGTCCCGCGGCGAGCTCCGGACGCAGCTCGGGTGTCACCGTGCCCGGCGCGTACCGGGCGACCTCCGTGCGTACCGCCGGGTCCGCGGCGATGCTGCGCGCTATGGCCAGCGCGCGCTGTCCGTACTGATCGTTGAGCCGTTGCCCGCTGACGTAGCCGAACACCGCGAACGCGGCCGCGAGGGTCACGGTGACGATCACGATCTGCAGCAGCAGCACCTGGGTACGCAACCGGAAAGGTCCGGTCGCGCTCCGTCGTACTGTGCCGTCATTGGCCATTTCCGCAGCATAAACCACGCGGATGGGTGTGAGCAGAATGCGCACAACCTTCGAATTGGTCGTTTGCGCCGGTTGTGCGCACAAGCCTCGAAGTGTGACCCGGCCCACGTATGTTCGCTCTACCTGATCCGCTAGGAGCAAGAAAAAAATGACCGAACCACTCATCGAGCTGCGGAGCGCGACGAAGCGCTTCCCCGGCACCGGCGGCGGAATCTACACTGCCGTCCGCAATCTCGACCTCGCGGTGCAACCCGGCGAATTCGTCGCGGTCGTCGGCCCGACGGGTTGCGGTAAGTCGACCACGCTGTCGTTGGTCTCGGGGCTGGAACCGGCCTCGGCCGGGCGGACGCTGGTGCGCGGCAAGGATGTCCACGGCATCCCGGACGGCATCGGCTATATGTTCCAGCAGGACGCGGTGCTGCCGTGGAAGAGCGTGCTCGATAACGTCGCCCTCGGCCCGCGCCTGCGCGGCAAGTCCAAGGCCGAATCGCGGGAACAGGCCCGCGGCTGGGTGCGCAAGGTCGGTCTCGCCGGATTCGAGAGCTACTACCCGCATCAGCTCTCCGGCGGTATGCGCAAGCGTGTCGCACTGGCGCAGACCCTGGTCAACGACCCCGAGATCCTGCTGATGGACGAACCGTTCAGCGCGTTGGACGTGCAGACCAGGCAGCTGATGCAGGACGAGCTGCTGCGTGTGTGGGCGGGTACCGGCGCGGCCGTCATCTTCGTGACCCACGATCTGGAAGAGGCGATCGTGCTGGCCGACCGGGTTATCGTCATGACCGCCAGCCCGGCCACGGTCTGTGGCAACTTCCCGGTCTCGCTGGAACGTCCGCGTGATGTCGAGGAAGTCCGGCTCACCGACGAATTCCGGGATATCTACAAGGAAATCTGGGAAACGCTGCGCGATCAGGTCGAGGCAGCCCGAGGCAAGGGAGCCGCCCGTGTCGCATAACCTGCTCGAAGATGTGGCCGGGTCCGCGCTCGAGGTCGAAGTCGAAACCGAGCAACAGACCCTCGCGCGCGTGCGGACCAACCTCCGGCGCAACCGGCTGCGCACCTGGGGCCTGCGGATCGCCCTGATCGTGGTGTGGCTGGGCGCGTGGGAACTCACCGCCACGGTGTGGATCGACCCGTTCTTCTACTCCAAGCCCTCGCTGATCTGGGACCGCCTGGTCGAATGGTTCACCGAGGGAACACAATTCGGCTCGATCTGGCTGCAGATGTACACCACCGTGCAGGAGGCTGTGCTCGGCTTCGTCATCGGCGCGGTGGCCGGTGTCGTACTCGGTACGCTGCTCGGCCGCAGCCGGTACTGGGCCGAGGTGCTCGCGCCGTTCATCAAGGCGCTCAACGCCGTTCCACGTATTGTGCTGGCGTCGCTGTTCATCATCTGGTTCGGTCTCGGGCTCAGCTCCAAGGTTGCGACGGTCGTGGTGCTGGTGTTCTTCGCCGTATTCTTCAATGCCTTCACCGGTGCGCGTGAGGTCGACGGCAATGTCATCAATAACGCTCGCATTCTCGGCGCGAGCAAGCGTCAAGTGCTGAGTTCGATTGTGCTGCCGAGTGCGACCACCTGGATTCTGTCCAGCCTGCACACTGCCTTCGGTTTCGCACTGATCGGCGCGGTGGTCGGCGAATATGCCGGTGCCAGTAAGGGATTGGGTCTGCTGATCAGCAACGCCCAGGGCACCTTCGATTCGGCCGGTATCTACGCGGGCATGATCATCATCACCGTCATCGCGCTGCTCGCCGAATGGGCGATCAGCGCGGCGGAGGGCCGATTGCTGAAATGGCGTCCGTCGCAGGCGACCTCGAGCCACGGGATCTGATCATGCGGTATGTCAAACATCTGACGGTCATAGTCGGAGTCATCGCGGCACTGCTGCTGGCGACCGGTTGTCGGGATTCACGCACCATTCCGATGGCCAACGGCCGACCTCGGATCACAATTATGGTTGGTGGTTTGGAGAAGGTGATCTACCTGCCGGCCAAGCTTACCGAACGGCTCGGCTTCTTCGAGAAGAACGATATCGACGTCGAACTGCTCGGCGAACAGTCCGGCGCGAGCGCCGAGACCGCGCTGCTGACCGGCGATGTGCAGGCCGTGGTCGGTTTCTACGACCACACCATCGACCTGCAGGCCAAGGAACAGTGCCTGACCTCGGTCGTCCAATTCGCCGACGTCCCCGGCGAAGTCGAACTCGTCTCCAAGGCGGATGCGGCGACTATCAATTCGCTGGCGGATCTGCGCGGCAAGAATCTCGGCGTGACCTCGCTGGGCTCCTCGACCGACTTCCTCACCCAGGCGCTCACCGGGCAGGCCGGTATGACCACCGCCGACTACACCCGCGTGAAAGTCGGTGCGGGACAGACCTTTATCGCGGGAATGAACCACAACGGCATCGATGCGGGTATGACCACCGACCCGACCGTCGCCACCATGGTGAACTCCGGTGAGGCGAAGATCCTGGTGGATATGCGCACCGAGGAGGGCACGCGCGCGGCCTTGGGCGGGCTGTATCCGGCATCGTCGCTGTACATGCGCTGCGATACCGTCGACGCGCATCCGGATATCGTGCAGAAGATCGCGACCGCCTTCGTGCAGACGCTGCAGTGGATCAAGACGCACACCGCCGAGGAAATCGCCGACAAGATGCCGGCACAGTACGCGAGTGCGGGCCGGGATCTCTACGTCCAGTCCATTCGCGACTCGATCGGCATGTTCAACGGCACCGGGCTGATGAAATCCGAAGGCGCCGAGAATGTGCTGAACGTGCTCGGCAAGTACTCGAAGAATGTGGCACCTGTCCGGAACCGCATCGATCTGTCGAAGACCTACACGACCGAGTTCGTGCAGGAGGCGCTGCGCGCGAATCAGCAGTAGCGACACCACGAAATCCCATGGCGATCGGCGAACATCCGGTCGCCATGGGATTTCGGCCGATCACCTGTTCGGCGCGTCCTCGGTGTCCTGGGCCTTGAATTCGGCCTTCCATTCGCGGAAGCCCTCCTCGGTGCGGCCACGCCGCCAATAGCCGGAGATCGAGGCCGCCCACTCGGCGGAGACCCCACGCTCACGGCGGACGTAGCGGCGCAGATCCCGCATGACGGCCCGGGCCTCGCCGTGGATGAACACTTGCACCTGCCCTGCCCGCCAGGTCGCCGCGCGCACCGCTTCGGCCAGCACCTCGCCCGGTTCGCGGGTGCCGCGATGCAGCCAGGTCAGCTCGATGCCGGTCGGCTTGTCCAGCTTCAGTTCGCCATCGGGTCCGGCGACCTCGACGAAGGCCTGCCCGATCGTATCGGCGGGCATTGCCTCGAGCGCTGTCGCGATCGCGGGCAGTGCCGCCTCGTCGCCGGCCAGCAGATGCCAGTCGGCATCGGCGCGTGGCACATAGGCTCCGCCCGGTCCGAAGCAATCGATGGTTTCGCCCGGCCGCACCGATGCCGCCCACGGCCCGGCAATGCCCTCGTCGCCGTGGTAGACGAAGTCCACGGCCAGCTCACCGGCATCCGGATCGACCGAGCGCACGGTATAGGTGCGCAGCACATCGATCCCATCGCGCGGGAAAATGAACTTCACATACGAATCGGTGAACTCGCTCGGCCGAAACGTGGCGAATCCGGGTCCGCCGAAGTACACGCGGATCAGATGCGGGGTCAGCCGCTCGGTGCGCTGCACCGTCAGGGTGGTGCGGGATCGTGCCAAGATAACCTCCACTAATTGCTAATTAGGCTTGCCTTACCAACCGTACCCGGTTCGGTTCATGCCGAGTGTTACCGCAGACGGGCGCGCCGTCCGTGTCACAGGATGATCGGTCGGACGCAGACCGTGCCGTGCGCCGCCCTGCAGCGCTATCGGGATCCCGATAGCCGAGTCCTACGTCGAACAGCGACTCGCGCATTCGTGGACCGAACGTGTGCCGGCCCCGCCCGGCTTTCGCGACCGGCCTCAACGGCCGCCATCGGCTCCGTGAGTCGCCGGCCGATGACGACTTCCGCCTGCACTGATCGCCGGCAGAATTCGGGGCGGGCGGCGGGCCGGCGGGCCGGACGGTAGCGTGACGGGCTGATGCATCTCGAGCTCCACGGGAAGGACTGCACCCATGACAGCCTCCGACCGCCAGCTACAAGCTGATTCGGCGCCCACCGACCCGGCCGTCTCCGGTGAGGAGGGCTACTCCCGGGGGTTGAGCCCGCGGACCATTCAGATGATCGCGATCGGTGGTGCGATCGGCACGGGCCTGTTCTATGGTGCGGGCGGCGCGATCGAGCAGGCGGGGCCCGGGCTGATCCTGGCCTACCTCGCGGCGGGCCTGGCGATCTTCGTGATCATGCGGGCGCTGGGGGAGTTGCTGACGTATCGGCCGATCTCGGGCAGCTTCGCCGAATACGCACACGAGTTCCTCGGACGCTTCGCCGGGTTCGTGACCGGCTGGTCGTACTGGGCGGTGTGGGTGGCGACCTGTATGGCCGAGATCACCGTCGCAGGGAAGTATGTGCAGTACTGGTTCGATATCGCGCCATGGCTGACCGCGCTCGTGGTGTTGGCGGTGATGTTCTGCGCCAACCTGATCTCGGTGCGGCTGTTCGGTGAGGGCGAATTCTGGTTCTCCACCATCAAGGTCACCGCGATCATCGCGATGATCCTCATCGGCATCGGTGTGCTGACGATCGGCTTCGGCCATGCCGCTGATCCGACGGTCACCAATCTGTGGGCCGATGGCGGTGTATTCCCGAACGGGTTCGGACAGTCACTGCTGGTGCTGCAGATCGTGCTGTTCGCCTACGTCGGCGTCGAACTGGTAGGTGTGACCGCGGGCGAGGCGCGCGACCCGCGCAAGACGCTGCGCAAGGCGATCAACACCCTGCCGTTCCGCATCGGCCTGTTCTATGTCGGCGCGCTCGTGGTGATCATGTCGGTGGCCGGCTGGCGCAACTTCCACGCGGGCAAGAGCCCGTTCGTCGAGGTGTTCCAGCAGATCGGCATTCCAGGGGCCGCGGGCATCATCAATTTCGTCCTGCTCACCGCGGCGCTGTCGTCATGCAATTCGGGCATCTACTCCACCGGCCGTATGCTGCGCACCCTGTCGCTGCACGGGGAGGCGCCCGCCGGGCTGAACAAGCTCAGTTCGCGCGCGGTGCCGTATGTCGGTATCACCGCTTCGGCGGCCGCGATGGTCATCGGTGTGATCGTGAATGTGATCTCGCCGGATAAGGCGTTCAACTACATCACCTCGGTCAGCACCATCGGCATCATCTTCGTGTGGGGCGTAATCCTGGTGTGTCACGTGATCTATCGCGCCAAGGTGGGTCGTGGCGAACTGCCCGCCAGCGATTACCGCCTACCCGGTGCTCCGGTCACGACCTGGTTGGCGCTGGCGTTCCTGGGCTTGGTCGTTGTCCTGCTGTTCTGGACCGATAGCGGACGCACCGCGATTGTTGTCGGAGCGGTCTGGGGTGTGCTGGTCTGCGCCGGCTATCTGGCGATGACCAAACTCGGCAAGGGCCGCGCGGTCACCGAACCGGTTGCCTAGCGGGCTGAGGGGTCACATGGTCACAATCATCGGTGGCGGCATCGCGGGCACTGTACTCGCTGGAGCTCTCTCGCGCGCGGGACTCTCGGCCACCGTCTACGAGCGGCGGTCCGCGGTCGACGGCGGTGCGTTTCTCACCCTCGACGGCCGGGCGCATGCGGCGCTCGGCGAGCTCGGGATAGACCGCGGCCTTGGACCGCCGCAGCCAGATTCTCGCCGAGCGCGCCCAGGTCGCCGAAGGCTTCCGCCGCGGCCGGTTCTGATACCGGCGCGTGCGAGACTGGCTGGATGGCTGTGAATCGAGACGCTGATGCCAGCAGATTGGCCGCGGAATCGCTCGCGCAGGACGATCCGACCGGGTGGTTCGAGCGGCTGTATGCCGAGGCGGCCGCTGGGGATGCGATTGTGCCGTGGGATCGTGACCAGCCCAATCCCATGGTGGTCGAGTGGGCCGAGCGGCGCGCGTCGGACGGTGCCGGGCGGCGGGCATTGGTGATCGGGTGCGGGTACGGCCAGGATGCGGAGTACATCGCGCGGCTCGGCTTCGCGACCACCGCCTTCGATATTTCGCCGACCGCGATTGCCGAAGTGCGCCGAAGGTTTCCGGGCTCGACCGCCGAGTATGTCGTGGCTGATTTGCTGGATCCACCCGCCGCGTGGCGGGATGGGTTCGATCTCGTCGTCGAGTCGATTACGGTGCAGTCGATGCCGGTGTCGGTGCGCGACACCGCGATCGCCAATATCCGGCGCGCCGTCGCACCCGGTGGTCAATTGATCGTGATCGCCGGAATTCGAGCGGAGGGGGAGCAGGTCGGCGGACCGCCCTGGCCACTCACCCGGTCGGAGATCAGTTCGTTCGCGGATGGGCTGAAGGTTGTAGCGATCGAGCAGAATCCGCAGACGCAGCGATGGCAGGCCGAATTCCACCGACCGATGCCGTGATCTCCGTGTCGGAGCGTTCACCGGTGCACGAGCCGACGGTCTCGGTATCCCATTGCCGCGCCCGCACCGCCGACCACGGTCTGTCTGCTGGGACCGCGCGACATCCGATCCAACCGCGGCAGACCGAGATGGGCATCCAGCATGACGGCCGAGGCGATCGGCGGAATCCGTAGCCCCGCAGGTTCCCGCGATGTTCGAATAAATGCCGGCGCGGCGGTAGGTGGGAAAGGTCTCCGCCCGCCACTTGCTCGACAGCGCCGGCACCCGGCCCTGAGCGGGCCCGACCGTTGCCTATCGAACCTCGACGATCTTGCCGCCGCCGATCGGGTGGTTCGAACTGCGACCACCGAACCCGATCCCGTGCCTCGACGACCACCGCATCGAATCCGTCGCGGCGCAACCGGCGAGCCGCCGTCAATCCGGCCGGTCCGCCGCCGACCACCGCGATATTCACCGTGCGCGTGACATCCATGGCGACCACCGATCCACGCGACCGTATGCTCCGACGTTCAGTCCGGTGCACAATGTGGTCGATGACCCCGGTCAGCACTGTTTCCTTGCATCCAGCCGCAAATCGCCCCACTGTTGATCACGAGCGAACCGATGCGCCCGACGGAGGCAACCATGGCAGAGCACACGCTCGCGGACCTGATATCCGATGACCTACCGCCCGGCATTGCGGCGCTGAGTCCGGAGCATCAAGCCGAACTCGCCCAGGCCATCGAGGATGCCCGATGGCGGCAGGTCGGCGAACTCAGGGCCGCGGCCTTCGGCATGCTCGACTTCCTGCCGCGCTTGCTACGCGGCGCGGTCAAGAAGGCGGCCGGACTGTGACGGCGCAATTGCTGAAGCTCGCACGGACACTGGGTGTCCCGGTCGAGCAGCTCGCTTACCTCGACGATGTACCCGATGTGGATCTACGTGCGTTTCGCCTCCAGGTCACGGATCTGTTCGTGGCCGGACAGGAGGTCGGATTGCGGCGGGTCGCCCAGGCCGCCAAGGTGCTTCCGACGTCGGTCGCCGCGAAGATGGTGGCGCGCAGTCGCGGCGCGCTACTCGCGGCCCGGGTGTCGGGCGTGCTCGACCCGTCGCACGCGGTGGATGTGGCCAAGCGACTGCCGGTCGACTTTCTCGCCGATATCGCCGCGCGCCTCGATCCGCGCGATTCCGCGGCCATAATCGGTGGTCTGCCCGAAGCGACCATGGTCGCCATAGGCAAAGAGCTCGCGGCACGCGAAGACTGGATCACCCTCGGCGATATGGTCGCCTCGATTTCCGATACCGCGGCTCGAGCCACCGAAGCCGCACTCGACGGCACCGCGCTCGTTCGCTCCGCCCGCTTCGTCGACGACGCCGCGCACCTGGAACGCTTCACCAACCTGGTATCGCCCGATAAACTCACCGAAATGCTTTGTTCCGCAGACGAAGACGATCTCTGGGCGGAATTTCGCGGCACCCTGAACGCCCTGTCCGAATCCGCTATCGAAGCCCTCCGTACCGCCGCCGAACAACTACCCGCCGAAAAGCGTGCCCGCGCACTGGCCGAAATCGCGGAACAGCGTCCCTCGTAACGGCCAGGAAGCACCGTAGTTCGCGACGGTACAGCCCGCCGTTCGAGCAGACCTGGTTCGACGAGTTCCTTCACGCCGGCGATAGATCACCATCGCCTGCGATTTCGTCATCGCCACCGAACGTGCCGGTCGGGCACGCTGGAGGTCGATGTCGGCATCAACCCTCGGGCTCGGGTGGATGTGTAGCTTGCGAAAGTGCTAGGCGGCGTTCGCACCTCTCCGCGGCATCATCGCGGATGCGATCACCATGACCAGGGCCATCGCGGCCACCGCGACGAAAACCAGATGCACCGCCGAGGACAGCAGTACCGGCGCCGGATGGTCGGTGTCACCGACGTGCGAGTTCACGATCGCGCCGAATATCGCGACACCGACCGCACTGCCCAATGACCTGGCGAACATATTCGCCGAGGTGACCACGCCGCGTTCGGACCACTCCGCGGTGGTCTGGGCCGCGATCAGGGTGGGTGTGGCGACCAGGCCCATGCCGCTACCGATCACGAAGCACGAAGCCGCGACCTGGATCAGCGTGGAGTTCTCGTCGATCAGCAGCGTGGTCGCGGCACCCACGGTGGCCAGCATGCTGCCGATCAGCGCGGTCGCGCGAAAACCGATGCGCAGGTAGACCTTTCCGGCCTGCGAGGCGGCCAGCGGCCAGCCCAGAGTGAGCGCACCGACAGTGAGACCGGCGAGCAGCGCCCCGGTACCGAGCACACCCTGGGTGAAGGTCGGTACATACGAGGTCATGCCGAGCAGTATCGCGCCGACCAGCATCGAGACCAGACTGCTTGCGATAATGACCCGTCGCGTGAAAACCCACAGCGGCAGAATCGGATTCGCGGCCCGCCGCTCCACCAGACCGAACAGCACCAGCACGAGTGCGCTGCCGACGAAGATGCCGATGCCGGTCGGCGACGACCAGGCCCAGGCTTGTCCGCCCTCGAGCAGTCCGAGGATAAGCGCCCCGGCACCTACGGTGAGCAGTGCCGCACCGAGATAGTCGACGCGCTGCTCGCGACGCTGCGTGCGCTCCTCGAAACTGCGCACCAGCATCCACCCGGCGAGCGCCGACAGCGGGATATTGATCAGGAAGATCCAGCGCCAGCTGAGGTATTCCGCGAACAGGCCGCCGAGCAGCGGCCCGACCACTGCTGAGATCGCCCACACACTGGCCAGATAACCCTGCACTTTGGCGCGTTCGGTCAGGGTGTACAGATCAGCAGCGATGGTCATGGTCATCGGCATGATGGCGCCCGCGCCGATACCCTGCACCGCACGGAAAATGATCAGCCCCAACATGCTCGTCGCCACACCGCACAGCAGTGAGCCGAGCGCGAAAACCGCTATGCCGAACAGGATTACCGGTTTGCGCCCGACCGTATCGGCAACCTTGCCGTATACGGGAACCGTAACCGCCTGTGTCAGTAGATAGATCGAGAACAACCAGGGGAATTGCGAGAATCCGCCGAGGCTGTCGGTGATGGTGAGTACCGCGGTCGCGATAATGGTGGAATCCAGTGCGACCAGCCCTGTCGCGAGCATGAGCGAGGCGAGGATCGCACCTCGATCGGATCGCAGACCGACAGACGACTCCACTGCCTCGGTTGTCACCGACCGGCCCCTCTCCTTCGCTACACCAATCACCTCGAAGCAACGTATCCCAGCCGCAGCTATTCCCGCACGGATTAATTCGGCACCAGTTGGTCGGGCACGGTGGCGAATTCGGTCACGATCTCCCATGCGGGAGCGGGCACTCTGTCTCCCGGCCGGAAACGCCATGCAAAGGTGCCTTCCGATGGATGGGCGGAAGTCCTTGCGGTCAACATCGATTCGTACCTCGATGCCGGTCGGACGCACCCGGGATACGCCGTCGACATCATGCGACAGCTACTTGCTCTCGAAGCTGCGACCTGGCTCAGCGGTATAACCGGCGCCGGTCAGCGATCACTGATCGTCGACGATCGCCAACCCGGTAATCAACCCCAGCGCATGTTCGAAGGGCGAGGCGCCTCCATTGGTCGATGGAGCGGCTGGTCGATGGCGGTGCTGGACCGTTACGGGGGCGGCCCGAACCTGTGACGATTCAGCCATGTGGATGCTGGGAGGTAGCGGACGAATTAGACTTCACGACCATGATCGCCTTCACCGGCAAGGTCGTGCTCATCACCGGCGGCGCGAGCGGCATCGGCGCAGAGGTCGCCAGGCGGTTGCGTGCCCGGGGCGCACACCTCGTGCTCATCGATGTGGACTTGCCCCGGCTGCACGAGGTCGCGAAGGAACTCGGGGGCGACGAGCATGTCGTGGCGGTATCTGCCGACGTGCGCGACCTCGCCGCGATGGAGGCCGCGGTCGCGCAGGGGATCGAGAAGTTCGGCGGCATCGACATCGTCATCGCGAACGCGGGAATCGCCAGCTACGGTTCGGTCCTGAAGGTGGATCCCGCCGCGTTCCGGCGGGTTATCGATGTCAACCTTGTCGGTTGTTTCCACACCGTCCGCGCCGCCCTGCCCGCGGTCATCGACCGGCGCGGATACGTGCTGATCGTCTCCTCCCTCGCGGCCTATGTGGCGATGCCGGCGATGACGGCCTACGACGCCTCCAAGGCCGGGATCGAGCATTTCGCCAATGCGTTGCGGCTCGAGGTCGCGCACCTCGGCGTCGATGTCGGGTCCGCGCATATGTCGTGGATCGACACCCCGCTCGTGCGGGAAAGTTTCGCCGACCTGCCCGCGACCACGCGAGCGCTGGCCGCGCTGCCGGGCCCGATCCGCACGACGACCTCATTGCACAAGTGCGGCGCCAGGTTCGAACGGGGCATCGAGCGCCGCGCCAGGCGGATCAATGTGCCCGCCTGGGTCGGCCTGCTGCGATGGCTGAGGCCGCTGCTGCAGACGCCGCTCGCCGAGCGCGAGAGCAGCAAGTCCACTTCGGCATGGCTGCCGGAGATCGATGCCGAGGTCGCTGGACTCGGTCGTTCGCTCAGCGCGCGCACACAGGCGCTCGGCGAGGACTAGCATCTGCTTTCCTCAGGGCTGCCAGGTAATCCGACCGCCCTGGAAGTCCTGTGCCTTTCCGCCCTGGTAGTCGTATTCCTCGCCGGTCGGGAATCCGTATCGGCCGGATTCGCCGCCATTGGACACCCACAGGTCGCGGATCGCGCCCCAGACGACATGCGCACCGCTACGCGGAGACCAATAGATCGCGCCGCCCGGGAACAGGTTGTAGCGCCCGTTGTCCGCGCGTGCGGCCGCTTCGTCGGTGAGCGGGAACCCCAATGCGCCGCTCTCCCAGCCGTAGGCCCCCCATTTATCGCGGATCGCACCGCCGATCTGGTGTGCGGCGGTGCCGAGCGACCAATAGATGGACCCGCCCTGGAAAACGTTGTAGGAGCCGGATCCCGACGGTGTGGACAGCTGACGGGTGACGGGGTAGCGCAGCACACCGGTTTCCCAGCCGAGGTCACGCCACTTGTCGCGGATCGCGCCGCCGACCTCATTGGCACCGGTATTGGGATGCCAATAGATCGAAGCATTGCGTTCGAAGGTCTGGTACCGGCCGCCGTTGGCGGCATCGAGTTCGGGTCCGGTCGGGTCGCCGAGCGCGCCGGGGCCGCCCACCTGGTCGTATTCGACCTCGATGGCTCCCCCGACGTCGAATGGACCGACGGGGCGCGCGGTCGCGGTGCCGAGGCCGATGCTCAGCAGCATGGCCAGTGCGGCGGTGGTCGATGTGAGTGCCGCCCGCGCGGGGCGTTCGGTGCGAAATTGCGGTGCCAAATCAACTCCTGAGCAGGTCGTGGTCGAATACGAACTTCGGTGAAGCCACGGACTGTCGGCAGCGGAGTCGACAGTCCGGTATCGGTGGCAGCGCGATATCTGTTAGCCAGCCTAGCTATTCTGTGCTTTGGTAGTGGCCAGCGATAGGGTAAGCCATATGGCAGAGTCGACCAGGATTGTGCTGGCATCCCGGCCGGAGGGCGCCCCGACCCCGGCGAATTTCCGCATCGAGACCGCGGCGCTGCCCGACCCCGGCGAGGGTGAGGTGCTGCTGCGCACGCGGTATTTATCCCTCGATCCGTATATGCGCGGGCGGATGAGTGCCGCCGAATCGTATGCGTCGCCGGTCGAGATCGGCGATGTGATGGTCGGCGGCACCGTCGCCGAGGTACTCGAATCGCGCGCTCCGTCACTTGCGAAAGGTGATGTTGTGCAAGCCTATTCGGGTTGGCAGACGCATCAGGTCGCGCCCGCGTCCGGGCTGCGCAAGCTGGATCCGGACAAAGCGCCGATATCGACCGCGCTCGGTGTGCTCGGCATGCCGGGATTCACGGCGTATTCCGGGCTGTTGAAGATCGGGCAGCCGAAGGCGGGGGATACCTTGGTGGTCGCCGCGGCCAGCGGTCCGGTCGGCTCCGCTGTCGGCCAGATCGCCCGCATCAAGGGTGCCCGGGCGGTCGGCATCGCGGGTGGTCCGGCGAAATGCGCCTATGTGCGCGAAGAATTGGGCTTCGATGCCGCAATCGACCATCGCGCACCGGATTTCGTCGATCAATTGCGTGCGGCGGTGCCCGATGGCATCGATATCTATTTCGAAAATGTCGGCGGCGTGGTGGCAGACGCGGTCTATCCGCTGCTGAATACCAATGCGCGCGTACCTGTTTGCGGCCTTATCGCGAATTACAATGCGACCGGCACGCCCGAGGGCCCGGATCGTCTGCCCGCGTTCTATGGTCGCATATTGACCAAGAGTCTCACGGTGCGCGGATTCATCCAGACCGAATTCGTCCGGGAGATGTACAAGGACTTCCTGCGCGAGATGTCCGCCTGGATCGCCGAGGACCGGATCCGCTACCGCGAGGACATCGTCGACGGCCTCGAGCATGCACCCGAGGCGTTCATCGGCATGCTCGAGGGCCGTAACTTCGGCAAACTCGTGGTGCGCGTCGGGTAGCGGACCCGGACCGGGATTACACCAGGTCGTGGTTGTGAATGGGCGCGAGGATCAGCTCGATCCGCGCCTGTCCGGCACCGGGTTCGGGCGTCGGCTGCTGTGCGGTGGTGAGCTACGCCACGCATGGTGGAATTCTGTCGTCAGTCGTCGGCGAGAGTGATCTGGACGTCGATATTGCCGCGGGTCGCGTTGGAGTACGGGCACACCAGATGCGCCTTCTCGGCGATGGTCTGCGCCTCGGCGGGGGCCAGGTGTGGCAGCGAGATCTCGAGGACGACGTTCAGTTCGAAGCCGCCCTCGTCGTTCGGGCCGATGCCGACCTTGGCGCCGACCGCGGAATCGTCGACATTCGCGCCTTCGCGCTTGCCGACCAGACGCAGCGCACTGTGGAAGCAGGCGGCGTAGCCCGCCGCGAAGAGCTGCTCCGGGTTGGTGCCCACGCCGCTGCCGCCCATCTCCTTGGGGATATCCAACGCGACGTCGATCTTGCCGTCGGAGGTGCGGGCGTAGCCATTGCGTCCGTCGCCGGTCGCGAGGGCTTCGGCGGTGTAGATGGCGGTCATGGCTGACTCTCTTTCGATCGAGGGTGGGACATCAGCGAATCGGCAAGTCGCCGAAGGGTTTCGCGTAGGTCGGTGAATTCATCGTGGGACAGGCCGCTGGCCTCGCCCATTTCCGTTGGCAGGCAACGGGCTTCGGACCGCAACTCGCGGCCGCGCTCGGTGAGTCGGATATCGACGCGCCGCTCGTCGGCCGCTGCCCGACGCCGTTCGACCAGTCCCGCCGCCTCCAACCGCTTGAGCAGCGGTGACAACGTTCCGGAGTCGAGCAGCAGCGTCTCGCAGAGGTCGCCGACGCTGCGACCGTCGCGTTCCCACAGCGCCAGCATCACCAGGTATTGCGGGTAGGTCAGTCCGAGGCGTTCCAGCTTCGGGCGATAGACCGCCGTCATCGCCCGTGACGCGGCATACAGCCGGAAGCACAACTGCTCGTCGAGGATGAGGTGATCGGTCATGGGCACCACAGTAGTGGGCAATTAAATTGTGCACAACCAAAGTGGGATATGCTCCACATCACGCCCGCCGATCGCTCAGCCGGCGACGCTGCCACCCCCGATGCCCAGATAGACGATCATCATGGTGAACAGGAACCAGCCGCCGCCCTGCCAGATCGGCCAGCTCCGGCCGCGGCGCCATTCGCGATAGGTCTGCACGAACGCGCCTATGCCGCCGAGTATCAGCACCACGGGCGGCCCGGCCAGGATCGCGGACTTCGCGGCAGTGTCACACAGCATCGTCTCCGCGCCCGCGCAGGCCCGCCGGTCGGCCGCCCATATCGCGGTGATCGCGAAGACGAGCGCGGCCACGGCGAGCACCGCCGCCACATAGATCGCCACCCGGCGAAAGGTTCGGTCGTCCGCCGTCCACGGCTTCTCCAGATCGTTGGCCATCCTCGATCACCTCATTGGTGGAGTTGCCGACCGGCGCCAACGCAAACGTCGCTCGGCGATCAGGCCTTGCGGCCCACGCCCGCCCAGTACCATGCCGATTCCGGATCGGCCGCGATCGCTTGCGCTCGGCCGGAAAGACTGCCGGCCAGTTCGGGATGCCAGGTGACGACCGGGACTACGCCGGGTTCGACGATTTCGGTTCCGGCGAACAGACTTTCGGTGTCGGTCCGGCTGCGCGGATTGAAGGGAATGCCCGCGGATTCGGCCGAGGCTACCACCCTGGCCATGGCGCGGGCATCGAAATCTGCCGTTGGATGGGTGATCACGAGATAGCTGCCGGACGGGACCGCTTCGAGCAGGCTTTCGACAATGGTGTGCGGATCGTCGCTGTCGCGGAAATACATCATGATCGCGACCAGCATGATGGCCACGGGCCGGTTCAGATCCAGGCTCGCGGTCAGGGACGGAGCACGCAGAATCGACGCCGGATCGTGCAGATCCGCGTGGATGAAGGCAGTCTTCCCCTCTCGGGTGCCGGACATGAGCGCCCGTGCGTGTGCCAGGACAATGGGATCGTTGTCCACGTAGACCACGCGCGCATCCGAGGCGATGGCTTGGGCGACTTCGTGGGTATTGCCCGCGGTGGGGATGCCGGTCCCGATATCGAGGAACTGGGTGACGCCCGCATCGACGAGGTAGCGCACCGCGCGGCCGAGAAACGCGCGATTGGCGCGGGCCATGCTTCGGATCGCCGGAATGTGGGTGGCTATCGCATCGCCGAGTGCCCGGTCGGCCGGATAGTTATCCTTTCCGCCGAGCCAATAATCGTAGACGCGAGCTTCATGGGCCACACTCGTGTCGATTTTGGTCGGCAATCCAGCGGTGGTTCCGGCCCAGCTATTCGGCATGACGATTCCCTCCTGTGGCGGG
>FTJU01002310.1_pt5 | contig 17806 bp, 3 predicted proteins | sample 1658961 | NCBI WGS metagenome assembly FTJU01 (sample SAMEA3914878, study PRJEB12502) | metagenome | biome: forest; material: soil | place: USA | collected 2012-03-12 | depth 0.3 m | reverse complement strand
GCGTAGCGGCAATGGTCCCCGGGGTGAAATTGGGGGTAATGCTGGCCAACAGCCCTTGATTGGGTTCGATTCCGACGCTGACACCGCCGGCCACGCTGATCGCGCAGCCGAGGAGGAACCCTGCGACGGCCTCGCCGGCCGTCACCCCTTCGCCCTCCACGTTCAGCGAGTAGTCGCCGGATAGCTGCGCACCATGCGCGAATGTCATGAGAAAGTTCGGCATCCGGTCGCCGGGTGGGTCCACTCTGATGTTCTCCACCGATGCCATCAGATGAATCCCGGCACCGGTTACGTCCGACGTGCGCGTTTGGGCTCGGACCGGTTCGGCGCCGGGCCACAGCACCACAGCCAGGACGGTCGCGACGACACTGGTCGCGATAACGACGAATGGAGGTCGCATACCTGGTCCCGTTTCGAATCGGATGTATACCAACGGCGGCGAAATCGCTTACACAGACGCATTTGGCTAACGACTGGCAAGCCTAGCGGGATTTCGGCCCGACACCTCCGGTTAAGAGGGCGTGTCGCGCACCGGGCGCGCACAGCCGCAGATTTGCTGGAAGAGTCAACAATTGCACCGATCCGGCCGTCGTGCCGCTTAAGCTAACTGCGCCGCGACATGCGGCAAGCACTCGAAGTCGACAAACACTGAGGATAAACGTCCAGGAGGTGCGGAATGCCGGAAGCCCGTCGTTGGCGGCGATCACGTCCGATATTGATTGCAAGCATGTTGCCGTTAGCGGTTGCCCTCGGAACCGGAGCAGCCAACGCATCCCCGGACGACACCGCGCGGGGACCTGCCACACCCGCCATAACAGCGGACTGGCTATCGCTGACGCCACTATCGGGCCAGTCGTCGGTCCGCATCGCACCGCCTTTCGACACACACCGCGGCGATCGGGCTGTCGGCCGAGGGAATCCATTCGCCGCCGACAGTTGGAGCCGAATCCGGGCGGTGGACGCCCCGGACGTGCCGCCGGCGGTGGATCAGGAGTCGATCCAGTCGTTGTGCCCGCACATCCCCGTAGATCCCGGCAGGTGCACCGCCACCGCGGTCGACGCGGCCACCGGTGCGGCAATCGGTGCGGGTATCGCCGCGGGCTTGTCCGCGCCCGTCGCGATAGGTTCCGGACTTGTAGGTGCCGCCGCCGGGTTCGTCGCCGGTATCCCATTCCTGCCGACCGGCTTGGTTGCCGGCCCGCTCCTCGGCGCGGCCGTCGGCGTCGCCGTGGTTGCCGTACCCGCCGCCGTGCTCGGTGGGGCGCTCGGGGCCGCGGTCGGAATGATAGTGGGCGTCACCACGCCCTTCCCGCAAGCGGACGGTCGAACCGATGGATCCGCCGCGCCCACCACCTCGCCGAGTTGAAACGCGGTCATCGCTCCAATCGTGCGTTGAGAATCCGGGCGATCTGGGCAACCGCACCCGGCTCGGTCATCGCGAGGTGGGTCGCATCGATGTCGAAGACCGAAATCTGCCCGCCGATCACCCGCTGCCATCCCGCGTGACCCGTGGCATCGGATCGCCTTTCCCGTGTCGCGGTGAAGTAGAGCATGTCGCTGTCCAAGACCGCGGGCCGCCAAGCGCCGGCTGCCCGGACCGCCATGTTGTAGGCATCGGTCAGGCGCTCGATTTTCGCGGCGTCGATGCCGAGGCTGTCGCCCAGGTGCTGTTCGATCAGGTCGGCGGCCTCCTCGGCGGTCGCATCGGGATTCACGAAATCGACGCCCATGACCGGACCGAGATTGCTGATCAGTTCGCCGACCGTGACAGCGGAGATCATCGAATCGTCGACACCACCCAGCTCGGCATCCAACAGTGCCAGTAGCGCGACCTGTTCACCGGCGGCGCGCATCGCGACGGCAACGGCATGGGCGATCGCACCGCCCAGCGACCAGCCGAGGAGATGATAGGGGCCGTGTGGCTGAACCGTGCGAATCTCGTCGAAGTACCGTTCGGCCATTTCTTCGATCGACGTCGGACCGGGGACCTCACCACCGATTTGCGGCGCCTGTAGGCCGTAGATCGGTCGACCGTCGGCGAGGTACCGGTCGAGTGTGCGGTAGCACCACGACAGACCCACCGCCGGGTGGATACAGAACAGTGGTGGCCGTTGGCCGACGGTCCGGATCGGCAGCAGCACGTCGAAACCGTAATCGTTCCGGTCGATCGACGGACCCGAACGCATCCCGGATTCGATCCGCTTGGCCAGATCGGCCGGGCAGGGATCCGACAGCATCCAGCTGATCGGAACCTCGTAGTCGAGTTCCTTGCGCAACTCGCTCACCACTTGCACCGACTTCAGCGAGTTACCACCCAATGCGTAGAAGTCGTCGTCGGCGCCCACCCGATCCACACCGAGTACCAGGCCGAAGGCCCGTGCGACCTCACCTTCCAGCCACGACGCGGGCGGCCTGAACTCCCCTACCGCGAGCACCGGCTCCGGTAGCCGGGTGCGGTCCAACTTGCCCGATGCGGTGAGGGGTGCCGTGTCGAGCACCATCACCGCCGTGGGCACCATGTAGTCGGGCAATTCGGCTGCCGCCTGCGCCAGGACCGCCGCGGTGTCGACCGTGGCGCCCGCGGCGGGCACCACATAGCCGACGAGGTGGTCCACCGCACCCGTGGAGCGCACCACAGCGATCGCCCGGGCGACGCTGGGATGCTCGGCGAGTACCGCCTCGATCTCACCGAGTTCGATACGCAGGCCGCGCAGCTTCACCTGCAGATCGGTGCGACCCAGATATTCCAATTCGCCGGAGTGGCGCCAGCGCACCGAGTCGCCGGTGCGATACAGGCGCCGGCCGTCACCGTACGGGTCGGGCACGAACCGTTCCGCGGTGAGGCCCGGACTCGACTGATAGCCGCGCGCGAGCTGGGCACCCGCCAAGTACAGCTCCCCAGCGACACCGGGCGGTACCGGATTCAACCGGCTGTCGAGTACGTAGGCCCGCGTGTTCCAGACCGGTGTGCCCATCGGCATGCTCCCGGTGTCGGCTTCGGTCACCCGATGCGCGGCCGCGCAGATGGTGAACTCGGTCGGCCCGTACAGATTGTGCAATTCGACCCCTGGCACTGTTCGCCGCGCCGCGGCCGCCACCTCGGGGCCGAATGCCTCACCGCCCACCAGGAGCGTATGCACCGATGTCAGGGACTCCGCGGGTACCGCGTCCGCGAATACCGACAGCATCGACGGCACGAACGCGGTGATCGTGACCCCCTGGGCGACAATGGTTTCGGCGAGATAAGCCGGGTCGGTATGCCCGTCGGCTCGGGTGATCACCAGCTTCGCCCCCATCGCCAGTGTCGCGAACAGCTCCCATACCGACATGTCGAACGTGGCCGGGGACTTCTGCAGCACCACGTCACCGGGCGTCAGTGTGTAGGTCTCGTTGACCCACCGCACCTGGTTCACCACCGAACTATGCGATATCGCAACACCTTTCGGTCGGCCGGTCGACCCCGAGGTGAACAGCACGTATGCGACGTTGTGCGGTCGCAGCGGCGCGAGCCGATCGGCGTCGGTGACCGGCGCGTCATCGAATCCGGACAGCTCCAGCCCATCGAGGGACGACAGCTCCAGCACCGGTGTGGCGATCGACAGCATGTAGGCGGTGCGGTCGGCCGGAAGGTCCGGATCGACCGGCACGTACCCACCGCCGGCGGCGTGCACCGCGTACATGGCGGTGACCTGGTCCAGTGAACGCCGCATCCGCAACGCCACCAACGACTCCGGACCCACACCGCGGGAGATCAACCACCGCCCCAACCGGAATACGCGAGCAGCGAATTCGGCATAGGTCAGCGACTGTTCGCCGAAAGTCACCGCGGGACGGTCCGCGTGCGTCCGCACGGAGTCGACGAAGACCGAGGCGAGCGTCTCGTCGGACGGGAGCTCGCGATCGGTCGAATTCCACTGCGTCAGAACGGATTCCCGTTCATCGGCGGCGAGCAGATCCACCTCGTACACCGGCTGTGCCGCATCGGTGACCAGTGCGTCGAGCAACCGCAGCAGGCGATCGGCGATCGTGGTCACCGTCGTCGCGTCGAAGAGGTCGCGCGCGTAGGTCACCACGCCGCTGATACCGGCAGGGGCGCCGGTGGAATCATAGGAATCCGACACCGTGATCTGCAGATCGAACAGTGCGGTGTCGGTGTCGGCGGTCATGACCGATGCCGAGAGCCCCGGCAGGTCGAACTCGGCCCTGTCGACGTTCTGGAATGCCAGCATCACCTGGAACAGTGGGTGGTGGGCATGCGACCGCACCGGGTTCAGCTCCTGCACCAGCCGCTCGAACGGAACATCAGCGTGCCCGAACGCGGCCAGATCGGTCCCGCGCACCTGCTCGAGCAGCTCGGTGAACGTCATCGCCGGGGTCAACCGGGTCCGCAGCACCAGCGTGTTGACGAACATCCCGACCAGATCATCGAGTTCGGGCTCGCCGCGTCCGGCATACGGACTGCCGATCGCGATATCGTCCGTACCGGCCAGCCGGGCCAGCGTGGCCGCCAGCACAGCGTGGAAGACCATGAACAGTGTCGTGTTGTGTGCTCGCGCGATCTGCTGCAACCCCGCGTGCAAGTCGGCACCGACGGTTATCGGCACGCTCGCGCCCGCATAGGTCTGCATGGGCGGACGCGGTCGGTCGGTCGGTAGCTCGAGCAAGACCGGGAGCTCAGCCAATTCGAGTGTCCAGTAGTCGATCTGGGCGCGTAGCAGCGATTCCGGATCGTCTTCGGACCCCAGTACCATCCGCTGCCAGATCGCGTAGTCGGCGTACTGCACAGGCAGCGGCGGCCGGCTCGGTGTCTCCGCGAGCAGGTGTGCCGCGTACGCGGTCATCATGTCCCGGGCCAGCGGGCCCAGCGACGAGCCATCGCAGGAAATGTGGTGCACCACCACGGCCAGAACCCACTCATTCGGACCGAGCTCGAACAACCGCACCCGCACCGGCGCCTCGACCGTCACATCGAATACCGTCGCGACGAACGCCGACAGCGACTCGGCCAGTTCCGGTTCCGCAATCGAGGTCACGGTCACCGGCGCGATTACCTCCGCGGCAGGAAGGACAACCTGCGACGGCTCCCCCTCGACGTACGGGTATACGGTCCGCAGTACCTCGTGCCGGTTCAGCACGTCCTCGAGCGCCGCGCGCAGCGCGTCGAGATTCAGCTCTCCGGACAGCCGTAGCAATATCGGAATGCTGTAGGCGGCCGAGTCGGGTTCGAGCTGGTTCAGGAACCACATTCGCTGCTGTGCGTACGACAGCGGAATCCGCTGCGGCCGTTGCTGCGCGGACAGCGCCACTCGACCGGTGTCGGCCTGCGATTCGGCGCGCGCGGCCAACCGTGCGACCGTCGGCGCCTCGAAAATCATCGATGCCGGGATGGTCGCGTCGAGCGCGGCACCGATCCGCGCGGCTACGCGGGTGGCCACCAGGCTGTTGCCACCCAGTTCGAAGAAGTCGTCATCGGCGCCTACCGGACCGTCGATGCCCAGGACGTCGGCGAATACGCCGGCCACAATTTCCTCCACCGGTGATGCCGGGGCTCGGAATCGCTTGGCCTGGACTACGGGGGCGGGCAGGGCCGCGCGATCGAGCTTTCCGTTCGGCGACAAGGGGATCGCGTCCAAAATCATCACCGCGGCCGGCACCAGGTACGACGGCAGTGCCTCGGCCAACGCCGCCCGCAACTGTTCGCCCGACAAACTCGCCCCGGTTTCGGGCACCGCATAGGACACCAACATCACCGGACCGGTATCGTCGCGCCGCGCCACGGTGACCGCATATGCCACATCCGCCCGTGCGCTCAGCACCGCGTCGATCTCGCCCAGCTCGACCCGATAGCCGCGGATTTTCACCTGGAAATCGTTGCGCCCCAAGAACTCCAGGGCACCGTCGGCATTCCAGCGCACCACATCACCGGTGCGGTACATGCGATGTCCGGGTTCCCCGAACGGGTGCGCCACGAACCACGCCGCACTCGTCGCCGCCCGGTTCAGGTACCCGCGCGCCAGCGCCGGACCCGCCAGATACAGCTCTCCGGCCACGCCTACCGGCACCGGCTGCAACCGGGCATCCAGGACCAGCGCCTGTATTCCGGGCAGCGGTGCACCGATCGTCGGACGGTCATCCGGTCGCAGCGCACCCGTCGCCGTTGCGACTATCGTGGCCTCGGTCGGCCCGTACAGCACTTTGAACTTCCGGGCGCCGGCAATATCGGTGCCCGCCCAGCGGCTGACCAGATCCGCCGCGACCTCCTCGCCACCGGACAGCACCAGCCGCAAGTCGTCCAGACCGGCCGGATCCACCGACGCGAGCGCGGCGGGGGTCAGGAAGGCATGGGTGACCCGCTGCACGCGCAGAAGCTCGGCCAACTCACTGCCGCCGTAGATCCCGGTCGGCGCCACCACCAGCGCACCGGCCCGACTGACCGCGATCAGGGTCTCCATCAATGCGGCGTCGAACGACGGCGACGCGAAATGCAACACCCTGGACGTGTGCCGGAGCTCGCGGTCGGCGCGCCATCCCGAGACGAAGTCGGCGATGCCGGCATGTGTGACGGCGACGCCCTTCGGCACCCCGGTGGAACCTGAGGTGAAGACCACGTAGGCGACATCCGAGGCCCGCAGCGGCCGCGGCCGCTCGTCATCGCCGATCGGGCCACTCGCCGATGCGTCGATCCGCGCGGCCACAGCAGGGTCGTCGAGCACGACCCAATTCACCGAATCGGGCACCTCGGCGCGCACCGAGGACACCGTAACCCCCAGTGTCGCACCCGAATCCGAGACCATCTGCGCGATCCGGCCGGCGGGATAGCCGGGGTCCACCGGTACGAATGCCGCACCCGTCTTGACCACCGCCCACCATGCGACGACGGACTCCATCGACCGTGCTGCCGCCACCAGCACCGGATTCTCCGGTCCGGCGCCACTGCGGATCAGTACCCGAGCCAGCCGACTCGACCACTCGTCCAGCTGCGCGTACGACAACGTGGCATCCCCCGCGACAACGGCGATACCGTCGCCGTTGTCCCGCACGGCCGAGGCGAACACCTCCGGCAGCAATCCGATTGGTTCCAGCGCTGCCACGGTGCGTGCCCCCACCCGCGACGTGAGCGCCGCGCGCTCGTCGGCCGTCAGCCAGTCGATATCCCCGATCACGACGGCCGGGTCGTCGGCGACGGCTTCCAACACCCGCACCAGGCGTCGGACGATCGCCACCGCGGTCGCCTCGTCGAACAGATCCCGCGCATAGCTCATCATGCCCGAGATACCTTGCGCCACACCACCATTGCCGGACTCGGACAGCACCAGTTGCAGGTCGAACTGGCTCGTCCCGGTATCCACATCCGCCCGGGCAATCTGGACGTCGGGCAGCGCCACATCGACCGTCGACACGTTCTGGAACGCCAGGGCCACCTGGAACAATGGATGCCGCGCCGCCGTGCGCTCCGGGTTCAGCTCCTCCACGACCCGCTCGAACGGCACGTCCGCGTGCTCGAATGCCAGCAGGTCCGTCTCCCGGGTACGCGTCAGCAACTCGGCGAACGGCTCGCCCGTATCCACCCGGGTCCGCAATGCGAGGGTGTTCACGAACATCCCGACAAGATCGTCCAGACCCGGCTCGCCGCGCCCCGCGACCGGGGTGCCGATCACTACATCATCGGTGTCACCGAGCCGCCCCAATACCGTTGCCAACGCCGCATGCATCACCATGAACAGCGACGACCCCCGCGACCGTGCCAGCATGAGCAGCCGCTCGTGCAACCGCGCATCGATCTGCACCGGTACCCGACCTCCCGACAGGGATGCGACAACCGGGCGGGGCCGGTCCGCCGGAAGTTCCAGTCGGTCCGGTGCGCCCGCGAGCGTCGAGCGCCAGAACGCCAGTTGTTCGGAAAGCAACGAGGCCGGATCGTCCGCGGCTCCCAGCATCTGCCGTTGCCACCATGCGAAATCCGCGTATTGCACCGTGAGCGGCGCCCATTCCGGCGCGTGCCCGGCCAGTCGCGCGGCATACGCCGTCATCACGTCACGGGCTAGTGGCCCCATCGATTGACCATCGCCTGCGATGTGATGGACCACCAGCACCAGCAGGAATTCTCCGGTGGTCCCGACAGGGATGCGACAACCGGGCGGGGCCGGTCCGCCGGAAGTTCCAGTCGGTCCGGTGCGCCCGCGAGCGTCGAGCGCCAGAACGCCAGTTGTTCGGAAAGCAACGAGGCCGGATCGTCCGCGGCTCCCAGCATCTGCCGTTGCCACCATGCGAAATCCGCGTATTGCACCGTGAGCGGCGCCCATTCCGGCGCGTGCCCGGCCAGTCGCGCGGCATACGCCGTCATCACGTCACGGGCTAGTGGCCCCATCGATTGACCATCGCCTGCGATGTGATGGACCACCAGCACCAGCAGGAATTCTCCGGTGGCACTGTCGAGCTCGAACAATCCCACGCGCAACGGCACTCGGGTCGTCACATCGAATCCGCGCCGCACGAACTCGCCAACCACATCGGGGACCGAATCCGCCGGCACTCGCACCGGCTGCACCGGCACCGTGGGCTCGTCAAGAACGATCTGCCGCGGTTCACCGGAGACGTCCGGATATATCGTCCGCAGTACCTCATGACGTGCCATCACATCTGTGAGCGCGGCCGCCAGCGCATCGGTGTCCAACCGTCCCGACAACCGCAGCATCACCGGAATGTTGTATGCCGCAGAGTCCGGCTCGAAACGATTCAGGAACCACATCCGCTGCTGTGCCAGCGACAGCGGCACGGGGTCGGGGTGCACTCCGGGCCGCAGGGGCAACCGGCCCGTTCCGCTGAGTGTCCCTGTGCGCGCGGCCAATCCGCCGACGGTCGGCGCCTCGAATACCGACCGCACCGGCACCCGCACGTCCAGGGCGGCGCCGATCCGCGCCACCACCAGCGAAGCGCTCAGTGAATCGCCGCCCAGCGCGAAGAAGTCGTCGTCGACGCCCACCCGGTCCACGTCGAGCACCTGCTCGAATGTTCGCGCCACCAACTCTTCCACTCCCGTTGCCGGCGCTCGGAATTCTCGTGCGACGGCGACCGGCTCGGGCAACCGGTCACGATCCAACTTCCCGTTGGCGGTCAGCGGCACCTCGTCCAGCACCACCACCGCGGACGGCACCATGATCCGGGGCAACGCCTCGGCCAACGCCGCACGCAACTCCGCGCCCGATACCCGCATCCCGGTCGCGGGCACGACATAGGACACCAAGAGCATCGGTCGCCCGGCATCGCGGCGCGACACTGTGACGGCGTAGGCGACATCCGCGCGCGCACCCAGCACCGCATCGATCTCCCCCAGCTCGATCCTGGTGCCACGCACCTTGACCTGAAAATCGTTGCGCCCCAAGAACTCCATCTCGCCATCGGCGCTGCGGCGCACCACGTCACCGGTGCCGTACATGCGCTGACCGGGCTGCCCGAACGGACATGCGACGAACCGCGCCGCGGTCAATCCCATCCTGGCGACGTACCCATCGGCCAAGCCGGCGCCGAGCAGGTACAGCTCGCCCGCGACACCGTATGGCACGGGCCGCAACCAGGTATCCAAGACCACGGCACCGACCGGGCCGACCGGCCTGCCGATCGTGATGGCGGCACCCGGCACCAGTGCGGCGCCGGCGGTAGCCCAGATAGTGCTTTCACTCGGCCCGTAGAGATTGATCATCGTGCGCCGCGGTGCCCACCGATCGACCAGTTCCGGTCCGACGGGCTCGCCGGCCGTTGCCAGCACACGCAGCCCGTCGAGAGCGTCGGACGGGATTGTCGCCAGCGCCGACGGAGTCATCACGGCATGCGAAATGCGTTCGCGCCCGATCAGATCCGCCAGCTGGGGACCGGCGTAGACATCGGCAGGCGAGACGACCAACCGGCCGCCCGAGCCGTGCGCCATCAGCAACTCGAACACCGAGGCGTCGAAGCTGGGCGAGGCGACCTGCAGCACCACCGACATCGGGTCGACGCCGAGTATTCGCCGCTGCGCCGCGACGATATCGGCCAGGCCGCGATGGCTGACGAGTACGCCCTTGGGCGTTCCGGTCGACCCCGAGGTGTAGCTCACGTACGCGGTCAGGTCCCGCCGAATCGGCCCGCCGCGTTCGGCATCGGTGATCGGCGTGGCCGGAGCCGAGTCGACGGCGCCGACCGTCTGCTCCGCATCGAGGATCAGCCAGTCGACGCCGTCCGGGAGCTGCTTCCCGGCGGACGTATCGGTCAGCCCGAGTACGGTTTTCGAGTCCGACAGCAGAAATTCGATGCGCTCCGACGGCAGGGTCGGATCGATCGGCAGGAATGCGGCACCGCTCTTCGCCACGGCCCACAGGGCGACCGTCGCCGCCATGGATCGCGGAAGCAGGGAGGCGACGACCTGTCCCCGGCGGGCGCCGTGCCGCAGCAGGACCCGAGCCAGACGCGCGGATCGCTCGTCGAGCTGCCGGTAGGTCATGGCGGCCGTACCACACCGCACCGCGATGGCGTCGGGTTCGGCGGCGGCGGAGCTGGCGAGTATGCGGTCCAATGTGTCCGGTATCGCCGGTTGCGCACCCGAAACCGGCCACGTCGGGCCCGGTTCCGCGTCGAGCGGCAACTCGCCCAGCCGCACGTCGGCGTTTGCGGCGATCCGGCACAGCAACTCGACGAAGCGGTCGAGGATGCGGCGCGCCGCAGCGGTATCGAATACCCGGTCGTGGAATCGGAGGGTGATCTGCAGTCCATGTGCCTCGCCGTGCTCGGACTGCTGCGGCTCCACGACCAGGCTCAGCGGGTACGGCGTCGAGTCCACCCCGGTAAGTTCAGTCACCCGCAGACCCGCGGAATCGACGAGTTGTTGCAGTGCTGTCCGGTCGACGGGGAACGATTGGAAGGTGATGGCGGTGTCGAAGAGTTCGGGCAGACCAACGCTGCGGTGAATCTCGGGTAGGCCGATATGGTGATGCGCCAGCATGCGGGCGTGCCGCGCCTGAATGTCGGTCAGCAGCTCGCGCACCGTCATCGTGGGTGCGAGCGGGACTCGCACCGGAATCGTATTCAGGAACATGCCGAGCGTCTGATCGACCAGCGGCAACTCCGGAGGCCGACCCGACACCGAGGAGCCGAAGATCACATCGGTCTCACCGGTGAGTACGCGCAGATTCAGTGCCCAGGCCGCGGCCACCGCCGTATTGATGGTGACGGCCGCCTCCGCCGCCACTCGACGGAGCGCTCCGAAACGATCCGCCGTCAGCTCGGCCCCGACCTCGGCGGCCGATATGGAGCCCACCTCGCCGACGTCGCGGGACACCCGGGTTGGTGCGTCGATGCCCGAAAACTCTTGTGCCCAAGCCGCTTTGGATGTCCAAGCATCCTGCCGACCCAGCCAGGACAAATAGTCGCGGTAGGAGGGAGCGGGTCCGGCGGAGTCGATATGTGCGGGTGATCCGTAGTAGTCGAGCAGCTCTCGCATCAGCAGCGGCATCGACCAGCCATCCAGGATCACATGGTGATTCGTGACGAGCAGCCGGAAGGACCCCGCATCGAGACGGATCAGCGTCAAACGCAGCAGCGGAGGAGCCGACAGGTCGAACCCCGCCGCCGCATCCGCTGCGGCAATCGCTTCAGGGTCGGCCGGGAATCCCGAAGCAGCGAGATCGATTTCCTGGAACGGGATCTCGGCATGGTCCAGCACGATCTGGCACGGCCCGGCCGCGGTCTCCACAAAGGCGGCCCGCAGGATGTCGTGCCGGTCGACCACGGCCTGAGCGGCGCGACGCAGGCGCGCACCGTCGACCGCGCCGGAAAATCCGATCATCGTCTGGACGGTGTAGTCGTCCCCGGCGTCCGGGTCGAATGTCGAGTGGAAGTGCATCCCGGATTGCGTGGGCGACAACGGCCATATGTCGGACAGGCCGCGGTACCGACGCTCGAGCCGATCGATGTCGTGTTGTGTGAGCGCGACGAGCGGGAAAGTCGAGGCGCGATCCGTCGTCGGGAGTTCCGCGCTGGCCACCGGAGCCGCCGCGTCGCCCACCATCGCGGCAAGGGCGGCCACTGTCTTGCCTTCGAATACATCTCGCGGCGTGAGCGTGATCCCGGCGGATCTCGCCAGCGCCACCAGGCGCATCGAGACGATGCTGTCTCCGCCGAGCGCGAAGAAGTTGCTATCGGCGGACACCGTGTCGAGATGGAGCACCTCGGCGAAGAGTTGCGCCACGACCTGCTCGGTATGCGTCGACGGCGGCCTGCCTGCTGTGGCGTGGGAATCGAAGACACGCTGCTGCAACGCTTTCCGATCGATCTTGCCGGTAGGTGTGCGCGGCAACTCCTCGAGTTGCACGATCGCAGCGGGATTCATATAGCGGGGTAGCCGGCCCGCGAGATCGTCGCCGAGTGCCGCCACATCCACGGCAGCACCCGACGCGGCGACGACATAGGACAACAGCACCGGTTCGCCGGCCGGGCCTTGGGCGGCGACGGTTGCGACGCTCGCCACGTCCGGGTGCTGGGCCACGTAGGCATCGATCTCCCCCGGCTCGATCCGCAGGCCGTGGATCTTGACCTGCTCATCGCAGCGGCCCAGGTATTCCAGCGCCAGCCCGGCGGGCCCGCGCACCCAGCGCACGGAATCACCGGTGCGGTAGATCCGCTCGCCGCGAGTGGATCGCGGATCGGCGACGAAGCGCGACGCGGTCGCACCCGGTCGATCGACATACCCGCGGGCAAGTCCGGGCCCACCGATATACAGTTCGCCCGCGACACCGACCGGCACCGGACGCAGCCACGTGTCGAGAACCATCGCGGACGCACCTCGGATCGGGCCACCGATCGTCACCGGCTCGCCGGGTACGAGGACATCCGAGCCCGTCGCCCAGATCGTGCACTCGGTCGGTCCGTAATGATTCATCAGCCGTCGCCCATGGCCCCACCGGTGCACGGTGTCCGGCCCGGTCGCTTCGCCGACGACGGCCAGCGATATCAACGATGGCGTCCGAGACGGGTCCATCGTATTCAGCACGGACGGTGTGAGGATCGCATGCGAAACCTGCTGCGACCGAAGCAATTCCTCGAGGTCGGTTCCGGCGTACACCTCCGGTGGCGCCACCACGAGACAGGCGCCACTGCCGTGCGCCAACAGCAGCTCCGACAGGCAGGCGTCGAACCCCGGCGACGCGACCTGCAGCACCAGCGAATCCGGCCCCACACCGAAGGCGTCGACCTGTGCCGCGACCAGGTCGGCCAGACCGCGATGGCTGAGGTGGACCGCCTTCGGTTTGCCGGTCGATCCGGACGTGTAGATCACATATGCCGCATTGTCGACCGAAAGCCGGTCGGCCGCGGCCGGACGAGTCGGACCATCATCGGTGTCGGAAGTTTCCGAGGCCGAAGCGTCCAGCAGCAACCAGTCGACGGTATCCGGAAGCTGCGGTGCCACAGCGCTGGTCGTCACGCCCAGACCGGTCCGCGAGTCGGACAACAACTCCCCGATCCGCGCGGCGGGATTGTCGGGGTCCAACGGCAGGAAGGCCGCGCCTGTTTTGGCCACCGCCCAGATCGCGACGACCAGTTCGACCGAACGGGGAACGGCCACTGCGACGATCGACTCGGCGCGAGTACCGTGACCGGCCAACAGGCGAGCGCACGCATCGGCGCGACGCTCCAGCTCACGATAGGTCCAGGTGGTCTCACCGCACCGGACAGCCCCGGCATCCGGATACCTGCGCGCGGTCCCCCACAGGATGTCGCGCAGCACGAGCTGCGCCGACGGCTCCGCACCACCGACCGAAAGTAGTTCCGCCCGTTCGACATCCGGGCAGGAGGAGATCGCGGCGACCTGCTGCGCGGGATCGGTGACGATCTGCGTGAGCAGCAGCTCGAATCGTTCGAGCAGCGTCCGGGCGGCGTCCGAATCGAACCGGTCGGTGGCGAATTTCAGTGCCACCGTATAGGTGCCGGGCTCGTCGACATCCTGTCGTCCGTCGCGACTCGAGCGCGGCGGGGTCACTTGCAAACTCAGCGGATACGGCGTGGCGTCGTGTGCGTCCATCTCGACGAGCCGCAATCCGGCGTCGGACAGATTGCGTGCCAATAGTTCCCGGTCGAGCGGATAGGACTCGAGTACCGTCGCGGTGTCGAACATGTCGGTGATACCGGTGGCCCGTTGCAGCTCCGCCAAGCCGATGTGCTGGTGATCCAGCATCGCGGCCTGCTCGGATTGCACGCGGACGAGCAGGTCACCAACGGTTTCGTCGGGTTCGAGCCGGACGCGGACGGGCAGCGTGTTGACCAGGAGCCCGACCATGCGCTCGATATCCGGAAGCTGCGGCGGGCGATGCGACATCGTATTGCCGAACACCACGTCCGACCGTCCGGTCAGGGCGGCCACCAGCATTGCCCACGCCACCTGCAGGGCCGTGTTGGCGGTGACGCCGTGCGAGCGTCCCAGCTCGAGCATCGCGGCAGTGGTCGCGGCGTCCAGGTGCAGGCCGACTTCGCCGGCGTCCGCGGTGACGGTGCGATCCGGCCCGCCCGTGACCCGCGTCGGACCGTCGATTCCAGCGAGCATCGCCCGCCACGCGGCGGTTGCGGCATCGCGATCCTGAGCCGGTAGCCACTGCAGATATTCGCGGTACGAACGAGGGGGCGCAAGCTCGGCGGTATCGCCATCGGATGTGTACAACGCGAGCAATTCGTGGATCAGCAGGGGCATCGACCAGCCGTCCAGCACGAGGTGGTGGTTGGTGACCAGCAACTGGAACATATCGGCGCCGGTGCGCACGAGATGGAACCGCATCAGCGGCGGGCGGGCCGGGTCGAACGGAGCCGCGGCCGCCGTCGCGAGTCGCCGAAGTACTTCGCCCTGCCGGCCGACATCGCTGATCTCGGTGACGCTCGACTCGTCCCAATCGACCCTGGTGTCGCGCAACACGATCTGACGTGGCCCATCGGCACTTTCGACGAACGCGGTCCGCAGACTGTCGTGCCGGTCGATGAGCACCTGCGCCGCGCGACGCATCCGCTCCGCATCCACCTGGCCGGCGAATGTCAGCGCCACCTGCACGATGTAGCCGTCGTCGCCGTCCCGGTCGTAGATCGTGTGGAACAGCAGCCCGGACTGCAGGGCGGTGAGTGGCCACACATCGGCCATCGACGGGTATTCCCGCAGCCAGTGGTCGACATCGTCCTGCGATACCGCGGCAAGCGGGAAGTCGGATGGGGTGAAGCCGGGTGTGGTGTCGGCACGGACGTGTTCGGCCAGCGCGCCCAGGGCTCGAGCCCACAGCCCGGCGAGTTCGTCGACCTCTTCGCCAGCCAACACCAGCGAGGCGAACTCCCAGGTCGCGTCGAGTTCGAGCCCGTCGCGACCTGCTACGGCGATCGCATTGATATCGAGCACTGCGGCCAGCGCCATCGCCGGATCGCTCGTCGTGGTCAGTGCGGTGAATTCGGTGGTGGGCGCCCAGGGCCCCGAGCGTTCACCGGCGCCAACCCGCCCGAGATAGTTGAAGCTGATCTGTGGTTCGGGCAGGTGTGCGAGCTGGGCGATCCCCTCGGAATCGAGACAACGCAGCATTTCGTAGCCGATACCGTTGTCGGGCACCGCGCGCAGCTGCTCCTTCACCTGCTTTATCGCCAGTCCCGCGCTCGGGCCGCCGGCCAGCGCCTCGTCGAGGTCGATGTTCTGCCATTCGATCCGAACCGGGAAGCGTGTGGTGAACCAGCCCACGGTGGCGCTGAGATCGGCGCCGGGTACGACCCGCTCCTCGCGGCCGTGTCCCTCCACCGAGATCACCTCTCCGGCGGCAGCCGCCGTACCGCGCCTGCGCCGCCATTCACCGAGCGCCAGTACCAAGGCCGCGAGCAGCGGATCGTTGGCATTGCAGTGGAAACGGTCCGGAATAGTGGTGAGAACCGCTTCGGTAACCGCGGCCGGGATGCGCAGATGTACGCGGCCCACCATGGCCTCGACATCACGATCCGGGAGCAGACGGCGCGATCCGAGCAGCTGATCGCCTCGCTCGAGAACGTCTTTCCATCGGTCGAGCTCCGCCGACCGCCTGTTCGGCGCCTGCTCGACCAAGCCGTGCACCCACCGCCGGAACGAGGTCGTGACCGGGCCGAATTGCGTTTCACCGCCGTCGGAAACCTGCGACCAGGCCTGCGCGAGATCGGCGAGGATGCTGCGCCACGACACCGCGTCGACGGCGAGATGATGGATCACCAGCCACATCAGGTCGGGTCCGGAGCCATTGCGATCCTGAATCCAGACGGCCTGCACGAGCTCACCGTTGCCCGGGTCCAATCGGTCCGCGGCCTTCTGCAGGTGGCGGTCGATTTCGCCGGCGTCACGTCGATCGAGCCGAACCTCGACGAGCGCGGCGTCCGGGTCGACCGCTCCCCGATCGAGTACCTCGACGTACCGATCAACCGAATCGGCGCCGCGCAGTACCGCACGCAACATATCGTGGCGGTCCAGCAGGGATCCCAGTGCGCGCACGAGACGCGCTCGATCGACCCCCTCGGGCAGCTGCACGAGCGCGGCTTGCGCAAATCGGTCGTAATGACCCCGATCGAGCATCGCGCGCATGATCGGCGACAACGGCATCGGCCCTACGCCTGCACCGGGCAACTCGGCCAACTCGGGGGTGTCGCCGCCTTCCGTCGCCGTGGCCGCCAGGCCCGCGACCGTCTTGTGCACGAATACGTCTTGCGTGGAGAAATTCAGGCCCTCGGCCTTGGCCCGCGCGACCAGCCGGATCGAGAGAATGCTGTCGCCGCCGAGCGCGAAGAAGCTGTCGTCTGCCCAGACCAGAGGCACGCCGAGCACCTCGGCGAACAGCCTTGCGACGGTCTTCTCCCGAGCTGTGGCCGGCGCCCGACCGACGGGCGCGGTGCCGAATTCGGGCTTCGGCAAAGCGCGGCGATCGAGCTTGCCGAACGCGTTCGCCGGGAGGCTGTCCAACGCGAGGATCACCGCCGGGACCATATGCGGCGGCAGCGCGTCGTGGGCGAAGCGCTGAAGTTCGAGGGTATCGACCCGACGGCCGCTGACCGGAACGACATAGGAGGCCAGCACCGTCGTGCCGGCATTGTTCTGCACTGGCACCGTGACGGAAAGGTCCACGTCCTCGTGTGTGGTGAGCGCGGCGTCGATTTCACCCGGTTCGATCCGGTAGCCGCGGACCTTGACCTGAAAGTCGCTGCGCCCCAGCAATTCCAGCGCCATCTCGGCATTGTCGCCGGTCCAGCGCGCCAGGTCACCGGTGCGGTACATCCGCTCGCCGACGTCGCCGTACGGATCGGCGACGAACCGCGCGGCGGTTTCCACGGACAGATGGCTGTATCCACGTGCCAATCCCGGCCCGGCGAGATACAACTCGCCCGCGGTGCCCTTGGGCACCGGCTGCAGCGTTCGGTCCAGCACCATCGCCGAAACACCGCGAATGGGGGCACCGACCTTGTGGGCATGCCCGGGTGTCAGCATGGCTCCGACGGCGGTCACCGTGGTTTCGGTGGGACCGTATTCGTTGTACATGGACAACGAATGTGTCCACCGCTCGATGACGTGCGGTGGACATACGTCGCCACCGACCACGACCACTCGCAAATCGGTCGTCGGACCCGGGTCCACGGTTGCCAACATCGTGGGCGTCAGCGTCAGGTGGGTCACGTGCTCGTCGGCCAGCAGTTGCGTGAGCGGCTCACCGCCGGTCACTTCGGGCGGCACTATCACCAGCGTGGATCCGCTCGCGAAGCAGGTGAGGAACTGTTCCAGGGAGGCGTCGAAACTGGGTGAGAGGGC
>FTJU01000002.1_pt2 | contig 17877 bp, 16 predicted proteins | sample 1658961 | NCBI WGS metagenome assembly FTJU01 (sample SAMEA3914878, study PRJEB12502) | metagenome | biome: forest; material: soil | place: USA | collected 2012-03-12 | depth 0.3 m | reverse complement strand
CCACGCCCCCACCTCGGTGAACCGCTGGCGCTCGACCTACTGAACACCCGGTGGATCCAGAACGGACCGCAGGATCTGCTCACCGACGTCGCGGGCCTGGACGTCTGGTTGGCCTCGGCCGGACTCGACGATCGCGCGAGTGCGGACGAGCAGACCCTGCGGGCGGTAATCGCTGCCCGTACCGCCATCTACGACGTGGTGAAACATGCCTCGCACGCCGCGCTCAACGAAGTGCTCGACCACGGTCGGATCCGACGCACCCTCACCGATACCGGCCCTGCCGACATCGTCGACGTACCCGAAGCCACCTGGCTCCCCGGTTGGCTCGCCGCCGACAACCTGCTGCGGCTACTGGCGCAGGCACCGGATCGGATCCGCCAGTGCGCCCATCCGGACTGCGTGCTGTTCTTCTACGACACCTCGAAAAACGGCACCCGCCGGTGGCATTCGATGTCGACCTGCGGCAATCGCACCAAGGCCGCGCGCCACTACGCGAAAAAGATCTGAGCTCAGAAGAGTTCGTCGAGCAGTCGGTAGTAGTCGAGGCGTCGCCGGTCCCGCTCGGCGAGCCCGTAGGCGGCGTAGAACGCCCTCAGGTCGTCGGCATCGAAGTCAGCGCGCAGATCGCGCTCGACCAAGGCCAGATCGCGATATCGGTCCGCGAGACCCAGACCACCCACGTCGATCAACAGACCACCGTCCAGCACATTGGACGGGGTGAAGTCACCGTGCGCGACAACGAGATCCTCGTCCGGCGGACGTTCGGCCAGCAGTCGTTGGTAGATCTGTTCCGGCGTCAACCCTCGATGGTCGTCGTCGAAGTCGTCCGCGTCGACCAAACCCTCCAGCACACGGCGCCGCGCCCGGGCCAGCACGACATCCAACCTGCCGTCGAACGGGCACTCGGCGACGGGAATGTCGTGCAGGCGCCGCAGCAGCGCGCCCATGACCGCACCCACGGATTCCGTCGGTTCAGCAGCCAGACTCGGTAGTCCCGCATCGGCGAGGACCAGGACATCCTCTTCGAACACGGCGACGTCGGGTAGTTGGATCCCCTTGCCACACAACCAATTCAGCCGCTCATATTCGGCAGCGGCCTGCGGTCCCCGCTTGACCCAGTACGAACCGGTGACATGCGCGACATGCGCGACACCGCCACTCATCCCCTCGTGCTCCGCCGACCACATAGGGTCCTCACCCAGCAGTGCGGCGACCGTCGGCGGCAAGGTCGTCGGCAGGTCATCGAGGAGGTCGAGAGTGGTGCGCGTGGATTCGATCAATTCGGCATCCCCCTCGACGACGCGCAGTTTCAGCGCTTCGGTGAGCCGCGCCCTGGCCTCGGGCAGTCGGCCCTGTTCGGCGAGGGCCTTGCCCAGGTGCTGCAGCGCGAAGGAGAGCACCTCGGAGTCGCTGGCTCGGTCCACCGCCCGGCGATACAGCGTTTCCGCGGTGACGGTGTCACCCCAGTAACGGTAGACATCACCGAGATTGATCCAGACCGACATTCGGCGACAGTCACTATCAGCGAGTTCGAGCGCGCGATCGAGATGATCAAGGGCCTCAGCGTAGCGGCCGAGCAGCATCAGCTCGATCCCGATCTTGCGGAATTCGGCGAAGTCCACCGGCCGCGCGGCCGCGACGCGAGCGGCCAGCTGCGCATGATCGGTGGGCATCATAGGCAGCCACTCGCTGAAGCGGTATCCGCGCTCGGTCACCAGCGCGATCTCGGTACGTCGAAATCCGCGCACAGCGCGCGCCACACGTCACGCGGATCGATGCCCGCCTCGATGGCTGCGGCACCCGTCCGCCCACCCAATGCCGGGATGGTGTGGTCATTGAGCAGCGCATCGCCGCGGGCCACACCGAACTCGGTGTGCAACAGCTCCTGGAACTCGGTCAACCGCACCGTAGTCAAGATACTCGCGCCGGCGCAGCCTTTCACCGACCCCGTCCGTAGTTGTTCAGGCCGGCAGCGTTGCGAACGGTGACAGGAGCAGGTCGGTCAGGCGCGTTGTTGCTTGCTGGTCGCCGTCGAGGTGCAGATCGCCGGACCGGACCGCTTCTGCCACGGTGCGTCGGCCGGCGCACACGGCCCGCAAGGTGTCGATGTCGGTGGTGAGCGTTGCGTCGGATCGCCCTGTGCGCCCGCGGGTGACCTGAACGGAGCCCTCGGCGATTTCGGCAACGTAGGTGTCGGCGTCGATGCGGAACTCAAAGGTGCCGTGGAGCTGGTCGGCATGCGCCGGATCGAAACCCGCCTTGATACCGAGCAGCAGCGAGTCGAGGCCGAGTTCGCGATCGGGTGCGAGTGGAGCTCGGCTTCCCCACCGTCCGAGCTGGAGCAGCACGGGTTCCAGCTCGCGACCCCATCCGGTCAGCTCGTAGATGTGGACGCGAGCCGGTGCCCCTAGGTCCCGGCGGTGAACGACGCCGTGGTCGACCAGGTCGCGCAGCCGTTGGCTCAAAACGTTCGGGCTCACACCGGGCAGACCGCCGAGCAGGTCGTTGAAGCGCTTGGGGCCGAGCAGGAGGTCACGCACCACCAGCAGTGCCCACCGTTCACCGATGACATCGAGGCTGCGGGCCACGCCGCACGGATCTCCATAGCTACGTCTTCCGCTCATCGCACCAGGATAACCGCTTCGATCCTTATTTAGGAGCAGTACTTGTTTTTCAGGAGTTAATCCCTCTAGTTTGGAGCCATGAGTTTCTTGAACGGCGAAGCGGCGAGCCTGCCGCAAGGTGACATACGACTGCTGGACACCTCCACGGCTCAACGTCTGCTCACCACATCGCTGGTGGCGCGCCTGGGCTATAACGGCAACGACGGGGCGCCCCGCGTGATCCCGGTCAACTTCCTTTGGACCGGTGACGAACTGGTCGTCGGCGCCTTCGCCGGAACGTACAAGGTCCGGGACCTGCGGGCCCGTCCCGATGTCGCGATCTGCGTGGACACCACCGACGTCCCCCCTCAGGTGCTCATGCTCCGCGGGAAGGTGACGCTGGCCGAGGCCCAGGGCATACTCCCGGAATACGCGACGATGCAGCGTCAGATGATGGGCGACGAGGCTGGGACCGCTTACCTCGAGGCGATCGACAAGCCCGGCCTGCGGATGGTCCGGATCGGCCTGCGCCCGACCTGGGTCGGAGTCCTCGATTTCCAAGAGCGGTTCGCGGGACGTACGCCCGAACCCGTCCTGGCAGCGTTCGGCGCCAACCGGTAGCAGAACCGAGACACTGGAAAAGCGATGGTGAACCAATGAATGCTCAGCCCAACCCGCCGCCGTCTCTTCCCGCCGTGGTCTCACCCTAGTGGCAGGCCGTCCGGGACGAGCTCCTGGCGAAGGAAAAAAGAACTGGTCCATGGCTATGTCAGTGAATTGCGACGTCATTCATCGGTGAACCTCGACGGCGGACGTACCCGGCACGATGTTGTATCGGTGAAATCCGACGTCGCGAGCTTGCTGGACATCTGTGCCATGGACGGTTGGACAGCGCGTATGCCGACGTTCGGGAGTATCGGAGCAGACTGGAGGACGGCCTTGAACCAGTGTGGGAGGAGCAGTATGAAGATCCTGGTAACAGGAGCGACGGGAAATATCGGCCGCAAGGTTGTCGACCATCTGCTGACCATGGGCGCGACGGATGTGCGTGTGCTGACGAATGATCCACGGCGAGCGGCACTTCCGGACCAGGTCGAGGTGATCTCGGGTTACCTGCGCAGACTCGACAGCCTGGCGACTGCCTTCGAGAGTGTGGACTGCATGTATCTGGCACCCACCCCGGACACCGTCACCGAGGTCCTCATGATGGCGCGCAAAGCCGGGGTCCGGCGGGTCGTCGATTTGTCCGGCGAGCCCGAAAGCTGGTGGGGCAGCGTCACAGCGGCCGTCGAGACGAGTGGCCTGGAGTGGACACACCTGTGGCCGGGAGACTTCATGGAGAACGCCAGGATCTGGGCCAAGCAGATCCGCGACACCGGCGCGGTGCGGGAACCATATCCGAACACCGCCAGCGCGCCCATCGCCATGGACGACATCGCCGAGGTAGCCGCCACCGCGCTGCTCGGGGACGAGCATGCCGGCAGATCCTACAGCCTGGCCGGGCCGCAGATCCTGACGCGCACGGAGCTCGTTCGGCAGCTGGGCGTGGCGCTCGGCCGCGACATCCCGTTCATCCCGGTGTCGCGCGACGAGGCGGTCGAGGTGTTCCGCTTCGAGATGGGTGACACCGCAAGCTGGTATGTCGACAAGGTACTCGGCGGCATGGCCGAACACCCGGTTGCTCCGACAGGTTCGGTCCCGGAGATCATCGGCCGTTCCGCGACCACCTTCGCACGCTGGGCAGCCGGCCACGTGGGAGACTTCGCCGAGGCGGCGGCATAGTGAGAGCAGCCGGAATGAATCCCGCGACCGCAATCAGCCGGAACTCGCCGGGTTTCACCCGACCACGGATCGGTTCTCGCTGATGAAGCGTCACTGACGATGAACACGCACGGTCCCGGCGAGCCAGATATGGATCAGCACCACGAATCCGCGGAATCAGCTAGGAGCGGACGTGGTGCTAGCGGGTCCGAACGCTGTGCACGTCATGGCAGATGCGGACCGGGTCGGCGACTTCCGCGATACCCGCGGCAGCTCGCCGTGCGGCGGCGGTGTAGTCGGGGGTGTTGAGCAGGTCCAGGACCGCGGTGCGCACCGCATCGGCGGTCAGTGGACGGACCAGGATCGAACTGCCTTGGCGAACCGCGCGATTGGCCAACTCCCATTGGTCGCCGCCGCCGGGGACCGTGACGATCGGCACCCCCGCGAGCAGAGATTTCGCGAGCAGACCGTGACCGCCGCCGCCCACCACGACCGAGGCGTGGGTGAGCAGCTCGTCTTGACGACCGAGTCCGGCGGTCGCCCACGGCGGCAGGTCGGTGGGCGGGGTATCGAGCATGGAAATGGCAACCCGGACACCCGCGCCGTCCAGTGCTTCCAGAACAGTTTCGACCATGCCCGCGACACCGGTGTGAGCGGTCGACGGCGCCAGCATGACCAGCGGCTCGGCACCGAGCGGTAGTTCGAGGATCTTCGCAGTCGGCTCCCACAGCAGCGGGCCGACGATGTGGGTGTGCTCGGGCCAGTCGTGGCGCGGCACTTCGAGTGCGGGCAGGGTGGCAATCAGTCGGGCCGCCGGGCCCGGATCCGTGGCGGGCAGTCCGACACTTTCGCGAGCCTGTTCCCGCTGTCGCACACCGCTTCGAATGGCGCGAGCGGTCATAGCGCGCAGCATGCCATCGCGCAGCCGGCCGCGCACCCCCTCGCCCGGCGCGAGGCCACTTCCGATGGGGGGCAACGCTTTCGACGGAAGATATAGCGGGTGCGGCGATAGTTCGACCCAGGGCACCCCGAGTCGTTCGGCGGCCATCCCGCCACCGGCGGTCAGCACATCCGACACCACGAGTTCCGGCAGCATCGCGCTCAGGTCGCGCAGGATTTCGGTCGAAATATGCGCCGCGCGCTCATGGATGCGCTGACCGGCATCGCTGTCGTCGTCGACCGCACGCGGCGCGAGCCCCTTGAGTCTGCGTACCGCTATGCCCGCCTGCTTGGCGACGTCGAACCAACGCGGTCCGGTGAACAGCACCGGATCGTCACCGGCGGCCAGGAACCGTTCGCACAGCGCCAACGCCGGAAACGCATGGCCGGGATCCGGCCCGGCAACAACGGCAACACGCATGCGGTCAGCCTGCCACATCGATATCGGAATACGACGCGGTGCGGATCGGGTTCCGGCGAGCACCTGATTCGCCCCCAGAGCTTTCATCGAAATGCCACCCCGACGCAACCAGCCGAACGCCGATCGATGCCAAGCTGGTCTAGACCATTTCGTCTGCACAGGTCGGGGCCAAATGCCCGTCACCACCGTCGACGAATTGCTGAACCTGCTGACCGAATGCGCCGACGTCTGGGATATGCCCGACCGTAGCGGCACCCCGTCGACATCCTGGACCACGACCTGCAATGCGCGGAGTTGCTGCAATCCCGTCCAGACGACGAGGAACTGCAATTCGCCGGACTCCTGCACGATATCGGCCACAAACTCGTTCCCGGCGACGATGCGGGCCACGGCAAGCACGGCGCGGACGCCATCCGTGCACTACTCGGGAACCGCGTCGCCCGACTGGTCGAATTGCACGTTGTCGCCAAACGATACTTGGCCGCCACCGACACCAACACCCCCTCTCCCCCGCAAGCAGACGCACCCTCCTCGCGCAGGGCGGCCCCATGACCGAGGCCGAAATCACCGAATTCCGAACCGATCCCGACTTCACCGCCGCCCTCGCCCTGCGCCGCGCTGACGACGCGGGCAAGGTGGTCGGCCTACGAGTCGCATCCATCGAATCCTGGCGCCCAGTGATCGAACGAGTCGCGGACACCCACTGAAACCACCGATTTCAACACTCCCCCACCCATCCGTTACCCTTGCTGAGCACACCGGTCCGGGTGGCGGAATGGCAGACGCGCTAGCTTGAGGTGCTAGTGCCCTTTATCGGGCGTGGGGGTTCAAGTCCCCCTCCGGACACAGAACTGTGGCATTTATGCCCCAAAAATCGGGTCCGGGCATCGCCTGGACACCCCGTCCCCGCCGTACACCGCCACCTGCGGGTTATCGGGCATGCCTGGTCGACGCCTTGTGGACCTACTTGATTTCGGGCAGGCCCTCGTCGACCGGGCCCGGCGCCACCGGCCGGGTGCCGACGAGGACTCGATGTCGTCACCGCGACATATCACAACTCCTCGATCCGCGGAGTCGACCCACATCCGAGCCGCCGGGTGGTCGACGACGGACCCGACGGTCGGACCGCCGAGATCACCCACGCCGATGAACCGTTCCCCGAAGCACCGGAGGTGGCGATCAGAATTCAGTGCAGGTGTCGGCTTCCGATTCACCGACTGGGGTATACCGCTCGGCCCGCACAGTTGTTCTCCGACCGGCGCTGTGGACGTTCCGGACTCGCACAGGAGGCCCTGTTAAGGTTCGGGACATGGCCTCCACTCCCCTGCGGCGGCTGCGCGCCGACGCGGCCCGCAATACCGAGCGGATCCTGGTTGCCGCGCACGAACTGCTCTCCGAACACGGCGCGGATGCGCAACTGAGTGCCGTCGCCAGTCGCGCCGGTGTAGGCGCAGCGACGTTGTACAGGCATTTCGCGAGCCGTGACGAGTTGATATATGCCGTGCTCGCGCGGCGGTTCGACAAGGATGTCGAACCGGTGGTCGCCACGGCACTGGCAACTGCGGATCCGTGGCGGGCCATGGTCGACATGCTGTCGGTGGTATTGGAGGTTGCCGCAGGCGATCAGCGGGTGATCGCGGCCGCGCAGTCGCCGGATGTCTTCACCGGGTTGGCCGCCCGGTACTTCGACGCATTCGGGACGGTGCTGCGACGAGCACAGGACGCAGGCGTGGTGCGCGATGATCTCGTAGCCGCGGATCTGCCCCGGTTGACCACCATGTTGATCAGCGCGCAACGTCTCGGTGGCGCCCAGGATGCGATGTTCCTCGGGATGGGTAGCGCCGGGCGCGAGCCGGGCGACGGGTGGCGGCGATACCTCGCGCTGATTCTGGATGCGATGCGTCCGGCCGCGGCCACCCCTTTACCGTTGTTCGACGCGCACAACGTAACGGATTCACGCGGCCGGAGTTGAGTCCGCGCCGACAAGCCGGTGCGGACAGCCACAGAACGAGAGTCGACTCTCACTTGTGCTACCTTCCGCTCGGCAGAATAAGTGATAGTCGACTCTCACTTCTGTTGCTGCGTTCCTGCGTGATGAGTGAATGGATTCGATCGATGGCGCCCACTCCCCCCATACCTTTCTATCGACAACGAGAAGGATTCGACCCGCCTGCCGAGCTCGTTCGGCGCCGCGAAGCCGTACCGGTCAGTCGGGTTCGGCTTCCGATGGGACCGGCGTCGGTCCCGGTGTGGTTGGTCACCCGCTACCACGATGCGCGGCAAGTGCTCGGCGATGCTGCCTTGTACAGCAATTCGTTCGAACGCATGGCCGAGTACCTCACTGAGACATTCGGCGACCAGGCAGCCGAGCGGATGGCCGATATCGCTCCCGGCCCACTCGTTGTTGCCGATCCGCCGGAGCACACCCGGCTACGCCGGGTGTTGACCAAAGAGTTCACCGTCAAGCGAATGCGCCGATTGAAACCTCGGGTCGAGCAGATCGTCGCCGACCATCTGGACGCGATGGCCGTGCACGGCGGACCTGTCGACCTGGTCGAGAGCTTTGCACTGCCGGTGCCGTCATTGGTGATCTGCGAACTGCTCGGCGTGCCCTACGCCGACCGCGCCGACTTTCAGAAACGGGGCGCAGTCCAACTCGATCGGTCACGCAGCCATGCCGAACGCGCGGCTGCCGGCGCCGAATCGCGTTCCTATATGGCCGAATTGGTGCGCATGCAGCGGGCGGATCCCGGCAGCGACCTGTTGGGGACGCTCGTGCTCGAACATGGCGCAGAGCTCTCGGACGCAGATCTGATCGGGATTGGTGCACTGTTGCTGCTCGCCGGGCACGAGACCACCGCAAGCATGCTCGCACTGTCCACGCTGCTGTTGCTCGATCACCCGGACCAATGGGCGATGCTGCGTGATGACCCGACGAACGCGGACTGGGCAGTCGAGGAACTGCTGCGCCATCTTTCGATCGTCCACCACCCCGGAGTTCGAACAGCATTGCGGGACACGATGATCGGCGAGCAGAGAATCTCGGCCGGCGATATGGTCCTCTGCTCGATTCCCAGTGCGAACCGCGATCCGATTCTTTCCCCCGACAGCGATACCTTCGACATCACCAGGAAGCCGAGCGGGCATCTGGCGTTCGGGCACGGTATCCACCATTGTGTCGGCGCGCCGCTGGCGCGGATGGAAATGCAGGTCGCCCTTCCAGAGCTGGCCGGCAGATTTCCCACGTTACGGTTGGCCGTATCGCCCGACGAACTCACATTCCGAGCCGACTCGATCGTCTACGGCGTGCAGTCGCTACCGGTCATCTGGTAACGGCATATGCGTATTCACGTCGATCACGATGTCTGCGTCGGGTCGGGAACTTGCGTACTGGCCGCTGCGGCGGTCTTCGACCAGGACGACAACACCGGCCTGGTCAAAGCCTTGACCGAGCGCCCCGCGGCCGAACACCAACACGCCGTTGTCGAAGCAGTGTCGAGATGTTTGGCGCGCGCCATCACGGTGACCGAAGACAACAAAGCCGAAACGAAAGGACCAGCCAAAACTTCCGGCAAACTCGTAGTCGAGACGATCGTTCTCGATGTGGGGATGCCGTACGCCGCTTACATGGCATTGACGTTTGCGGGGCTGTCCGATGTTGTCGCACTCGCTGCCGCGGGCGGCGTCTCCGTGCTCCGGATCGGCGTGAGCTATATACGACACCGGCGGATCAGCACACTGGCGGTGCTCGTGATGACGCGTTTCGTACTCGGCATCCTGGCGGGCCTGCTGACCGGCGACGCCCGGGTCGTGCTCCTCAAGGATCCGATACTCACCGCCGTTATGGGTGCGGTGATTCTGGCATCGCTGACACTGCGGCGGCCACTGACCTATTACATCCGTCGCGACTTCGTCCCGGATGGCCTGAGCTGGGACGAGACTTGGCAGCAGTCGAGTGCCTTACGCCAGGAGAACCGCATCATCGCCGCCGTCTGGGGAGCCGGCCTCATCGGAGAATCGTTGCTACGCGTCACGCTCGTGCTCACCATCCCGGTGCATGTGGCAGCCGCGGCGTCACCGTTGTTCGGCACCACCTGCGTCCTGCTGTTGTTCGGGTGGATGAACTGGTACCTCCGGGCCCCGAACCATCCGTTGCAGGGCGCGACACCCTGATCTGGTCCCCTCTTGTCGGTCCGGACTTACGATAGTTGAGGGGTTGGTTGCGTGTCGAGCCAGAGCATTTCATACTCGTCGGGGCTGAGGTGGCCGTGGTAGGAGTGGCGACGCTCGGTGTTGTAGAAGTTGTCGATCCAGTCGGCCATCGCGATGGTCAATTCAAGGGTAGTTAGCCATTTTACAAGAAGCCATCAGAAGCGTCCGGTCATATATGTCGGAGTGGGAGCCACCACAACATCCGGACTGCCCGAAATGTCGAGATCCGCGGCGCAGAAACCTATTTCATGATGCTAGGCCCGAAAACCCAGGGCCCGCTGAGCCGACGGTCGGCAGCAGCGCGTGGCCCTCGCCCGCGCACACAGGCGAGCGATTCCATTACCTCTGCAGTAATCGCGCGACGTCGATTTCCCCGGCAAGGTCGGTGGTAATCAGAAGCAGCCTTCCGAACGAGGAGACCGCCGCCTACCTCGCCGAGTGATGCGTTACTCAGACGCGCCGCTACATACCACGAAAGGAAAACATCATGCCCGCGTATGTAATTGCCCACCTGCAGGATGCTGTCCCACATCCGGAGATCGCCGAGTACATGGAGCGTCTTCCAAGCACTTTCACGCCATATGGTGGCCGCTACCTCGTGCATATGGCGCAGCACGAGGTGAAGGAGGGCCGCTGGCCCGGACACGTTGTCATGATCGGCTTTCCCGGGATCGCGGAGGCGAGAGCAAGGTGGGAATCGCCCGTCTACCGCGATATTGCGCCACTGCGCTCACGCCACATCGACGGCGACAGCATCATGGTCGACGGTGCTACTGATGGCTACGAACCGACTGCGGCTGTCGAGGCCATGCGGGAGAGCCTGGCCGGAAAACAGCCGTAGCCTTCCGGCGGGAATCTCACGCCAACTCCACTACAGGCCCTCTGAGTTCCGGCCCGTGCCCTTGCGGAGTTTGATCTAGTACAGCCAGGACAACGGGTCGTTCATCGTCAGCAGATGCTCGGCGGACGAGGTGCGTTCGGACTCGATCAGGCCGCTGCCTACTGGTCAACTGGTGCGGCGGACACGATCGGCGACACGCCTAGGGCACCAGCAGATACCACTCCGCGAATGGGCCCTGGATCGGCCATGTGTCGGCCATGATCTTTGCCGGCCCCATCCCCACCCACAGGTCCACGGTCACGGTGTCGCCCGGCGCCGCATCGGTGTGCACATACACATCTTGCGCCCGCGCACCCGCTGAGCCCACCCATCCCAACATCACGTGATTGCCGCACGGCCCGCGCTGATAACCCAGTGGTGTCACGTGCGCCAGCACGTGGCCGGGCAGATTCGGCGCGGCCTCCACCGCCACGCCAATTGCCCCAGTACAGAAATTCGCATCCCCGAAGGTGTAGAGCGTGGTGCCGAACGGCGCCCATTGCGGTAGCGGATCCGCCTGGGCTGGCGTCGCCTGTATTCCGCACACCAACGCACCGATTCCTGCCAATAGCACGACTTCCGCCGCAGCTCGCCGCACTATCATCAGTCGATGTCCTTCCCGCGTAACAACACTCGCGGCCGTACTACCCGCTCCAACAATATAGCCCGGACGGATCTGCATGACATCGCAACGTATAGCCGAAAGTTGTTCCGCCAGTTAGCGGCTCGAATTAGCAGTGGAAAGTCACCGCCACCTATCCGGACCCGCCGCAGGATGGCCCACCGCGAAGCTCGAAAAGTTCATCGATGCGATGATCGCCACCAGCCAGACCTGGCAGATCTTCGGCGAGCACGGCATCGGCAAGACATCCACGTTCGGGTCGTACGTGCCGAAGCGACAGCAACGAAGCCCATCAATAGACTCGAGTAACCCGACACAGATACGGCAGTCACTTCCGATTCGATGCCAGCGGGACCGCGCCGGATCCTTCGACTACCGGGTTGTCCTACGCTTCCGCGCCTGTTCTCTCGTATCAGATCATTCGACTGTTGGGCAGAGCGGCCCGGTGTCATGAGGTGTCGGGCATGGCGCGCGAGGCAGGCTACCCCCGCCGTCATCGCGTGACTGCGGGGAGATCCCCGAAACGCGAGCTGCTCACACCGGGGCAGCCAATCCGGCCGCGCGCCAACAACGCTATCGGCGTCAAGGAAGTTGCAGGTCAGCGACGCGCACACCGAGCAAATGCGACCATCCGCGCCAGACAACCGGGCCGACCGACACGAGCGCGTCACACCCCGCCCCCTCTCGATCACAAGCGCCCGCTTCACCGAACTTGTTACAAACAACAACATTGAGCCGCTTCCGGCTCTACTCACCTACGCTCTCAACCGCCACTGATCGCCCGCTCAGCGGCATTACAGGTCGGCCGGTCGCGGTTGGCGGACGTTCGGCACGGTACGAACGCGGTCGCTCACATAATCCTCACAATTCGGGGCACGTATCGTGCCGCATCGCTGACGTAGGTTGCTGTTTTGTTCCTCAAAGCTTTTCGACCCTCCGATCCCATAAGTCGTTGGGGGGCAGCAATTTTCCTGGCCGACAGTCCCGCATCGGCGCCTTCGCCGCTCATCGTCCGCGGAATCGACGCTGTTCGCTCCACCATCCTGACCGTCGTCTTGACGATGACGGCAGTCTTGCTGAGTGGGTGTTACTACCTCGAACGTGGACCCGACCAGGCCGAGCATGACAGCTGGTCACGCAAGATCGAGACCGCCATCCGGGCCCTTCCTGGGGTGACCGCCGCATCACACCGGTTCGAGCACTACGAGGGCAAAATCTTCCACGCCTATCTCGACGTGCGACTCAGGGACGAGGCCACACCGGCAGAGGCCGCGTCCGTGGTGAATACCATGGGCACTCAACCGCTTCCGCGGCGTTTCCACGGCGAACCGATGAACGTCACCATCGGCCGGATGGCGGACTCCTATTCCGCGTACTGGCTTTTCGGCCGTGACGTGAGCCCTGAAGCGGCCGCCGCCCACAATTGGGCGCGACTTTGGGCCGCCGGCACCGAAGTGCACTGGGACTCGAGCGGCGGCGACGCAAGCCGCATAACCAACGCCATCGACGTCCAAGCAGGCTCCGAAAATGAACCCCACCGTGCCACCGCGGCAATGCGCCGGATCATCCGGGACTTCCCCGAACTGGCATCCAACCAGTGGATCGTATCCACCGTTCACAAGCGGGAGGGCTGGTTCACCCCTCAGTGGGCCACGAATCACTCGGAACGGATCCCCGGGGCGTATCCATGGCCCCACGATCGCCTCACCCCCCACCAAGAGCCCAACCCCCACTTCCCGTCCAATGATGAACTCGACCTGTGGCAGTGGTTCCTGACCGATCAGCCCATCCCGTTCTTCGTTCAAGTGGCGGTCTACGACCCGCCCTTGGAAGGCCGCGCACTGGCCGTCACCGTATTCCCTCCCGTGGGGACGGAATTCCGTGTTCTCGGGTCGAGTGCGGCTGGAGTACTAACACCGGCAAGGCCCGGTCGAGCATCGACGACTACCGCGCCGAGACACGATCCAGCAGCCAGTGATCGGTCACCGCGATCGGGTTTCTCGGCCGGTCACCCCGATTTGCCCCGGCATCGGTTGTCGCGGCTAGGAGGACCGGCCCGGCTGGGTGTGCAGTTCGAGGTACTTGTCGACCTTGAATCGGTGGAGGGTGCGCCGATGCTGGGGGGACAGCCGTGGTTCTGCCTTTTCGGCGGTGATGATCGCGGGTTCGGTCGTGTCGAGTGTGCGGCCGTGGACCTTGATGGTGGCTCGGCCCTCGTGCAGGACATTGCGGAGCCAATCGACACGTGTGCCGTACGGCAGCGGAATGATGACCCCGTCCGGCACCTGTTCCACGACGACGGGTGTGGCATAGGCTTTTCCGGAACGTCGGCCGGTGTGCCGGACCACTCCCGCGTACCAGTGTTCGCGGCCTGCCACGGTCATCATCACCGGGTTGGTCACGTACTTGTTCAGCACCCGCAGTCCATCACGGATCGCGGAGGTCATGCTGGAAGTCCTTGGATTGTCGGCCATTAACCGAGAATGATCTCGGACCAGCACGACCGACAGAGCCGACCGGACCCTACCCGCAGGGCATTTGGATACCTGTCTCGAGGCCGTGCCGTCGGGATCCCGCCAGCGGCACAGCCCGATGTTTCCCGGCTCGCGATACGATCCGGCACCCTGCCATCGACCGGCCGGCTCGCCGTGGAACAGCATCTCGCGGACCACTACGGCCTGCGTCCGGGTCAGAGTATCGACCTGTTTACTTCCGAAGGCTGGCAACCGATTCCGGTGACCGGGTCGGCACTGTCGGCCGAGTACTTCTGGCCCGCCCGCTCGAGCCAGGAGATCATGACCACGCCCGAGCACTTCGGTGTCGTGTTCCTGCCCGACAGCGACCTGGTCCGGACTCTTCCAGCCCCCACAGATCAGGTTGCACTGTATGCGGGTGATCGCTCCGCAGCCACCGCACTCCTTCGCGCAGCCGAGCAGACAGCCGCAGACCATGGCCTGCAACTGTTCCCGCGCGATCAGCAGCCCTCGTATCGGGCGCTGCAGGACGACGTGAACGCGTTCGGCACCTTCGCCAACCTGCTGCCCTGGCTATTTCTAGCGGCCGCAGCACTGGGCACCTACGTGCTGCTGTCACGCGTGGTGACGGCGCAGCGCGCTGTCATCGGAACCCTGACCGCCAATGGGTTCTCCGCGGGCCTGCTACGCCTGCATTATCTCGGCTACGGCCTAGCCTGCGCGGTGCTCGGCATCGCTCCCGGCCTGCTCGGGGGCTATCTGCTCGGCGGATGGATCACCACCCGGTATACCCAGGCTCTCGGGTTGCCGCTGCACGTCGCCACCCTGCACCCGATCATCTTGCTCACGGCGACCGGCGCGACGTTCGCCGCCGCGGCATTCGCCGCGTGGGCGCCGGCCCGCGCGGCCGCACGCATGCGTCCTGCCGAGGCCATGCGCATCGCGCCACCGGCCCCTCGCAGTGGGCGCAGTGTCATCGAACGCCTCGTGCCGGTGCTGCAACGCCTACCTGCACGCTGGCGCATGACGTTGCGCGCGGTGCTGCGCAACCGCCGCCGCGCTGTACACACGATTGTCGGTGTGGCCGTCTCGGTGAGCCTGGCAGTCACTCCTGGCAGTGTGGACTCCGTGCTGGCACGGGTCCTGCAGGATCCGGATGTCGCGGCGGCCGAGGCCGTCGGCCGCCATAACGTCGAACTCTCCGCCGGAAACCGGCACTATGACACTCTTGTGGTCAGCTTGCCGCCCGGAACGCAGATGCATCGATTCACCGCGAAATCCGGCTCGAACCAACTCTCCGACAAGGGCTTACTTCTCGAATCGAGTCTGCGGGACACCCTCGCAATCTCCATCGGCGACACCGTCGCGACCACCGACGAAACGATCGGGCACCGGATCTCGGCGCCGGTCGCCGGATTCGTCGATGAACCCTTGTCACCGGTGGCCTACGTCTCGGCCGATTATCTGCGGCGCGCCGTCGGGGCGGTGCCGGACACGGGTGTGCTGGTAAAGCTGCGGCCCGGTGTCACCGACGAGGAGGCCGTGTCCGATCGGCTCACGGCCATACCCGGCACGGTGGCATACCTGTCCACCGCCACCCTCGCCTCGGCCATGCGACAGGCGTTCGCCATGTACGACATACTCGTCGGCATCATGCTCAGCTTCGCCGCGATCACGGCCGCGGCGCTGCTGTTCAACGCCATGTCAGCCAATATCGGCGAGCGACTCGGTGAACTCGGCGCTTTGCGTGCGGCGGGCAGGGGGTCGGGAATGCTGTCGCGGTTGATCGCCGCCGAGAACCTTGTTCTGGCTGTACTCGGCATTCCGATCGGTGTTGGTTGCGGCATCCTGCTTGCTCGCTGGCTGCTGCATACATACGAGAACCAGGGCGCCCACCTGGAACTGGCCATGCGCTCACACACGCCGGCGCTGGTGGCGGCCGCAGTCCTGGTCGCCGCGGTGGTCGTCCAATTCCCTGCGCTGTATCGCGTCCGCGACCTGGACATCGCCCGCATCGTCCGGGAGCGATCACTGTGATTATCGCCGGGCCGGATCCAATCCCATACCTCAATTTCAGGATGACCAATGGCGGCTGGGCAGCGGGCGCAGGACCCTGTCGATCCCGCGGGAACGAGCGGACCGTTGAATGCCTGCGACGTGGGATTCAAACGAACAGGCAACCGCTTTCCGCATTACGCTGAGACGGCAGTACCCCCGAATACGCCCAAGCGTGTGTCCAATGAGGAAACCGCCCAGGACGCTCGCCGATCGGCCCGCTGCAGTCGGCCGGTTGGTGCCAGGCTCGGCGCTGCTGCCCTGAAAGTGGCTGTGCGCGAGAGAGTTTCGACGTAGGTCCGACCGCACAGCTGACCCCAAGATTTGGCGCCTCGTTCGATCGCACGGTATGGTTCGTTCGTACCAATGAGGGGACATCCATGAGTTACCTTTCCGGGCAGCCCGGACAGCGCGGCGGTCTCGTGTCCTCCGGCTCCCTGCGGAACGCGGTAGCCGGAGGGATGGTCGCCGGGTTCCGGCTGTCCACAGTGGTTCCTGCTCATCATTGTGTTCGGTTCGCCTGAGGTGACGCTGACTATCTCGCCTGACATGGTGGCGAGCGAAGAGCTTGCGGTTGCGCCGGCGACACAGCGATCATCTCGCACGACTCTCATCAGCGGAATTGTGCTCACCGCTGCACTTTTCGCGATCGGTAGCTGGGAGCGGCGCTGGATCGCCGACGACGGCTTGACCGTGCTGCGTACGGTGCGAAACCTGCTGGCGGGCAACGGCCCAGTCTTCAATGCCAGTGAGCGCGTCGAAGTCAACACCAGTACGGCCTGGACCTACCTCATCTGGTTCTTCAGCTGGCTGACGCAGGCGCGGCTGGAGTACGTGGTGCTGGGTATCGCGCTCACGCTGTCGGTTGCGGCTATCGTCTTCGCGATGCTGGGCACGGCCCGATTGTGGGATGGCGGCGGTACCCAATTACTGCTTCCGGCAGGCGCTCTGGTCTATATCGCGGTGCCCCCGGCCCGCGACTATGCCACCTCGGGACTGGAGTCTAGCCTGGTCATCTGCTGGCTGGCGGTGCTGTGGTGGTGGCTGATCCGCTGGAGCCGCACCGAAATAGTGCGCTTCGCAAACGTTTTCGTCCTGTCCTTCGTCGCAGGTCTGGCGCCGCTGATCCGGCCGGAGATGACGCTGGTCGGCGCACTGGCGCTGCTCATGATCTGCTGCGCGCCCCAGCCGGAAATCCGAGTGCGGCCGTGGATGTTCCGTGCACTGATGATAGCGATGGCGGGCGTGGTGCCGGTGACCTATCAGATCTGGCGCATGGGTTATTACGGTCTGCCGTACCCGAATACGGCCGTTGCGAAAGATGCGGGCGGCGCGAAATGGCGGCAGGGGTTGGTCTACCTGTGGAATCTGGTTGGGCCGTACTGGCTGTGGGTGCCGCTGGTGGTACTGGGTGTGGCGGCGGTGGCGGCGGTGCGGCGCCGACGTATCGGTGGTCATGCCGCTATCGTGTCCGACTGCGATGCGAAACCGGATCTGCGCGAACGCATTCACCGACTCAGCCGGTGGCTGCGGACCCCGGTCGCGGTGGTCGCACTCATGCTCGGCAGCGGTGTCCTGCTGACCGTATACGAGATCCGTGTCGGCGGCGACTTCATGCACGGCCGGATGCTGCTGCCGCAGCTGTTCTGCCTGCTGCTGCCCGTCATGGTGCTGCCGCTGAAGTCTTCAGCCGCGCAAGCGGACCCGCGCCGCACCGGCCGGGCCTTCCTGATCGCGGCGGCGGCTTTCGCCGGAACCGCGGGCTGGGCGCTGTTCGCGGCCAACGCCACCGCCATCGAGACCGACACCAAGATCAGCACCTCCGGCATCGCAGACGAGCGGCTCTACTACGTCCAGACCACCGGCCACGATCACCCGCTCCGCGCCGAGGACTACCTGGACTACCCGCG